>Ga0187885_10002466_pt1 | contig 18033 bp, 19 predicted proteins | sample June2016WEW_20_1_3_FD_132970 | JGI IMG/M metagenome (GOLD analysis project Ga0187885, IMG submission 132970) | Peatland microbial communities from SPRUCE experiment site at the Marcell Experimental Forest, Minnesota, USA - June2016WEW_20_100 | ecosystem: Environmental > Terrestrial > Soil >... | reverse complement strand
GCCTCCGCGGCCGGCGCGGGCGAGGGACCGGCGGCGTAGTCCCGAAGGGCGCGAGATGACGCGTCCGATCCCTGTCGGAGTGGCTCAGCCCGGTAGAGCACGGGACTCATAGCGGGACGCGTGCCGCGTCCCGGGAGACATCCTGGGGCCGGGGGTTCAAATCCCCCCTCCGACATTCAATATCTGAACCCCCGGGGAGAGCGAATCACCCCTCCGAAAAAGGGTGGTTTGACAAGCCACCCCGTGTAATGGGTCAGGCCCCTCACCCCTCCGCTAAGATCGAGGAAGATTTGGAGACGGTTCATGAGCCGGAACCCGGCTCTAGGGTCAGGCTTCCCGGCTCACGCGGGTCGCGGAGAATCCGTTGATCCCGATTCGCGGCTCCTACGATGGGAGGTAGAACTCACTGGTGTTAAGGTTGATGTCCGTGACGTACCTCTCGCCGATCTACGCCCATGCCGTCGCCAAGACCTAGCCCGTGCCGTCGGAGATCACGGTTACCGTGTTCGAGTCGAAGTTGGCCACAAAGAGCTCCCCCGTCCCGCTGTCGTACCCCACGCCCATGGTGTAGTTTCCCGCGGTGAGGGTCGACACCACCTGGTTCGTCGCGACCGAGATGACGAACACCGTACTATGCGGCGAGTGGGCGCCTGCGACAAAGAGCCGCCCCGTCGCGCTGTCGTATGCTGCTCCGAAGGCGGCTAGGTTGAGCGAAACTGTCGCCACGACCGCGTTGTTCGTGTCGTTAATCACGGTCACCGAAGCCTGGCGGGGGGTGTCCCCGGAGTTAGTGATGAACACCTCCCCGTGGGCTCGGTCATACACGACGGTCTTGGGATAGCCGCCCGCCAGGATGGCCGGAGTCGTCACGGTGTTCGTCGCGCAGGAGATGACCACGAAGCTGCCCAGCCCGTGATGGCCGTACACGACGCTGACAAACAGCTCATTCTTCGCGCTGTCATACGCCAGCATGTAGGGGTCACCCGGCACAGATATGTTCGCCACCACCGTGTTGTTAGTGTCGTTGATCACGTTGACTTCACCCAAGCTGGAGTAACCGGCGGGGTAGGCGTAATACATGTCCGCTACGAAGACCTCCCCGCCTTGAGCATCATACGCGACACCGACCGGGTTGGTGCCCACGGAGATGGTCGCGACGACCTTGTTCGTGACGTCGGAGATCACGCTCACATTATTCGACAGACCGTTCGTGACGAAGACCTCGCCCTGCGCGCGGTCATACGCCAAGAGTTGGTTGTAGCCAAACCCGATCCCAGCGCTGTTGCCGACCGGGATGGTTGCCACCACCTGGTTCGTCGTGTCGTTGATCACGCTCACATTGCTCGAGCCGGTGTTGTGAACGAAGATCTCGCCCTTCCCGCTGTCGTACACCACTCCCGCAGGAGAGGTGCCCACTGGGATAGTTGTCACGACGTGGATGAGCGTCTTGTCGATGAACCCGGCCTTCGAGTTCGAGAACGCAAAAATCCCGACCACATCGGCCCGACTCACTCCACCCACGTGAAGGGTCTCCGTCTCGGTGACGTTGTAGCTTCCGGAGTTGAGCTGCGCCTGCCCAATCATGACGCCGGTCCAATTTCCGCCGGTCCCTTTCGCGTCGATGACCAACCCCGGAATGCCCCCCAGGACGATGGTGTTGCCCTGGCCACCACTCAGCCCGATCACCACAATAAGCGCGGACTCGGGCAACACCAGTTTCTCGGTGAGCGTGCTGTTGCTTTGGGTCGGTGGGATCAGAACCTTGGTCAGCTCCCCGTAGTACTGGAATCCACTGACCCCCACGCCGCCGAGGCGGTAGTGGAGGTCGTTCGTCGCGAAGTTGTCCGAATCTGCTTGGGTAACGGCGATCGCCGCCGCGGGATGCCCGGCCCGATCGGTGGCGGTAACGAGATTTCCGGACGAGAACCCGGTAGATTGGTAGTACCCCCCGTTGGCCATGGCGAAGATATTCAACTCGCCCGGGTGCTGGAGAGTTAGTGAATCCTGGTGGTAGTGAACCGACACACCCGTCACGTAAGGAGTGGAGGCGTTCGAAGTGGTCGCGGTCGAAGCGGGCGATACGCTATGTTGAGATAGGGCTCCACTCGCCGCCCCGGCCGATGCCGACGAAACCAGCAACAAGAGAATCGGGACGACGACTCCGACCGACAAGCGCCACGTGAGGTTTCTGTGTCTCATAGGAGGCCCTCCGACCGAGCCGGGTAAGGATGGGAAATCGATAATTGTATGGCTTGCCACAAAGGGGCTCGTTCTGTGACAGGAGGCCTTGGGCCGACCGCGCGAATCGATTTCTAACGACGGGGTTGTGTAAGGGGGGGTTTCCCGTCGGATGCGGCCGGACGCCGACACGCCCGGAATTTACCGATATTTGAACTCCCGGAGGGTTCGAATCCCCCCACCGACACTTCCCTTCGGTTCGTACCCCGGCGAGCATCTCCGCTTCGAGGATTGGCGTGGTGGTCGAAACGTCTGTTGCACCCACTTGGTTAGAGTCCTATAGGCTCGGTGCCACCAGCCTTGCCCCCACCGAACCCCACCCTCGGTCCGCTAAGCGAGTTGAGTTTCTCTCAGCAAGTCTTCCAGTCGGGTCATCCGGATGCCCCATTCCTTCTCCAAGGCAGGAATGTCGATACTGGGCACACCCCGGTCAAAACCGCGGTACATGTGGAGGCCATCCTCTCCCACCTGTGGGAGAGCTTGCTGATCCGTCATCTCCACATACTTCACCGGAACCGCCAGCTTCTTCGAGAAGAGGTCGGCCACCTCGGGGAGAGTCTTCCTGTCACCGGCGAGGTCCACCGACTTTCCGACCCGTGCGTTAGGGTCCTCAAACGCTCGCGCCGCAATCTCGCCGATGTCGCGGACGGCCACCATTTGAATGCGAGTGGTCGGCTTGACCGGCAGGCTGATGACTCCACCCCGGATCCCTTGAAGGGCCCAGGGGTTCAGGTGATTCTCCATGAAGTACGACGGCCGAACGATTGTCAGGGGCACCGACAGTTGTCGTGCCTTCTCCTCGATTCTCACCTTGCTGTCGAAGTGGCCAATTCCGGTCGGTCCCTGCACTGATCCGACACTCGCTACAGTACTGAGGACGACGTGAGGCGTGCCCGCTCGCTTCGCCGCTTCTAGCGCGGAGACACCGGCCTTCACTTCCGCCTCCAGGTCGGGAGGCTGACCCCAACCTCGGGCGTACGGAGTTGTCACGATGAAGAACCCCTCCGCTCCCTCGAGGGGTCCGGCCAGGCTTTGACCGTCGTGCAGGTCGCCCTTGACCCAACTAACGCCCGGGTGCTGGGAAGGAGCCGCCTTGGTGGGATCCCGAGAAAGCCCTCGAACCGTGAAACCGCGTCGAAGGAGGCTACGTGCCACGGCTCCACCTTGGTTTCCGGTCACCCCCGAAACGAGGACTGTCTTCTTCGAGTGTGTCGAGACCCTTTGGTCCGCCTTGGGCTCATGGTCACTCATATCGGCCCCTTGGTCTGCGGGATTGTCTTCGAGGCTATTATGACTCGGCTGAAGAGAAGTCGGTCACGGCGATTGCGGCAGCAGCCAAACCGAACGCCTACGGGCATGCCGTTGGGACCACCGCCTTTCCCGCTCCGCTAACCTCGTCGGGAATCGCCAGCCTAGGGGGGTCTTGGAACATGGTCGAACCTCAGGGTTTCGGCGACTCGTAGAGGCCGACAACGTTCCCTTCGCTGTCCTTGAAGTAGGCAACCCATCCCATGCTTCCGTCGCCGACCTTCTGCTTCCGCTGGATGATCTTCCCGCCGTTCTTCTCGATCTTCTTCTCGGCGGCGCTGACGTCATCCACGATGATGGTTACGACCGGGTGTTCGAGTGGGCCCCCTCGCTTACCGATCCCTCCTCCGATGAAGCCCGGCTCTTTGGGCATGCCCTCGTCGTCGACGGCGCCGGTGCTCACCATCGTGTAGTCCATATCGGGCATCTGGTTCATTTTCCAACCAAATGTTTCCGAGTAGAACTTGCGCGCTCGTTCGGTGTTGTCTGCAGGGATCTCAAAGTGGCCGACTTCGCCGCTCATGGGTTTTCAGTAGGGGATTGGGTCGGGTCTTAAGGACACGCGGAGGGGCCGTGAAACGGTTCTTGACCGGGAACCCGACTCCGACAACAAGATTGACCCATCGATAAGGCTCGGTGGCTAAGGCATCCGGTTGCGAGGGGACAGTTTGCGCGCTGTGTGCAACCGCGCCTTGCACCCAGACATCTATGCCGACACCCTCAGAGATCAATGATCGACAAGCGGCCTGGAAGCTGCCCCTACATTTATTAGTCATAATGGAAATACCCCACTAACGTAGGGGCAAGCGCTTTGGAGATTCAGGCTCGTCGTCGGGGTCGTCAAACCTACTACTACCTTACTCACTCCTACCGTGAGGGAGGAAAAGTCCGCAAGATTGAGAGATACCTAGGGCGAACCATCCCGAAGAACCTCGACTCAATCAAGGACGACCTCCGCGTCGAGCTGTTCTCTCGTCAGTGGGAACCAGCTCTCGACCGGGCGCAGCACGAATACTTCGCCAACCTGCGTAAGATGCCCGCCACTATCCGCGAGAAGGAGCTCGACACCTTCTCGACGAAGTTCACGTACAACAGCAATCGAATCGAAGGGTCCAGTCTTACGTTCCGGGAAACTGCCCTCCTCCTAGGCGAAGGAATCACTCCGAGCGATCGGCCGTTCACCGACGTTCAGGAAACACTTGCCCACCAAAAGGTGTTCCGGGAGGCTCTTCGGGGAAGCCCCAGGCTCGACTTAGAAACACTCCTAAAGTGGCATGAGGAGCTATTCCGACAGACGAAACCGCGACTGGCGGGAAGGATCCGGGAATACCGAGTAGGCATTTCTGGGAGCGCCTTCGAACCCCCCACGCCCATCGAACTTGACTCCCTGTTGCAAGAGTTCTTTTCGTGGTTGCGCGCCTCTTGGAGGACACTGCACCCGGTTGTGCTCGCAGCCTTGGTGCACCTGAGGCTCGTTACTATCCACCCCTTTGGCGACGGTAACGGACGAGTCACCCGGATTGCGATGAACTACGTTCTGTATCGCAAACGGTACCCCATGGTTGACATTCCTTACACTCGGCGGGCAGGGTACTACAGAGCATTGGAGCAGGCCCAGGTGATGCAAGATGAAGGGGTGTTCGTCCGTTGGTTCCTTCGCCGTTATCTCGAAGAGAATGCCCAGCGTGTGAGAAAACCCAGGGTTACAAGCTGACCTCGGACCGGATCGCCTGCAACCACCACACAAATCGCAATCAGTCCCCCATCCTTAGTTCGGTGGGTGCAACAACCGTTGCAACCACTCTGCTCGCCCGTGACAGAACGCATGGGCGCAGCGCCTGCTGCACCCCGTGCTTGGCACGGACCTTCCCGGCTTCTACGGCCGATCCCACGGTCCAATGGTTCTCCTCAATTCTCGTTAAGGCGGGCCTTAACCGTACCCCGTCGCTCGTCGACTCAGTTAACGGTGGAATTGAGATGGGAAACTACGAGCTGAAGTCGAGGATCAGATACGTGACGAACGATTACATTCCTGGCACGGACGTGCTGGCGGTTGACAGAAAGGAAGGCGATTGGGTCGTGACTCCGGCCCCGAAGCAATCCATGCCGGAGGTCGTCCGCGACGTGACATTGGTGAGCGTGACATCCGAGAATCCAGCGACTGATCGAATTGGGTGGGCTCTCGATCCCCCGACCGCGCCCCCCGCGTAGAACACGTCTCAGCGTGAATCACTTGGAGGTCCAACCATGAGTGCGGAAGGCGCGGCGAGGTCGATTGTCAGTATCATCTGCCTTGTGATCGGGATTATATTCCTCGTCTTCGCGGCGGTCGATTTCTTGGAGGGATTCGGGTTGCTCTACTGCCTGATCCTGGTCATCATCGGTGTTGTGTTCCTCGCCATTTCCGGGCGCTTCTAGCGGGCCCAACGCCCGGAACCATTTCTCTCGTGTGTATGCATCCAACCTTGCACCCACCCTAGGCTGCCTGTGCTTCTTCCGGTCGGGTCATTGGCACCGCGCCCCACGGAATCCCAAGTCCCGGATGACGCAGGTGCCAGATTCGGCATCGGATGAATCCCTCGTTTCTCGATTCTGGGCGGCGGACTGGGTAGCTGGCCGCATCTCGGGGGCCGTCGAGACGATTCACGACCCTCGCGCCAAATAGTGCGAGGACATGACCCTTACGTGACGGACGGGCTGCTCCGGACCGATTCCGTCACGAAGCGATTCGACACGGTCGAGGCGCTCTCGAATCTCTCGGTGGAACTTTCCCCTGGGACGATAGGTCTGGTCGGTCCAAACGGGTCGGGAAAGACCACGCTCCTGCGACTTCTTCTAGGCCTCCTGTCCCCCACATCGGGAACCCTATCGGTGTTGGGCCGCGACCCACAGAAGGAGCCCCTCATGATCAGGGAGCAGGTGGGATACATGCCCGAACACGACTGCCTCATGCCTGACCTCAGCGGCGTGGGCTTCGTTGCCTACATGGGGAGGGTGAGCGGACTCCCGCGGGAGACCGCAATGAGCCGGGCGCACGAGGTGCTAGAGTTCGTCGGTCTCAAGGAACAACGCTACCGCAAGATCCGCGAGTACTCGGTCGGGATGCGGCAACGGGTGAAGTTGGCCCAGGCGATCGTGCACGATCCCCCGTTGTGCCTCCTGGACGAGCCTACCTCGGGTCTCGACCCGGAGGGGCGGGAAGAAATGTTGGGGCTTGTCGCAGCCCTTTCGAGGCTCGGAGGTCGGAGCTTCGTGCTCTCCACTCACCTTCTGCCGGATACCGAGGGGCTGGTCGACCAGGTGTTACTTCTCAACGCGGGGAGACTGCTTGCCGCCGGACCCGTGGAACGTCTTCTCTCGGGCAAGAACCCGGAAACGGTCGTCCGAATCAGAGGGGAAGTCGCTGAATTCATCATGGCCCTCTCCCGAAAGGGCATCGATGTGCGACCGCAGGGGTCGGAACTTCGCGTCGTTCTTCCCTCTGGCGACACTCGGCCGGTGTTCGAAGCGGCGAACGAGACCCGGACGCAGGTGCGGTATCTTTGCCCCTCCGTCCGTACGATCGAGGACCTGTTCTTGTCACTCGTGAACGAAAACCCGGGCGGGCCGGTCCCATGAGTATCAGCGCCCCTCGATACGGCGCGGCCCCGGTCGCGAGGACGGGGCGGATTCACCGAACGCTGGCAATTGTTCACCGAGAGCTCCTCCGCCGTGCTGGTTTGGGTACGATACTGGTTCTCGCCCTGACGTACCTGGCGGTGACTCTGGTCCTGACGATCAACACCGATTTCGCATCGCTGACCGGCTCGCTCACGCTGGCGACATTCGAAACTCCGTACGCGTCGCCCGCTTGGCCGTTCCTCATGCTCATTGTGGCGACTTCGGTGGGCGCGGGCAGCCTCGCCGAAGATGTGGGGAATCGCTCGATCACCCTCTACTTCTCCCGTCCGATCCGTCGGATCGACTACCTTGCCGCCAAGACCGCCGCCACGGGCACATGGATGGTGATCGCGGCGGTGGGTCCGGCGTTGCTGGGACTCGCTGTCATTCTGGCGCTTGGCTGGGCTCCCGCATCGCTCGTCCTTGCCGGTGCCGGTGCGTTCGTGGCGACCGGCCTTCTGGCATCGGTATTCTTCACCGGCTTGGCCCTCGCGCTTTCGTCGCTGACGACCCGAAGCCTCTACGCAGGGGTCGCCATTTTCGGAGTGGTCCTTTCTCTCGAGATCGGCGCCCCGTTGGTCTCTGGGCTCACGGGCAACAGTTCCGCCGCCTATGCGAGCCCGATCACAGACATCCTCAGCGTGGCCCAGAGCGCGTTCGGGATCTCGGGACCGTTCGCGACCGATCCTCTCACCTCGGCGGCATTGCTGGCATTCGGGGGAGGGCTCCTCGCGATCTTCGCCGGCTGGAGGATCTCTCGGGTGGAGGTGGTGGGGGAATGACAGGGGTGGTCAACGCCGATTCGGTCACCAAGCGCTACGGTGAGGTGCTCGGGTTGAATCGGTTTACCGCTTCGTTCCCCTCGGGGATCACCGGACTGGTCGGGCCGAACGGGGCGGGCAAGTCGACACTCTTCCGCTTGCTCGCAGGACAACTTCGGTCGGACGCTGGATCATTGACCCTCCTTGGATTCCCGGCGTGGGGGCAGGGCGAGTTTCGACGACGTGTGGGATACTGCCCGGAGCATGCTGCTCTCTTCGATTGGATGACCGGGTTCGATTTTGTCACGACCCTGTTGAGGGTCGATGGATTCTCTCGAGCCAACGCACAGGAACGTGCGGGCCGGGCGATCGAGACCGTAGGGCTAACGGAGGCTCGCGACCGTCGGCTGAAGGCGTACAGCAAGGGAATGCGGCAGCGAATCAAGCTCGCGCAGTGCATCGCCCACGACCCCGAGCTCATTCTCTTGGACGAACCGCTGAACGGGGTCGACCCGGTGGGGCGGGCAACCCTCAGCGCCTTGATGCGGCAGCTGAGCACGACCGGCCACCACCTGATCGTGAGCTCACACGTCCTCTACGAGGTTGAACGGCTCACGGGACAGATCGTGATGATCTCTCACGGACAGGCAATCGCCCAAGGAGACTTGCACCGGATCCGCGACCTCATCGACTCGCACCCCCACATGGTCGACTTGGAGACCCCGGACCCTCGCGGACTTGCCCGGCTCCTCGGCGCGTGGGACCATGTCGTCTCCATTGAGTTCGCCGGCCCCGAGAAGCTCCGGGTGCTTACGCGCTCCCCGGAGGCGTTCTATGCGGCCCTCCCGGCGTTGGTCGTGACGGAGAATCTCGCGGTTCGTTCCGTCCACAGCGCCGACGACAACCTGGACGCGGTGTTCCGCTACCTTGCCGGGGGTGGACGATGACCGGGGAGTTGACCCGGTTGGGCGCCGTCACTTGGCTCTCACTGCGGGGGAGCCTCCGGGGAGCGCGACTTATCGGCCTAGCCGGATTCGCGCTCGTTCCGAGCCTCATTGTCGCCTCGGTTGCGTCCACCCATCCCGCCGCGAACACGCTTTCCGACTCCGCCGAGGGACTCTTCGCAGTTCTGACGCTGCCGATCGTGACGATGGTAATCGTTCTCGTTTTGTCCGTCGCGCAGTTCCGCAACGAGATCGACAACGAAACCTTGCTCTATCTCTCCGACCGGTCGATTACGCGTCCAATGATTGTGATCGGAAAGTACCTCGGATCTCTCGCCGCGGCGCTGGTCCTCGTTGTTCCGGCGACCCTCGTCCCGCTCTTGATCGCCGTCCTCAGCGGTGGGACCATGTATTCGGCCGACGTGCCCGTAACGCTCGCCGCCGCGGCAATCCTTGCTGCGGTGGCGTACGGTGGATTCTTCCTGTTCCTTGGGCTGGTCAGCCGCGCAGCCCTCCTCATCGGACTCCTCTACGGGTTCCTTTGGGAGGAGCTAGTGCCGCTCCTACCAGGTTCCGCACCTCGATTGACTCTTGTCTTCTACCTGAGGAACTTCCTTTCCACGGAACTATCGAATGGGCCGCTATCGGGATACCCCACACCGCTGACGTCGGCCGGTTCGATCCTGGTTCCGATCGGACTTGCGATCGCCTTCCTAGTAGTGAGCAGCGTCGTCTTCCGGTACCTCGAGACCGCTCCGGAACGAGAGTCGCTGTGATTGCCTACGGACCTTCCTAGCAACACCGGAACGGTTGGCAATCACCGCTTGCCCTTCGCCGGAGCGATGGGTACAATGATTGTTGCAGCCGTATAACGTCGCATTACGAGAGCGCGGTTGCGCTCATGGACCTCAATGGCCCTTGCGGGCTCTTGGGGCCCAGCCATGGAGATCCATTCGAACCCGGCCCCCTCGGAAAGTCACGCCCTCCATGCTCAGCCGTAGGCGCTGTTCCCGACCGCCCTCCCCCGTCAAGGCGATCCTGCCGCCAGCGGCAACCACGCGATGCCAAGGTAGCCCTGTCTCCCCATACAACGCTCTCACGGTCAGACGCGCGACGCCCGGGAATCCAGCGAATTCAGCCACTTGACCGTACGTGATCACCTTCCCTCGCGGCACACTCGCAATCACGCGCCGTAGCCGGGCGAGCGTGGACAAGTCTCCAGCCCCCGAAGGTCACCCATTCTCGAGGCTATCAGCCTTACAAGCAGTCGTTACCGACGGAGGTGAAGAGGCTGTTGCACCTGTTTGGTCAACGTCTAGGGTGAACCGCGAATCCATGAATTTCCCCGCGAAGAATCAATGGAGGAACGGTTAGGCCCCTCGAGAGACCCTACAGAGAATTTCGTGACCCCCACACTTTGACAAAAATCGGTCGGTTTGCGCAAGATGTGGGGGTCACACATCTCGGCTGAGCGAGGAGGAGGATGTGTTGGCTGTTGCACCCAGTTCGGGGCTACTTCCTGGATGCGAACGGGCGCAAGGCCTGTTCGAGCTTGGTCCGGAGCTGATGGCGCCGGGCATCCAGAATCAGCTCGTGTTCGAGCGGGGTCAGCTTCCGAAGGAACGAGAAACGATCGGCCGCGTCCGCTGTCAGCCGGTTCCAGTTCTGCCGGCGGGCCCGCCCGATCAGTCGCTCCAGGTCCGGCCATTCCTTTCGTCCTCCCGCGAGAGTTCGAAGGATTCCATCGGGGTTCAGAGCCTGGTGGTCGTTCCAGAGCTTTCCCACCGCCAGCAAGCGAACGAGGTCTTGGTCGAACCCCTTTTGACCGTACCGGGTCGCATCGTAGAGGTCGCGTTCCGTGGCCCGTTGCTGGATCGCACGCAACTTCTCGGCAATCGCCTCCTCCAGCCGGAGACAGGGGATCTCCGGTACGGGGAACGGTAAGTCGGCGAAGTACAGCTGATCGAGCGGGCGCCAGCGGAGGGGGGGGAGAAAAGGCGCCTCGCGGTAACTGATTTCGAACCGAAATCTTCCTCGGTCCCACTCGTGGGCGTACTCCACACCGCAAGCCCAGTTACGCGCTGCAGTACGGTATGGCTCCACTACTCGGAACTGCACTCCGAAGTGAGGAGCGGCGAAGGCGTCATCCAGGAGAGCGCGAGGGTCCTCGGGAAGGCCGTTGTTAGTGAAATCGAGGTCCTCGCTCAGCCGGCCCGCGTCGCCCGTCACCATCATCCGGACGTAGGTGCCGCCCTTGAAGACGAGACGATCCGCCACGCGAGACGTCGCGAGAGCGTTGAGCGCGTAGAGCAGGACCACCTCCTGCTGGGCGATGTGCAAATCGACCCCCATCCGGTTCGCAAATCGATTCGCGGCTACGCGCGGGATCATTGGATCTCACCCTCGGCGAAAAGCGAGACGTCGGGCACATTTCGGATCACGTGCCATCGAGGGTCGATTTTCCCACGACGACCGTGGGTTTTCGGGGGTCCCAATGGTACGTACGGCTCGTCGCGGTCCGGAAGTCGGGCACGGACCCATGAGCTGGGAGGGAGGAGGGAGGGCCGGATGCGCTCCGCGAGGAATCCCGCCCGCAGGGTGAGGCTTCGATTGCCGAATCGATCGAGGTACGAACCGAAGCGGGACCAGTTCAGCTTGGGCTTGGCCAAGGCGAATATCTGTGCCACCCCAGCCATTCCCCCGGAGAACTCGGGTCGGTTGAGGGAATCCACGAGGGTTCGCTCACGGTCGCTCACCTTGAGCTCGACACCGCGACGAAGGAGGGTGTGGGCCCCGAAGAACCGTCTCGGGGTGACTCGAACCACGCGGAACCGCCCGGCACGCTCCCTGCTCGGAACCCAGCGTGCCGTCGTCACGATGTAGTATACACGACTCGCCTGAGGGAAGAGTCCCTCGAGCTCGGCGGCCGTGGCGAATCCAAAGTAGTACGGTTCGACGAGTCGACTCCCGATGCGCAGGGGGTCGGCATCCGGCAGGGCGTCCGGACCGTGGCGGCTCGGGTTCAGAAGGTAAGTCCCCCGACGGACTCTCTGGAGCCAGCCTCGCTGCACCAGGTCGTGCGCCAGTTTGCGGGAGAATCCGGGAGAAACCGCCGCCCGTTTCCGAATCCCGTCGAGGGTAACGAGCTCGAGACCCTCGGCTTCCAGGGAAAGGACGACCTTCGCCTCTGTCTTGGAAAGCGACCGAACGTCCATATGTCACCCATGTGTTGAATATACATTAAAGTTACTGATTTAGTAATCAAGTAGCTTGTTTAACATTCCGCTCGAATCGGCCGCTCGCCCGTGTGTGCAATCAGCTTTGCACACACATTCGTCGCAAATCGCCGTGTCAGACTCCGCGCCGCGCCAGAACGCGCACCCTATCAGTTCCCTACCGACCCTTCGCTGTCTCGATCCAAACTCTCTGAAGGTTTGCGTTGTGGATCTGTTTCCATGGTTCCCCAAGGGCGCGAACACGTGAAGGCGGAAGGAAATCTTCGAGGGGCATTTCGAGTGCCTTCTTTCGAGGAATTCCGGAACGTCGCGTAGTCACAACGGCCTTCCGAAGCTTTTCGAGATATCGAATGTCCGCCTCTAACCGGTCGCTTGAGCACGGTGGACCGTGGCCCTGAACGATCATCCGCGGCCGGAGGCGTCGAATTCTCCGGAGGGAGCGAATAGACTCGAGGCTGCTGCCGAACCAGACGAAGGGTAGTGCCATGACAGCGTCTCCGGCGACGAAGACCCGACGATCAGGCAAGAACACGCCGACAGAGTCGGGAGTGTGGCCCGGCACGTGAATCAGCTCGACAGCTTCTCCATCGAGGTCGAGTGTAGCCCGTCTCACGAACAATCGGTCGGGAACTTTTAGGCGAAGACCTCCGGCTCGCTTATCTCTCGGGTCGCCGACCCACTTCGGCCAGTAGATCTTCAGATACCTTGGACCCAGAGTCTGGCCCCAGACCGGGCAGTCAAACAGGGAGTTTCCCACGGTGTGATCCGTGTGCCAATGAGTGTTGACCAGCGCGAGCGGTTCGATGCCCCAACCTTGGATCCTCTTGAACAGCCGACGGGCCTCCTTCGGCTGATAGAGGGTGTCGACGACGATGGCATGTTTCTCGCCGGTCAGAACCGCGGCATTCACGCCGGAGCCCGAACCGTGAAACCCAGAGATTTGCCAAACACCTTTGGCGACCTCTTCCTCGGAGTACGACTCTTTAGGCATCGCTGCGACCAAGGGCTCGTGAACAGGGAGTGACGAGGGAGAGAGTATCCATGGGACTGGGAAGGTTTCTTAGGATAAGAACCCCGAGCTATCGAAGACCCGAGCGACTTCCTGATGGTTCACGGGAGAGCTGAAGCGCTTGCCCTCGAGCGAGTGGGTGGGTCGGCTGTTGCACCCACAAGCAAGTCCTGCTGGGAGACGTGTCAACGGCTAGGGACCTTCCGTAGCAGAATGCCAGAGGCCCGAGCGACCCTAACACCTCCTGGATCGATTTCGATACTGCCGCAATGAAATGCAGAGTTATCGACAGTGTTTCAATACTAGAATCGGGCCCCCGAGGAGGGTGAAATCGCCACTTGCGATCGCCGACCGGCGAAACGTCCCTGACCTCAAGGCGAAGCGGACGGTGCTTCGGTTCGCTCGTAGAGATGAATGCGATCTCCCCAGAAAGGGTGGGCGCTCAATCCAAGATCCGCATACACCTGCCTTAGATGGTCGGTGGACGGCAGATACGCCTGCCATTCCTCCTGCCCAAGGGCCTTCGCAAGCAGCGCGATTGCGGGAAGGAGAACCCCCTCCGGCCCCTGGAGCGGATTGACCCACATGGTCCGAGGCTCCCGCAGCCAGTCCACTTGAACTGCCGCGGCCAAACCGGGACCCACGTACAGCTTGCCTTCCGTAATCCAACGGTCCACGATGTGAGGGTCCCAACGGCCGAATCGCCCGCCTTCCGCTCCGGGTAGAAGATCGACCCGTCCGGTCAGAGCGGGAACCCATCCAACCGGACCGTCTAGCCGATCTCCGGTCCCTGCAAGGCGGAGAGGTTCGGCGCCCACAGTTATCGCTTTTGCCCGGCGCAAGGTCATCTCGATTATCGGGAGAAACCCGTGCCGAGCGAACAGCCGTCGTGATGCCAGATTTTCAGCCTCAATCACCGCGCGAAGCTCCGTGAGTCCAACGGAACGAGCGTCGGACAACATGTCGCTCAGGAGCTGGCTGCCAAGGCCCTGCCTCCGTTTTGAGAGTCCGACACGGAGACCGCTCACCCAACCTGCCCCGTGACCAAGATCGTGAATTCGGCCGAAGGCGACCCAACTTCCTCCTTCTACCCCCACCCAGAACCGGCCGTCCCGAATCCACTCGTCGATGTCCTCCAAGAGATAGTCGTGTGGATCGGACTCTGAAAGGAACTCGCGGAGCCGCTCGAGTTCGTGCTCCGGATCTAGGCGGTGCAACTCCATATCCCCGAACCTCGCCGCGATGTCTGCGCGGAGCCTTGGAAGTTGAGAAAGGCAATTGCGCTTGCCCCTATTCGAGTGGAGCGCGTGACTTCCTCGCGGCCACGGAAACGGTTGCAATCAGCCTTGCACCGAGGTCGCCCGTTAGCCCCGGCGGCGATCCTGGCGGGCGGCGAATGGATCGAACACTTACAGTACAGGACTCAGCTCGGGTGAGACTCCCTATCCACATCCAGGGGCATGACTATCCTATCGACCGTGGACACGAACCGAGACCATCTGCGTATGTTCTCCTTATCCCTTGGACTCCCAAGTTGGCGGCGGCTTAGCGAATCTACAAACATCTTGCGTTCCTTTAGTTTGGATTGAACCGAGTGGAGCTTGGCAATCAGAGTCTCGGCTCGAAGATGACGGAAGAGAGACGTGACCTCTTCCGAGTCGAAAGGCGTTTCCGATATTGCGAATAAGTCGCCAATATCCCTCGGCCGACCGGCCTGCAGTTTCAGTGCCCAGATAGCCTCGGGTCGGGCAATGGGGACGTTGACCTCTGTCCGCCCAGAAAGCGTCTCCAACTTCATCCGGCGGGCATTCTTGGATATCCAATCTTCGGGAACGTCGACTTTCGCATCCCGATCGCGCACTGCGTCTACATGGAGGTCCAGCGTGATGTCAGAGGACTTGTACCGTTCGACTTGCCCTTCGAAATTCTGGGGATTGGGGACTGAGTGTTTGAGGAACTTCAGTTCCTGACTCTTCAGCCAAGCTCGAATTAAGACTGCGGATGCTTTCGGAAGCACGACGTCTACGTCGTCTGAGTATCTTGGCGGGCCGTAGGCGATGACTGCGTACCCTCCAATGACCACTCCACCCAAATCCCAGGGCCAGCGGTCCATGAGCGAGAGAACAGCTCGTTCCCGCGCATCAAGGTCGGTCAAGGAGTAGCCTCTCTGCATCACCGTAGAGAGTCGGATGTTCTCTAATCATGCGTTCCACATCACGCCGTGGGACCACCGGTTCACCCTCGACCCAGGTCGGCTTGAGTTCCTCCGTCGGGACGAGCTCGACCCGCGCTCCCACCCGCTTTCGACGTGTGGTTGAAACTCCATGATTCGCGAGGTATTCTTTCCAGACCTTCTCTCGATTCGATGGAATCGCCAAAGTGAAAACTCGCGAGTAAAGCGATGGTGCAAGCCTATACCGACCACCTGTCCAATGTTCTACGGCGGTTTCCCCAGCCCAAGCCTTCGGCCCAGGTCCTGATAGGACGATGCTGCGGACTCGGTTCCATTCCCCCCTTCTCAGGTCCGGGCGATCTTCCGGGTTCAGGCATCGGTACGTCCCCCTTCCCAATCGTTCTACCAAGCCACGGTGTTTCAGCTCGCTGAGGACCTTGGCTGCACGAGGGTTCTCAACCTTTCGCGCGAAATCCCGAGATGTGAAGGGCTCGCTACCGAATAGTGAAGTGACCACGTCATTGTACGTGAGTGCCATATTCCGATAACATCGGAACATGTATATAACGTAACCGTCGAGGGGTGACTGTCCGCATCGCAAAGTCTCTGCGACGCACTCGAATGCAGTCGCTAGAGAGACCACTGTAGTGAAATCAAAATCGCCACGCTAGTAGGACGAATCTGGCGAAAGGAGGTGCAAGGTTCGGCACATCCGACTAGTATGTGCAACAATCGTTGCAGACACCGAGCTAAGGCCATACGTTCCTTCGCCCTGGCCAACCGATGTCCGCTTCCGTCGCGCCCCCTGATGTGCCGAATCCCTTCGCTCCTCCGACCGATGTGATCGTCGTGACGACGCCGTTCGTCTCAGGGTATCACGTCACACGAGTGATCGGGGCTACGTTCGGATTGATCGTTAGGTCTCGCGGATTGGGGCAGAACATCGGGGCCTACTTCCGCGCCTGGGCAGGCGGAGAGATCAAAGTGTACACTCAGTTACTCGAGCAAACGCGCCGTCAAGCCATGGATCGACTCGCCGCTCATGCGAAGACCTTGGGGGGAAATGCCGTCGTCTCTCTCGGGTTCGACACGTCCGAAATGGGCGGATCAATGACCGAGATTCTTGCGTATGGGACCGCGGTGGTCGTGGAGCCTGATACCTCACCCGCGCTGGCCGTCGCGCTTCACTGAGGTCGCCTGCAGACGTGACAGCCGGTACGCAGCGGTCAGCCCTCACACGATCTGGGAAGGTGCACTCAGCCTTGCACCTACCGTGCGATGTAAGTCGGCTGTCACGTTTCCCGGACTCTGTCGTCCCGCACCATTGTCTCCATCTCGCGCTCCTCCCAGCGTTTCGGCTACGCATCGCCATAGCCTGCTATGGCATACTATAAATATTCGGCCAACTGTCAGGAACCCATGGCGACCACGACCATCCAACTCAGCACAGACCTCAAGCACACCTTGGAGGGAATGAAGCTTCACCCGCGAGAGACCTTCAACGATGTTCTCGAGCGAGTCTTGGAAGATCTTCGTGAGCTAGATGAGAAGACCAAGACCGAAATCGAGGATGCACGGCGAGAGATTCGTGCCGGCAAGTACCTGACATCTGACCAGGTTCGAAAGGCCATGGGCTTCTGATGGCTTTCCGAGTCCTCTGGTCCGAGTCTGCGGCCCGACAACTGGCAAAGCTCGACCGAAGTGTTGCGAAGAGGATCTTTGACAAGGTCGAGGGGTTACGTGATGAGCCCATGCGTCAGCTCAGGCGCCTGACTGGTCTACCCTATTTCCGGCTCCGTGTCGGAGACTTCCGAATCCTTGTTGAGGCCGATCAGACTGATCTGTTCGTGCTAGTTCTCAAGGTGGGACACCGCGAGTCCATCTACCGGTAACGGCAACCGACCCGTACTTTCGCTACGGCGATGAGGAGCCACAAATGTGCGAGCGGCTCGCTGACGGATGGTGGATTTGCCGATTGGACGTTCGCTTGAGTAGGTGCATCGGCTGTTGCAGCCACATCCGAAGGAAAACCGGCTCCGCCCGCGACGGGAGGCGGTTCTGGTCGCAGCCTGGACATCCACGATAGGCTTCGGAATGCCGGCCGACCTACCCGCGACGGCCCGGTGAACCCGAAAGAATCAGACGTACTGCTTGTCGGTGAAGCAATAGTACCGCCCGTACTGAGCGATGTAGGTGGTCGGGTTTCCGCACTTGGGGCAGTTCAGAGCGGCCAGCGGGGGAGGCGGAGGGGCCGCCATGCCCGCCGGAGCGGGAGCCGGCGCTACGGGTGGGACGTACGTGGGTGCCGGGCGCGGCCGAGCCTTGAACTTGGGCCAGATCGAGTGGAAGCCCCACCCAGCCATCGCGATGAGGATTCCCAATCCGGTGAGGACGAAGAATGCCTCCAGGTCGTTCACGTAGTTCTGGACATTCCCCTGGTTCGTCGCAGAGGTCCCGATACTGCCCGCGGCGAGCGCCCCGAAGATGAATCCGACGAAGATGATTATCGCCCCGACTCCGACGATGACTTGACCAAGCGTGATCCAACCGGGCAATGTCGCCGGACTGACGGTAGGTCCTGCCATGGGAACGGCGATGACCTCCACCTATAGGAACCTACTCGTCAGAGGCTGTCGTCGCAAGGGACGCGGTTCTGCCCAGGATTGGCCGTTAAATCCCGTCGTCTGGGTGCAATGCCTGTTGC
>Ga0187885_10002464_pt1 | contig 18046 bp, 20 predicted proteins | sample June2016WEW_20_1_3_FD_132970 | JGI IMG/M metagenome (GOLD analysis project Ga0187885, IMG submission 132970) | Peatland microbial communities from SPRUCE experiment site at the Marcell Experimental Forest, Minnesota, USA - June2016WEW_20_100 | ecosystem: Environmental > Terrestrial > Soil >... | reverse complement strand
TAGGAGGGTGATCTCCAGGCCCCCGGGGGCCTCGGGCTCCACCGCCTCTCCCCGGAAGCGGCGGAATTCCCGCCACAGGGCTTTTTTGTAATCCGCCCGAGAGTCGGCGGAGATGTAATTCCTAGTCGCCACTTGGGACAAAAGCTCCTCCTGGGCCTGCTCCGGGGAGTCCCAATGGCGCCCCCTTAGCGCCTGGAAGACCTCCTCCAGGCCGCGGAGGCCGGTGCGGTTCTTGCCTACTTGCACCTGGGTGATCTTTTCGGCCATCAATCTTTACTCCGTCAATCCTGGATGAACTTGAGTTCCCGCAGTTTCTTGATCAGGTCTTTTTTAGGGAAACCCCCCTCGTGGCGAAAGACCTCCTTACCGGCGGGGTCCAGAAAGACCTGGGTGGGCTCATCCCGAGGCCTTTATGGTTATCTCCGGGTGCGATCATGCTCACACTGATAAAGAACTTCGTCGTCGAGAAGTTCTTCCCGCAGGCGGTTGGATTGGTCCAGGAAAACATCAGTGGAGGCAACCGATTCCCACTTTTTGAAAATGACCCGGCCTAATTTCATTAAGTCTCCCCCTTTTAGCGAGATTGGCCCTGGAAGGCATGATAGCTCAAACTTCGCCGAATGTGAAATTTCAAATCCGGCTCCAATTTCCCCGGGGGCCTCTCCCTCGACCCTTGCGCTACCTAACATTGCCTACCCCCTTTTGGGGCTGAAAATTCTTAAGCCCGGCGGCCGGGGCCCGGGGGAGGGGATCAGGGGCGAACGGGCCCGGCAAGGAGCGTCGGGCAGGGACAGGCAGGGAGCACTCGGTTCTCTCTAATGGGAGGCAACCCGATTTTCCCCCACGGACCCGCCAGGATGCCCCAGGCCGAACATCAGGCCTGGACCCTGGCCTCAACCTCCCTCGATGGCCTTTGACGATCCCCTGAGTCGTGGGTGAATGGAAGGGCTAACGGTAACACCTTATCTTCAACCTGGGCCATTGTCGAGGGCCGTTTTGCGCCCGGCCTGTTTCTTTTCAGACCATAGTATCCCTAAATATGATAGCCAAAATGGTGGCCAGCAATAAAAATGGGGTTGGCCGATTTGGCTAACCCCTTGATTTCTTTGGTGGGCCATCGGGGGCTCGAACCCCAAACCTAGTGATTAAGAGTCGCGCCAAATGAGCTTTCAAGGTATTTCGCCTTGTTTCATAAAATGTTTTTAAATTGAAAGAACTGCTTGACATTCCAGATAATCCCACTTATATTTGTTTCATTGGGTAACAAGATATTCCACCTATTGCCATCTCAGTTATGTTACCCCAGGTGTTACCCCGAAAAGGAGTATCGGCTATGAAGCTAACCGACCGCCAAATACTCAACCTGAAGCCTCAAGTTCAGCGCTACGAGGTCTGGGAGGGCAATGCCTTTGGTGTCCGCGTTACCCCGCAAGGCAACAAAAGCTTTGTCTTTATGTATCGCTACCAGGGTAAACTCAAGCGGATGACCCTTGGAAATTACCCAGCCATGAGCCTGGCGAAAGCGCATAAAGCGCACGCTGAGGCAAAAGAGATGCTGACCCGCGGCATCGACCCCGGGGCCAAGGCCTTAACCGAAAAGAAGGAGGAGCGCAGCGCTCCAACCATAGCTGCCCTGATCAACGAATACCTTGAAAAATGGGCCAAACCCCGGAAGCGTTCCTGGAAAACAGATAAACGCATCCTGGAAAAGGATATATTGCCGGAGTGGGGCCAGAGAAAAGCCAGGGACATAACCAGACGTGATGTCATCCGCCTTCTGGACAATATCGTCGATCGCGGTGCGCCCATAGGGGCAAACCGCACTTTGGCCGTGATCCGTAAAATGTTCAATTTCGCTGTGGGCCGGGATATTGTCCCTGCCTCTCCATGCGTGGCAACTCAAGCTCCAGCGCCGGAGAACCGCCGAGACAAGATTCTATCCTCAGAAGAAATTAGGACTTTCTGGCATAGCCTAGAGGGGACCCGGATTACCGAAGGGATAAAGCTGGCGTTGAAATTGCAATTGGTTACGGCACAGCGTAAGGGTGAATGCATCTCCGCAGAATGGGCCGAAATCGACCTGCAGGAGAAATGGTGGACGATCCCGGCCGAGAAGACTAAGAATCGACTTCCCCATCGCGTGCCGCTATCCATGCTGGCGATAGAAATATTGGTAGCGGCAAAAAACCTGGCAGGAGATTCGTTCTGGGTGTTTCCATCTCCTCGCGCCACCGGCCATATAACCCCCGCGGCGATAGATCACGCTCTTCGCCAGGGCTTGAAAATTCTGGAGATTGACCATTTCGTTCCCCATGACCTGCGGCGCACTGCCGCCAGCCACATGACCGGCATGGGTATTTCCCGGCTGGTGGTCTCCAAAATCCTGAACCACGTGGAGCGAGGCATAACGGCGGTTTACGACCGGCACTCCTATGACCGGGAAAAGCTCCAAGCCCTAGAAACCTGGGGACACAAGCTCAAAAGCATAGTTGAAGGGACTGAATCCAACGTGATCCCGATGGTTCGTGGAGCTTAGAACCGTAAACCGAGTTTCCCGCCTCACTCCCGGCTGATCACCGTGGAGGACAGGGTGACTTCCCATCTCCTTGGGGGGATTTTTTCTGAGGGCCACTAGAGGAGGTGGCAAATGACTCGCGAGAAGCAGAACTCTTTCCATCAGCGCAAAAAGGGCGAACCCATCGCCTATGATGGGAGCGTCGAACCGATACCCCTAGCCTATGTGAGCCAAGAATGGCCTACCGAACTCACTTTAAAAATCAGCGCCTCCACCAAGGATTGGAACACCCTCCATCAATTGGCGGATTCTTCCCCTGAATATCTGGGTAGATTGATTTTTCTTCATATTACGAGGCCGGTTCAGAAGCAGTTTCTCTCAAAGGAAGGGAGGACTTTGCCTAGGGGGTTTCATAACGAGGCGGAGCAAATATTTATGGAAGAATCCCGAAGGTATGTAGCGGCTTCCTTTACTGTCCTTTCATATTGGGCGGAGCATCATCTGACTGACTGGCCTGATAATTTGAAAGCTGTAATTCGTGAAGCCGAAAAACTATGGGGGAAAGAAAATATTTGGCCCCCCGAAAAGCAATCTCCCGAAAATGAAAGGCAATCTGTTGATGTTATCGCTATGGTGAGGTATTTGCTAAAGAGAGAATATGGGATTAGAAGGAAGGAATTGGGCCTTAAAGATGTAGAAGACATGAATAACGAAACTTTTCGTAGAATCTATGCCGACAAGAACAAGTTAGAAGCAGCGGCGACCTTAAATGATAATTTCATAAAAAAATATGGGAATTCTCTGGACGTAGATACATTGTATAAGTTCGTTCCAGGATTCGGATGGGAACTTATAAAAGAGTGATTTAACCGGCTTCCCCAAGCACTAATCTTATTAGCTGTAAAGCCAGCCCCTTAAAAGGCTGGCTATTTTTTTGCAAAATAGCAAATATAGACTTCCCTCGCCAGCAATATTGCAAATTAGGAGTCCTTAATCATCTTGAAAAATTATGTTAAGCTCCGATTCCAATAGAAACAACAATGATTGACCAAATCAGGAAGAGGTCTGTTATGCAGAGACAGGTTCTTAGGCCCAAGGAAGTCATTAAAGAGTATGGCTTATCCCGGACGACAATCTGGCGGAAGGAACGGGATGGAACTTTCCCTAAGCGGGTGAGACTTGGTAGCAGGGCGGTCGGTTATTTAAGAAGCGACCTGGAAGCGTGGCTTCAATCCCTGAAAGACCAGGCGCAAGCCAATCTCCTTTAGTCTGGCTAGAAGTGGGTTCATCCAGTACTCATGGAGAGTACGTTGTCATGCAGCGTTTGGACCTGAATAAAATCCCCCTGGAGTTGAAGGTTCGTCCTCAATGGGTTGCACACAGACCGGATAAAAAGCCTGTAAACCCAAAAACAGGGAAACTTGCCAAGGTCGATGACCCGGAAACCTGGGGGACCTTCAGTCAGGCAGTGGAATACTATGAGGCCCACAAAGGAAAGAGGATTGCAGGGATTGGATACATGTTTAGCTTTTATGACCCGTATGCAGGGATTGATTTGGATAAGTGCCGGAATCCCGAGACGGGCGAGATAAAGGAATGGGCCTGGGAAATCATCAAACGCTTTAACTCTTACACGGAAATTAGTCCGAGTGGGACCGGCATTCACATCTTGATACAGGGTAAATTGCCATCGAACGCAGAGCACACAAGGAAAATGCCAGACGGGGGAAAAATCGAAGTTTATGACAGTCTACGCTATCTTACCATGACTGGAAATTTAATATGAGTTACTCCACCATTGAGAACCGGGATAGAGAACTAAAAGCTTTTCATGCTGAGGTAATATCCAAGCCCAAGGCCACACCGAAAACCGCCAATTCCACCTCCACCTTAAACTTGGCCGATTCAGAGGTGATTTCCAAGGCCCGGAGCGCCAAGAACGGAGATAAGTTTGACCGTCTAATGAACGGGGATATTAGCGAATATTCTGGGGATGATAATCGGGCGGACTTGGCATTATGTTCCATCCTGGCATTTTGGACGCAAGACCTGGCTCAAATTGATCGCATTTTCAGAACAAGCAAACTCTTCCGGTATAAGTGGGATTCGAGAAGAGGTAATAGTACCTATGGAGCCAAGACCATTGAGAGAGCACTTAACAGCGTAACCGAGACTTATCAAGGTTGTCGGAGTGCTCAGCAAGATCAGAAAGACGGACCAAAGACTTTTAAAGGTCATTCTCAAGGTTCGTCTGTAACCCCGGAATGGCCCCGAGAAGTGATGACCGGGGCGGCGGGGATGTTTGCCCGGTCCTATTCATCCTGCCTGGAAACCCCTGAGCCCTTTCTGTTTATGAACTATCTGACGCTGCTGGGCCATGCTGTGTCAAGTCGCATAACTCTTGAATCTGAGATTAGGCCGCAACCACGGCTGTATACTGTGAACCTGGGAGAATCGGCGGATACCCGGAAAACTACTTCCGTCAACGTCACAGCGATATTTTTCTCTGAGGTAATTGAAGAACTCAATCCTGTCTGGGGTGTGGGAAGTGCTGAGGGCCTGGCTAAGGCATTTATTAAAACCCGCAGGGTGATCCTCATACTAGACGAACTCAAGGCCCTAATCCAGAAAATGAGAATTGAAGGCTCTGTGCTCCTGCCATGTGTGAACACCCTCCATGAGCTAACTCGCTTTCATAGCACCACTAAAAATCATGACATAAAGATCGACAATGCGGAATTATGCCTATTGGCCGCGTCCACCCTGGAAACTTACGGCAATATCTTTACTCCTCAATTTTTGGATATCGGCTTTATCAACCGACTTTTCATTGTGGTGGGAGATAGCCAGAGGAAATTCCCCATTCCCAAGCCTTTACCAGGAGCCGAAAAAGAGGCACTCAGAAGGGACTTGCGGGATATTTTGCAGTTTGTGGGGGAGATAGCCGGTGATGGCTGCTATGCCGTGCCAATTGATCCCAAAGCCCAAACTATCTTCGATGACTGGTACTTTAACCTTGAACAAAGCGTTTTCGCCAAACGGCTAGACACTTACGGACATCGACTTATGCCACTGCAGGCGGTAAACGAGATGAAGACCATTATAACCCCGGATATTGTGCAAAGAACCGTGACCTTGCTCAATTATCAGCTTGCAGCCCGGAAGTTTGCGGACCCGATTGATGCAGACAACGCCATTGCCCGTCTTGAAGAAAAGATCAGGCGATTGTTATCAAATGGCCCCTTAAAGAAACGCGACCTGGAAAGGCATGGGAAGAAAAGTCGGTTTGGTCACTGGATTTGGAATACCGCAATAAACAACCTGATTGGTGCGAAGGAAATTCATTTTGACCGCAAGAATAGGGGATTTTCCAAGGTAGAGGATTAAATTTGTCACCACCTTTGTCACCCGGTGGCGTGGTGACAGTTTTAAGCGTCAACCATGGAGGTGTTAAGGCATTTGTCACCATAAAAAAGGGGGATGGTGGGGGTTTATCTCAAAGATTGACACCCTATACCAATATAAAAGCGGAGACAAAGCCTTTTCGCATAGCACCCCCGCGTGTTTTAGCGTCACCATCTTAGTGGTGACAAACATGGTGACAGATTGAAGGTGGGCAATGGCAATCTCTGAAGCGAATCAGATCGGGATGAGCCCCAGCTTAAAGGAATTGCTTTCATGAGCAAGGCCATTTAAGCATATGGAAGTTCTACCATGAGTAGCGGGCTGCTATTGGAATTCTTCGCCATCGCCAAGAAAACTTGTGCGAATTACTCCGGCACCGGCCCGAACGGGAAACTGGATTACTGCTACCCTGGACCCAATAGTTGCCTCTTGAAAGGTGACAAGTTTTGTCCTTATTTCGATAAGGCGGTAATCCCTCACAAGCCATTCCGGGAACAAGGTCTGCAACTCAAATGGCAGGAGCTCTGGATAGGGGTACCCATCCGCATCGTGAATAAGGTCTGTGTCTGCGGAGAAGAGTTCAGACCGACAGGCAAACGCCAAAAATATTGCCCCAAGTGCCATAAGCTGAGCAGGGCAGAAAAGACAAGATTGCGAGTCCGAAAATTGAGAGACCGGAATAGGAATCAGAAAAGGTTCTAGTGTAACGCTTTATGACAATTCTGAGCCAGTATTCATGCGGGTTTCAGAAGGTGCTTTTTATAGCCCCTATGGATTAATATTCATCTGGAATCAAAAGCGTTACATGCGAGAGTAAAATGGCTGAAATTAATGATTTAATTTCCCTGGGCCACGTAAAAGGACCGAGGAAGGAGCCTCAAAGCCAAATAAGCGAGTCCCAGGTTCCGAAAACCTTGCCCGCCCTGTCGCGCTCCGCCTGCGGGGTCTCTATTGGCCTCTCCCAAGACAAACCCCTGGTGAACCTGCATAGCATAGGCCCCCAGCATCGTCTTACCTTTCAGACGCCCTCTTTGATGGCCTTCTCCGCCGCCTTCGGTTCATTTCCTTTTGAAGCAGATCCTTTTCTTTTCCTATCCGGCCAGACAATCCTTTTAAGGCATAAAGGGGCAGGTCCTTACCCAAACCATCGCCATCATAATTTCGTAAAAAATTGCTGAACCTGCTATCTGATTCCTGGCAACTTCGATAAGTCAAATTAAGACAATGCCGACAGACGAAATTTTTGCCCCCAAAATATATTTTCGCCACCCTCCGCCTACAGGCCATGCAAATGAACCATGGCCGCAACCCACCATAATTGCAGGCGGTCCAATCCAAAAAGATTTCCTGGGTCACCTGCTCCCCCCGCCACTCATAATTTATGGTCATTTCGTTTTCGGGTTTTATTCCATGTGCTCTATGCAATTCCCGCACATCAAGACACTGGCGACCTTCTACCGTGCCTTTCTTCTCCCATTTAACTCCGCTTCCAGGACCGCCCATGCCATTTTTTCCTAAGTCATTAAGAATTTCTTGCATATTTCTGGATTATATCAAAATGCAACATATTGATAAATTTCTATTTTTAATAGAATTACCATAGTTCATAGAATTCAAGAAATTTTCGGCCATTGATATTCACATTATCGGAATAATCTTCAGAAAAAAGTTTTCCACAAGTCTCCGCCCGCAGTTCATGTTTTTAGTGGTTTTTTCTACTTATTTTGCATATCAAATTATAAAGCCCAACCTTGTAACTAATTATATTCATTGATGATTAGACGACTATTTTCTTGGCAAGATATTTTTCTTGAAATAATTTTCTTGATTATCACAAATCCCATTTGTTTGGGTCATATCGATCATATTAATTCAAATATTTATATTAGAATTACCTACTTATATATATATTATTACTAGTAATATAATTATATAAGGGTGCAAGTTCGACGGTTGAGACGATCTCTTCCTGAAAAGGGTTTTGCAGATTTCCTTGGGCCAGTCCTATGGGGATTTCGAGACACAGCCCAGGGTTTAAACTAACCAGAGGTTTTTTGCCTCACCAGGATTGCCAATTCTTCTCTCTTGGCCGGTCCTCTTTGGTCTTCCCCAGTCGCTTAAATCTCTAATGATAATTTGACGATCTTCTGTTTTTCTGTCTATAATCCCCTTGTGATCTTGAGGTATCCCACCGATATAAAGAGGTGGCAATGAAGCAGTTTGTCATCGAAAACCCGGTTATCAACTCCCCATTTGATAACCTCCAACGCCACTTCCGGTTTTCTAACGAGGGCATTACCAACGAAGTTGTGCCGGAACGCCTCTCCCTCACCGACGAAGACGCCCAGGCCCTGGCCGTGGTGGTTTTGGAGAAATGATGCGAAATTCGCTCATCCGGTGCAGCCGTCAAAGAGACTTCCCATTACGGCCCCCTGGCCAACCTGCTGAACCAGATCGGCAAAACCCTCAAGCCCAAGTGAAGTTCATCATCAACTCACAGCCGGAGCCGAGAATGGGGCCCAAATTGGCTCGTCGGAGGCGTGGAAACGACGGCGGGTTAACGGAAAAAGGATACAGAAACCAACTTGCGGGGATACTGTCAAATCAAGTCTGATTCAGGACAATTTATAATTATCGCCTTCTTCTACCTGTCGACCTATCTATTGGCCTTGTATAATCACACCTGGGGTAGTTCGAACATCCCAAAAATTTTCTATTATATTTTGTCCGCACGACTAGATATCCATCACAATGAGGAAATCGATTTGAACCAGGGCATTTCTCTTCGGTTTGGGTTCCCGCCGCTTTTTCCTCTTCCAGTTCTAAATCTCTAATAATTTCTTCAACTGTGGCATTCCCCTCAAACCTTCTCATTTGCTCACCAGATTCCTGGTGGCTGAGGATGTTCAAACTTCCTTCCCAAAGCACCGTGTTATCCATTATAGCCACCTTTTGGTGCATACTTTGTCTTTCAACAACCTTACAACCTATGCGCCGCAATTGCTCTATCACGATATCGGCTTGTTCTGCCATTCTTCCGGTTTGCTGATTTCTCGGTCTGGTAAAAATCCTGATGTCTATTCCACGACTTTTCATGGATTGAAAATAGTCCATTAGAATACTGCTCCGTCTCACAGCCAAAAATGGGCTTAGAATAATAAGTCGATTCTTTACCTCTTTAAGATCTTGAAAAAACTGTGCCCAAAAGTTTCGTTCAGTAAAAGGAGTTCCAGAAATTGGCTGTTTCATATACTTCGGTGTTGCAAGGATTTCTTCTGCCCATTTCTCGAAATCTGCGGTGAAATAATTATCTACTAACGTTTCCGAATCTATGATTTCTGCTTTTTCATACAAGTGATGGATTATCCCCCTTAGAACTGCATCCTTATGAACATCCGATAACAAATGTTTTGTATGCCCAATAAAATAGAATCGATTCTGAGCTCGAGAAAAGGCAACATTCAATAGCTTCCGCGCGTCAGAATCTGGCATGGTTTCGGCCAACATAGGGGCAACCTTTAGCCCTGTCCCTTCGCAAGAATCAAAAATAATAATCGATTCTTCTCCGCCCTGGAATTTATGAACGTTACTAACATGGACCGATTCCGAAATATTCCAATCTTTTACAATTTTATTAATTAATCTTGCCTGAGCTATGTAAGGTGTGATGATAGCTACCTTTGTTACTTTTTTTTGTCCGATTATTCTCCTTGCAAGCGTAGCACTAACCAGGGCATTATATAAATTGAAACGTCCTCCTGTAGAAAGTTTGCTGCACCAAGGATTCATAGCGCCTGTTTCAATTAATACGAGAGGTGAATATGCAATGCCATCATCTATCTTCCTTTCGTAGGTGCTTGAATGGTCCTCAAGATTACCTTGATAAAAAAATCTGTTAGGAATTGCCGAAATCTCGGGGGCCATTCTGTATTGAGTTTTAAGCAATTTAACCCGTTGATCTTGACAAGCCTCGGCAACCCTGGTGATTCCCAAAACGCCGAAAATGCTTCTTCCAAGCCATTTTCGGGCCATAGTTTTCTCAGAGATACAAATCGGCGGAAGTTGGCAGAAATCTCCTACAATAGTTGCAAATTGGCGGCACCGCCCTGCGGCCCAGTAAAGAAGGGGTAATGGCGCCATACTGGCCTCATCCAGAACCAGAACATCAAAGGGATTATCAGGAAACTGCTTCGCCGAAAAAGTCTTGGTCAAGGTAGTGGCAACCAATTTGGCTTCAGAGAGGGCATTCTTTTGAATTTCGGCCAAATGACTATTGATCTCAGCAATTCTGGAATTTATAAGATCTTTTCGCCGATCAGCTTCTTTTTTCTTATCCTGCAGCTCATTAACAGTAATCCCGATATGACCCAGGATTAAATCAGCTTTTGATTTTGCCTTATCAGCTTCTGCCTTTTTATTTTCAATCGATTTTTCGGTTTCATATTTTTGGGTTTCAATTTCTTTTGCCTGGCGTTTTCTTTTATCTATTGTCAGGCTATTTAAATCGATGGCACGTTGAATTTTGTGAGTGTCTAGTCCCTTAAAAAGTCTCTTAAGCGTTCCAGCAGATTGAGCTTGTATCAATTTTTCTCTATTCCTTATTTGGTTTTCTTCAAGTTGTCTGAGTTCTATATTAATATCCTCCAATGTCTTAGCAAATCCTAATAACGCCGATTGCAATGACTTCAGTTCTGAAAATAATGTTCGATAAATATTAATGGCTTGAAATGCAGCTTCGTATTTTTCAAGAAATTCATCCGATCGCGCCTTCTCATTCTCCAAAGACCCTTTTTCTATTGTTAGTGTCTCCCCCAATTTCTCAGCTATTTTGTCAAGGAGAACCAATGGGTAATCCTTTTCGAGAATCTTTAAATGTTTTTCTTGCGGCTTACCAAGGCGGATGAGTTTCCCATCTTGATAAAATGAGGTTCTTTTAAGATGAGAAGCGACATCCTCTAATGCTTCATCAACCGCATTGTTGGCATGTGAAACCAGTAGAACCCGCCGCCCCGCATTAAGATGCGCTTCAATTGCATTTGCTATTGTTTTGGTTTTACCTGTGCCAGGAGGTCCCCAAATAATCGACAGAGGGGAAAAGAATGATGATTTGATGGCTTCTTGCTGTGAATGATTAGGAGGTTTTGCAGAAGGAGAGAAATTAATTTGATTTTTAGATGAATAATCAATTGCCACATTACCAGTAAAAATGACTTCACTGAGAGAGAAATTAGGCTTTAGCGAACCAATTTGACATTCTTCATATTTCTTTTTTAATAATTCCAGCAAGTACCAAAGATTTGTTTGCAGTTTAGCATCGGCTATATATTGTCCGAAATTATGTTCAAGGCCAACTTCCACCTCTAAGCCCCGTGTCAGGAAAACATGAGCAGGATATCTACTGCCACGAATCTCTATTTCTGCTGGAGATTCATCTAAGATAACCAGAAAATTTTCCAGATTGAAGAGATATACGTAAGTGCCAGCAATTTCACGCAGAAACCGACCATTGAATATTTTGACAATACTTCCTCCGCCACCCTTTTTGATAGCTTCAATTTCTTCATTCAGGGCCTTAATAAATTCTTGAATAATATTGGGAGGCATATGCAAGGGTATCTATCTGAGATTATGCCGCATCCTCAGCTTTGTCTGTCCAAAATCGGTAGTTGGGGACCCTTTCCACGATTTTTGATCCCGAAACACACCTATTTCCAAAGGCAACCCTTCTCGTGGGAGTCAGGATAGCTCGAAATTTCCTGTGAAGTCAACTTCTTTCAGAACATTTATAATTGCCCTTAAAAGGCATGATAGCTCAAACTTCGCCGATAAAGTAATTTTACCGGCCTTCATATTTCTCAGAATGGTTTTTGTGCTTCTCCCAGTTATCTAAATATTCCTTGGCAAGTTCTCTGGACTTGATGATTAGGATATTTTCAGCGTTCCTTTCTTCGGCGGCCATGGTGAAGTTGAAACTTCCCGTGATTACCGTCTCCTGGTCAATAATCATGATTTTGTTATGGGCAATGCCGGCGACTGAATAATCAATATAGGTCGGGATTCCCATATGGGCCATGAAATCTGCGGCGCTGTATTTGTCTCCGATATTCGATTTGTCCAGGATAATTTCTGTGTGAACTCCACGTTTATGTGAGTCAACTAGGGCTTGCGCTATGGGTTTTGATGTGAAAGAGCCTCCCCACCAGGATCTCGCTTCTGGCCTTGTTCAGCTCCGCCACAATCGCTTCAGTGCACCCTCCATGCGGACTGAAGTATATTTGGACAGGTGCATCGGTGAGGATTAGGTCTTTGGCTGGAGAATTGGTGGTGGAAAAGGTGAACAGAGCGAAGGCGACTAAAAATGATATGAGAAGCGGAAATTTTTTCATAGTCAATCTTTCTTGAGAAATTATGCCTTATTATAACTGAATAATATGCCTCATATTCTGTATTTCTATTCTTCACCCTCCATCTCGGCGGCTATTATGGCTATTTCGCCCCATCCCATTAAATCCAGATTCAGCAAGTCATTATCAAGACCACGAAGACTTTTAGTGTCCCTTATATAGGCTGAAATCATACGCAGACCATCTTGTTTTGATTGGCAAAATACAGGCTTAAAAAAATGTATTCCACATTTAATTTCCCTTGTGGTCGGATTCATAGACTCGGTATGTGAGGTCATTATATTGGCTGTCTCGTACTTAACCTTAATGTCTTTGCTCACTTTGTCTAGGCGGCCCTCGTTGGCGATATCAATATTAGCTACCCAGATTTTAAACATTGTGCATTTCCCCTCCTTGCCTGCCGAAGGTGTTTAACTATCTCTAACACAAGAATATTAATCATAAGCCATGAGAATGCTGCGCTATAGCCCCCAAGAATGTCTGTCAACCAATGTACGTTCAGATAGATGCGGCTAAATCCAATAAGGAATATTAACAATGTGCATAAAATCAAAATTAAACTCCTTAACCAGTTATTTCTTATAAAATTCCATGTTAGATAAATCATAAACCCATAGACGAGCATCGCATAAAAGGAATGACCGCTGGGAAAACTGTATCCCCACGCACTTACTATCTGCGGCATTGGCCGGGCTCTATGGAAAAACTCTTTTAAGAAAGAAAGGACGTCGTCGCCTACCAATATGGTTATTAGAAAAAAGAGACTGGTCCACCATTCCTTTTTTAACAACAGGATAATGATGACTAATCCTGATAACCCCCAGGTAAAAGTTCTACTGCCAAGAAAGGTAATATGTATCATGATTATTGTAATCGGCGGAACAACTATTTCTTCCACAAGTTGCTGCGACTTGAAATCGAGATAATACAAACTTCCCCTATTTACTAAATCTTCTACTATTACGCCGAAAAAATAAAGTGCCAGAATTAGGGTAATTAAAGCTATCGACAGGTTCAGTCCATACCAATGGTCATGGGTAAAACGACCTTTTACAAACTCCCAACCTCTCGTCATCTGCTCACCTTTTTATAACTGTCCAGGCAAGTGAAGAGCAGCAGGTGCATAGGTTTTTCCTCATAATCAATCTCTCTTGAGAAATGATGTCTGTGACCAGCAAAAATTCATCGAATCAGGATCGCAGGAACCTGCTTACTCCCACCGCTCTTTGATAATTTCTTCATCCACGCTGTCAAACACCTCGGAATGGAGTTCGATATCAAACCATTTTAAGAAGGTTCTGTAGTCCCGTTTTGAAGGCCATAAATCAGGATCGGTACAATAAGCATCCAACTCCCTCTCAAAAATACCCAGATAAATTTTTTTGATAAATTTAAGGGCCTTTTCATCAGTTTCGTATTCAGGTATCAAAAGGCTGGTGCAGTCAGTCCGCAATTCGGCAAGGGTAAAGAGTACCTCAGCATCCGGCAGGGCATTCAGCCAGTCTAATAAAGGCTGTTTTGGTTTGAATACAGCTATGGAGCGGTTGATGGAGTACATTTGGCCTACTTAGATAACCACCACCTGGCAAGTCGGGTGAGCCCTTACTTGCGCCGATTTTCCCGCCATATCATTATGGCCAAGCCACCGGTGAACAGAAAGCCAAAGACGCTCAACCACATGGGCACCACGGCTCCGTTCACGGACAATTCGACATGATAGAAAAGGCGCACAAGATGCAGGATAGCCACCACGAATAAGAAGATAGTTGCGACCAAGGTTGCGGGTTTCATAATGCCTTCATTTGCTGCTGGTATTAGCTCACTATCTCAGGAATGAGCTCTCGATTCTGACCTCATTCCCAAATTCACAGTCTTCTCAAGAGCCAGATCATTTGAAGAGTTTACTCAAGCCCTCGCCTTCTTTCTCCTCCCTCCCTCTTTCCCAAATCCTCTCGACAAAGCCATCTGACTCCGCTGCTTAGAGTATTCCCGAGCCACGAGCGGATAATGTTTTGGATCAAGGTCATATTTCCAGAAATATTCCTTATCCGTCAATCCATGAGCCTTTTGTAAATGCACTTTTAGGCTTTTCATCTTTCTTTTGCACTCAAGGCAAATTACAAATTTCTCCTGGACTATATCTTTCAATGGGATGGGTGGTTTTTTCTTCACCACCCCAGCTTCTTCAGCCTTTTTAGGTGCCATGATCTCTGGAATCACAGCGCCGCCTTCCAAAGAAGCCAGAAGATTATAGACCGACTTGATCTCTTCCACTAATTCCTGTGTTGATAATTCCGTCATAGAGGCATGAGAAATTACAATCTGCGAGGTGATTTTGATGATCTCTGTGGCCATGGGAAATGTCTCCTTAATTTTTTTGACATATTGGGTAAACAGATGTAAGGGTGTAATTATTTTGCCAATTGATGAGGTTTGTCAAGAAATTTGTGTAAATAAAAATCTCGAATTAGAGGATACAGCATTCTCCTGTCCCCAAATTCAATGTAATCGAAGGCAAATATCAGGGAAATCCTGATTTACCTTTTCACTCCAATGAGCCATATTACCATCGAAGCCAAAGAAGCATCGGCAAATCAATCAGATAAAGGTCAAAATTCAATATACTTTAAAGCGGGGATGACCAAAATGGCGACTACACTTAGTAGAAGGGAGATTCTGGCGGTTTTCATGGAAAGCCCGCTCTATTTCACTATTCCGCTTCGAAAAAGGCTGGAACTCCTAAATTACTTCTCACAGTATCATCTGATCTGCCAATATGAAGGACTGCGGCTAAGTGGAAAATCTGATTCAAAGCCGCAAGAGTTGATAAAACCATGAACATTAACGATCCCAAAGACCCGGTCTCTTCCACCGTAAACCGAGACTGCCGCATGAAGGTCTCTCCTGCTTTCGAGGCCTCTTATTATCGCGGATAACGCGCATCGCGTCGTGCAGGTTGTCGGGGTCGAAATAACGAGCAAAGCTGCCGCCGGCCTCGGGCAGGACAAACCCGTGGTGTTCGTGACACCCGGGGCGTCGCAAGGAGACCGTCGCCAGTTTCCGCGTCAACCCGCGCAAGAAAAAAGTCAATCGCGTTTCTTTGCGAGGATCACGTAGCCGAAAGCAAATTCGGGACCCGCCCGGCGTCCAAGGACCCGGAGCCAATCCACGCACTCCGCATCGGTGTCCTCAGCCGCCCTGACCGCGTCCGGAAAAACCCCCTCCACGTAGTGGTAAGGCATCAACATTACCCCCTCCGCGGTCTCGACGCAGAATCCGCTCTCCGTGAGCAAGTCGGTCATTTCCGAGTACGTGAATTCCCGGATGTGATCGCCAGCGCATACAAAATCGGGCCGTCCTAGCTTCCGGTTTACCCTGAGATGGAGGCTGTCACGGTTTGGGCTGCTAAGCACGAAGTATCCGTGGCTGGACAATACCCTGTGAACCTCGTCCATACATGATTTTGGCTTTTGCAGATGTTCGAGAAGTTCCTTCGCGATCACTATATCAAAGGATGAGTCCGGAAACTGAAGAGTTTCAGCATCCATCTGCTTAAATTCCACGCGCTGCTGGTGACGAAAGAAATCTCGGGCTGCACAGAGCGCCGATTCCGACAGATCCGTACCGACGATCATGTCCACGTCGTGCAAGTTACGCACGGCTAGCCCTCCGAGTCCGCATCCTATCTCTAGGACTCTCTTCGCCTTGGTCTTTCCCCGCAGCAATTCGACGAAAGTGGCTTCGAGTTCCGTATGGTGAACGTGAACCCACAGAGCAGAACTTGGATAGGCGTCCCCGGTTTCGTAGCGCATATCCATATCGGTCTTGATTTCGTCTTTGGACATAGTCCCGTAGGACCCGTCCTGGAATTTGGTGAGTGGGTCGGATTGGGATTCTTGGCTCATCGCGAGACTTCCCTTCTGGACGAAACTTCTATGATAGATTGACGCCTGGAGGATGGAGATAGTGTGCTCAATGGAGTCGAAACGGCGGTTGACCCGCGCGTCCATGAGCGACAATCCAGTTAAGAGGCCCGTCTGAAGGCTGAGAGCTGCCCTCCGCACGAGCCTGAGCGCGGGTCCGATCACCGGCCGGGGGGAAGTGAATTTAGTAGCCATGACCGTGGCGAAAAGGTCCGAAGTCTGCGAGTCCAGGGTGAGCGCGTCGTAAGCGGCGATATCGTGCCGGGTTACGTATCGGTCGATCGTATCGACCGGTATCCGGTGGAGTTGCGGCAGCCGATCACGGATGTTGCTGAGTTTCGGCACCCAGTCTCGCACGATGGCAGCGATGCGGGCTTCGAGCGCTGCGTCACGCGGGATGACCGGGGCAGACACCTGTGGCCGCCTCGCCAACGCATCGGCGATCTGGCTGCGCACTATGTCGGCGGAATAGAAAGCGCGCAGAAGCTCACGTTGCCAGCCGATCACCAGTTCGCGAACCGCTGGGTGGAGTGCCGCAACAATCCGCGCGGTGATCTCCACGTAGTCCATTTCGCCGATCGCCAGCGGGTGCTCCTGAAGGAATTCTCTGAGCGCCGTGGAACGCAGGCCGATGACGGGAAGGCCCATCCGCATGGCCTCGAAGACGGGCAATCCGAATCCCTCGTGTTCCGAAAGGCATACAAACGCGTCGCACTCCGTATAGAGAGCCACAAGCGCATCATGGGTTACCTCGCCCTTGAGTACAAGCCTGACACTTAAACCTTGGGCCAGGGCGATCAATTCCGGCACGTAGCCGGGCATTTCTCCGTAAGCCCTCCCAGGCAGGATCAGTTCGACTTCACGCGCGAGCGCCTGCTTCAGAAGGCCCGAGACGGCGATGAGGTGCTTATGGCCCTTGTTGGGCACCAGCCGGCCGACGAACAGGATCCGGATCGGACTGTCGGCCGGACGGGCGCCCGTGGCGTGGGCAGGCTCCCGCCGGGACATCTCGAGAAAAGCCGACACCGGATAGACCACACGCATCCTGTCCGTCTCGATTCCGAGAAACGAAAGTTGTCGTGCGGAATACGCCGAGCTAGGCCAGAATTCGATTGCAGGGACCGTCGCCAGCGTCAGGATGCCTCGGTAGCCGCCAATGGTTCGTGCTACCGCGGCCTTCCAGTAACGGCCGAAGAACCATGGTGGCGTGTTGTTGTTCCAGCGGATGATCACCCGCGAACGCGTCTCCATCAGCCACCTGTCGAACGTGGGCCAACCGTCGCACCAGTAGTACACGATGGTGACGTCCTGATCCCGGTCGATCCATGCGGCCAGCCGGCTGACGTTCTCGACAGGAATGTCGGGATGGCGGTTGGCATCAACAGTTTCGGCGAAAATCCGGACGTTGGCCGATGTCTGGAGGATCGAGCGGAGAATTCTGCAGTGGCCGAGCGCGTCATTCCCAATAGAATCGGACAACTCCCATAGGCCCTGGACTACTATCGCTATTTTTTTCGTCATTTTTACTTTCCTGCGTTGGATGTAAGGCGGTCCACTGTGTGAAGCCGGGCCGATTTGTGAACGGAAAAGCAATAGGGAACCACTCGCTGGATATACCTGATATGTGTGGACAGGTTTCGGTGTGCGTCACACCCACGAAAAGGAGACCCGTTTCGAAAGGTGATTTTATACTTGACAAACCCTTTCTCCGCGGTTATAGTATTCCTAACAAGGAGATAGCCATGGGTAAATCAATTTTATCGGCTCCCCAATTCCTCAGCGAAGAAGCTGCTTACGCC
>Ga0187885_10002435_pt1 | contig 18152 bp, 18 predicted proteins | sample June2016WEW_20_1_3_FD_132970 | JGI IMG/M metagenome (GOLD analysis project Ga0187885, IMG submission 132970) | Peatland microbial communities from SPRUCE experiment site at the Marcell Experimental Forest, Minnesota, USA - June2016WEW_20_100 | ecosystem: Environmental > Terrestrial > Soil >... | reverse complement strand
GCGCTACAACGTCAGTTTCCGCGACGACAAACGGTTCCTGATGCTCAAGGTGAATTTGAACGACCCGATCCCCAACTTTACCTTCACCCGGCTGAAAAAAGACGATGGCGCGCGGTACTTCGGGCCGTTCTCGAATTCGGGCGCGCTGCGCAACACGCTCGCGTTGGTACGGCGGCAGTTCAATCTGCGCGGCTGCCGCGTGTTCACGCCGGGCGAGGCCGACTACAAGCATTGCCTTTATGCGCACCTTAAATACTGCACCGCGCCATGCATCGGCAATGTGACGCACGAACAATACCTGGAGCAGGTGACCGCCGCGTGCGATTTCATCGAAGGCCAGTGCCACGAAATGAAGGAACAGCTCGAAATCGAAATGCGCAGGGCCGCCGCGTCACAGGATTACGAGAAGGCCGCCAACTTGCGCGATCTCATCTCCGACCTGAACGAAACGACGAAGAAGGAACGAAAATTCAAGCGCGTGCCTTACACGTTGCCGCTGGCGATGGATCCGCAGCGCGATCTGGCCGAACTCGCAAAGGTTCTTGGTTTATCCGCACCGCCTCAACGCATCGAAGGTTTCGACATTTCGAACATCAGCGGCACGTTCGCCGTGGCGTCGCTCGTGAGTTTCAAAAACGGCCGGCCCGACCGCGCGAATTATCGCCGGTTCAAAATCAAAACGGTCGAGGGCCAGGACGATTTTGCCAGCATGGCGGAGGTGGTGCAACGCCGGTATTCGCGGCTTTTACGCGAATCCAACGTAGGACAGGCTTCCAGCCTGTCTCATACTTCCAGATCAAAAGATGGAGACAGGCGGGACGCCTGTCCTACGCTTCCCCAACTCATCCTGATCGACGGCGGCAAGGGGCAGCTCAATGCCGCGTGTGCCGAGTTGAAGAAACTTGGCCTCGAAAAAATTCCCGTTATCGGGCTGGCAAAGGAATTTGAGGAGATTTACCAGCCCGGTAAAAGCGAACCGCTGCGGCTCGGCCTCAACCATCCGGGGGTGAAACTGCTCCAGCGGATTCGCGATGAATCGCATCGCGTGGCGAATTCCTACAACGCGCAGCTCCGCATCAAGCGGATTTCGGAAAGCGTGCTGGATGAATTTCCCGGCATCGGGGAGCGGCGCAAACAGGCGTTGCTGAAAAGATTCGGCTCGGTGCAGCGATTGCGAACGGCGACGCTGGAACAAATCGCTGCCGTGCCGGGTTTCGGCGGAAAAGCGGCGAAGGAACTGAAAGCTTTTCTCGAAGCGCGGTCAGTTCTTACAGCGTAGTGTAAAACCACTAACGAATACTATTTGAATCGGTCGTTGATTGGGCTCTCGTTGCTTGTTGAGAAACTAAATTTATTTTGAAACGACCGCCGGGAATAAACGAAGGACCGAGTTTTAAGAGAAAAATGTTTGAATCCGAAGTTGCTGTTAATTCACCCCAATCGGTCGCATTGTTAGCGGAAGTGTATCCAACGGCATGGAAGCCTGAATCAAAAATTTGAATCTGTATTCGATACACATCTGTTTTTCGATGAACAAATAGATATTCACGATGAGAGTTCGCGAACGGATTTTCCAATTCAATCCAGTATTCGACTTCACCTTGTGAAGTGGGAATTCGACCAATCGGACATTTCTGGATATCGTTGGTGTAAAATGAAGGGAATACGCCGAAGGCTTCTCGCTGTGCTGCAAAAGTAAATCCCGCCGCTGTTACCGTAGCAACAATTGCGATAACGAAGTTGAGGGTGCTACGTTTCCAGTATGCGATGGTCGTAACGATTGCACTTAAAAGTGTTCCGAGTGTAAGCGGAATGATTACAAAAAGAGCTTCAAGTGATACTCCATATCGAAACCAGTTTGTCAACAAGCCGACGTAAACAATGCTAGTGGCAAAAATCAAAATGATAAGCGCCAAAGACAATTTACGAATCATAAAACGAACGTGGTGATTTATTTTTACCGCTTAATCGAAAACGTATTCCCTAAATTTTATTTGTCGAGAGGAACTTGGTTGAAAGAAATTCGTGCCAATTCGTGAAATTCGTGTCTTTATTGTGGCATGAATGTTCAAGTAGCGGTGCTTTGCGACGCCGCGACCGACGACAACGGGAAAATGAATCTCCTCGGCGCGTTCGACACGATTTACGCGCAGCAATTGCCTGCCGTGCATCCGCAATGCGCCGTGGCATTGCGCGTCACGTTCGCTGCTGACGACGAGGGGCAGCGCAAGCTGAAGCTGAATTTCATCAATGCCGACGGCCATCCCATCATGCCGCCCATCGAGATCCCGGTCAAAGTGACGCTGCCGGACGACGCGCATTTCCTCACGCGCAATTTCATCGTGAACATCCAGCAATTGAAGTTCGCCGAGGCGGGTTTGTATTCGGTGGATGTCCGGCTGGATGACAAATCGCAGGCGAGCATTCCGCTGCTGGTGAAAAACATTCCGCCGCGCCCGGTGGTGTGAAAAAATGCAGAAGGCTGAATGAAGAATGAAGAAATTACTTACGCACACCTGACCTTTGAATAGAAATGACTTTTGACTCCATACTTTGCGCAAAATGAAAACCGAAACAGTCCTTCAACTCGATTTACCGGGCGTCAAAAAGCTCAAGAGCGGCAAGGTGCGCGAGGTCTTCGACCTCGGCGATGCCTTGCTGTTCGTCGCGACCGACCGCCTCTCGGCGTTCGACGTCATCATGCCCAACGGCATCCCGCGCAAAGGCGAGGTGCTCACGCAGATTTCGTATTTCTGGTTCGCGCAAACCGAATCGTTTCAGCCGAACCATCTCATTTCGCGTGCCAACGAGCCGCCGCCGAAAAATCTTCAGCCGTTTGCGGACAAACTCGCGCGCCGCTCGATGATCGTGAAGAAATGCGAACCGCTGGCCATCGAATGTGTCGTGCGCGGCTATCTCGCCGGCAGCGGCTGGAAGGAATATCAGAAATCGCGGACCGTTTGTGGCATTAAGCTGCCGCCGGGCCTGAAGGAATCCAGCGAACTGCCGGAGCCGATTTTTACACCGGCCACGAAGGCCGAGACCGGTCACGACGAAAATATTTCATTCGCGGAAGCGGCGAAGATTGTAGGTGCGGACATCGCAGAAAAAGCGCGCGCAGCGAGTTTGAAGATTTACAATTTCGCCCGCGATTACGCGCGCCGGCGCGGCATCATCATCGCCGACACGAAGTTCGAGTTCGGTTTGGACAACGGCAAACTCATTTTGATTGATGAAGTATTGACACCGGATTCGTCGCGTTTTTGGCCTGCCGACCAGTATCAGCCCGGTCGCGGCCAGCCGAGCTTCGATAAACAATTCGTCCGCGACTATCTCGAAACGCTCGATTGGGACAAAACTCCGCCCGGCCCGAAATTGCCAGACGATGTCGTCGCGAAAACGACAGCGAAATATTTGGAGGCGTATGAAAAGCTGACTGGGGAAAAGCTATAGCCAGTTGGATGAATATCAATGACTCGCCGCTATTATAGTTCGAGAAACAAACCAACAAGTCTCACGGTTGAGGAACTCTATTGGAAATTACAGCATCTTTATCTGATGTTTCGTGATAAAGATTTCTTCAAAGAAAAAACTGGAACAACGCAAGCCGGCTATCCTGACGCGGTTAAACATGAAGCGGCAGTAGCTCTCGACTTCCAGCCATTTCCAATTACTAAGTGGTCAGCAGCCGATATCACAGAAGACCACATTTTTGATGTGATTGAATTTTTGTATGACCGCGTTTCCAAGCCTGGTGTAATGGTTGATAAAACAACGGATTCAGGATGGAACTATTCCGATTACGACAGTTATGACCGCGAAGCCGGGCGAAAGGAATTTAGAGACAACGTCAATTCGTTTCTGGCTGATTGTAAAACTGGATTTGAGTTGACTAAAGAAGGCATTGTTCTGGCGTTGGGCACACACGGGCTGCAACACATTTTGGATGCGGAAATTGTTCCCTACGACGAACGAAATGTTGACAGCAAGGTTCGAAATGCCATTGCGAAATGGCGAAACCGCGATTTATCCCTTTCAGGGAAAAAGGAGGCTATCAGGGAACTTGCCGATGTTTTTGAGTGGCTCAAAAAAACTAAAAAGCTCAGCACTGTATTAGATGGGAAAGATGAATCGGTATTATTTGATTTAGCCAATAACTTCGGCATTCGTCACCACGACCCAAAGCAGAAGACCAATTACGACGCTGCAATTTGGTATTCATGGATTTTCCATTTTTATTTAGCGACGTATCATGCTGCGATTCGGTTGTTGATAAAAAAAGAAAAGAGTGCAAAACCTCCAGCACGGCAAATCCAACGGACACGATAATTTGTCTGTTTGGCTAAACCATGCAAACTTTGGTCGAAGATTTTCTGCAATATTTGCGCCACGAACGTGGGCAGGCGGAGCACACGCAGAAGACTTATGCCGCATTGCTCGGAAAATTCATCGCGTGGGCAGGCAAACATGGATTGACGGACTGGAGGCAGGTTGAACTGAAGCACCTCATGGCGTTCCTTCAGCACGAACGCGAACGCGCTCTGCTCAATCAGCCAAAAGATTCGCCGCGCCGGTTGAGCGGTGAAAGCGTTTATCTTGAAATCGCCGCGTTGCACGCGTTTTATCGCTTCGCCGAAAATGAAAAGTTATTGCCGGTCAACGTGGCGGAAAATCTGTCGTTGCCGCGCCGATGGAAACGCCTGCCGAAAGCATTATCGAACCAGGAGATCGAAAAACTGCTCACTCCGGAAAAGCCCGAAACGTCCGAAAGCTTGTGCGATCAGGCGGTTTTGGAACTCGCTTACGCCTCCGGTTTGCGGCTCGCTGAATTGCGAAATTTGCGCCTGGAACAACTGCATCTCGAAGTCGGCTTCATCAACGTCATCGGTAAAGGCAACAAGGAGCGCGTCGTGCCGGTTGGGCGCAAGGCTGTTGAAGCATTGAATCGTTACATTAAAGTCGGCCGGCCGAAGCTCGTCACGCCGCGTTCGCCGGCAAATGTGTTTTTGACGAAACGCGGCACACCGTTCGCGGCGGTGACACTCTGGTTGCGGATTAAAAATCGAGTCAAGCGGACTGATGTCGCGCGCAATATCACACCGCACATGCTGCGGCACAGTTTCGCGACGCATTTGCTGGAGCACGGCGCGGATTTGCGGGTGATTCAGGAATTGCTCGGTCACGCGAACATCAGCACGACGGAAGTTTACACGCACATCACCGGCAACCGGCTGCGCGACATTCACAGGAAATTTCACCCACGGGCAAAAGAATGATCACCGCGCCCCTGTGGATTTGCCTTGGAAGAATTGAAAAACTAAGCGCCGTTGTCGCCGATGGCTTCCACAGGGCAGCCTTCCTTGGCTTCCTTGCAGCGCGCTTCTTCTTCGGGCGAGGCCGGCTGTTTGCAGACGACTGAGTATCCGCCGTCTTCATTGCGCTTGAAATTGTCCGGCGCCGTCTCGCGGCACAGGTCGCAGTCAATGCACTGGTTGTCCACGTAGTATTTGCCCGGGACATTTTCGGGATATTTATTTGCAACGTCAGCCATAAATTGTCCGGTCAATATGGCCGCTGCCTGTGTTGCTGGCAAGTTTCATTTGCTTTTCCAAATGTCATGCGGTGTGAATTGAAAATTGCGAAGAGAAAGCGGTTACATCCCCAAAACTTTCACCGCTTCCGTGGCAAGGTTCAGCACCACGCTCGGAAATAAACCGAGCCAGAACATGCCTGCGATGCAAACGCAAACGGAAAACTTAATTGGCCCGGACAAACGAATCGGCGTCAAATCCGGCACGTCCTTGCTCCAGTAAATTGCGCGAACCACGCCAAAATAGTAATAAAGCGAAATCACAATCCCCGCCAGCGCCGTGAACGCGAGGCAATAATAGCCGGGATTTGTCGAGCCTTGCGCGATGACAGCTTTGAGCAGCAAAAACTTCCCGAAAAATCCGGCCATGGGTGGAATTCCCGCCAGCGACATCATGGCCAGCGTCATTGTTGTGGCCAGCAAAGGCGAGCGCCGGTTCAAGCCTGCCAGTGCCGGAATATCCTCGCTTTCCAAGTGCCGCATTACGACGCAAATCACAATGAATGCCGCCAGCACCGTGAACAAATAACCGGCCAGATAATACAACAATGCCGTTTGTCCGGTCGCGCTCAACGCCGCCACGCCGAGCAATAAATAACCCGCGTGTGCGATACTCGAATAACCGAGCAGCCGCTTCATATTGCGCTGCGGCAGCGCGCAGAGGTTGCCGTAAAGGATCGTGATGCCGGAAATCACGATGAGTAAACCGGCCCAATGTTTCGCAACGTCCGGCAATGCGGTGAACAGCACACGCAGCAACAAAACAAATCCGGCGGCTTTTGAGCCGACCGCCAGAAATGCGGTCGTTGGCGTCGGCGCGCCTTGATAAACGTCCGGCACCCAAATTTGGAACGGAACTGCGGCGATTTTAAAGCCAAGCCCGACGAGCACAAACAGCACGCCGATGAGGAAAATTTTGTTGGTCTCGAACTGCGCCGCGACCGCCGCAAGTTCGTTGAAATTCAACCTGCCCGTCGTTCCCCACACCAGCGCAATGCCGAACACGAGAAATGCCGACGACAACGCGCCGAGAATCAGGTATTTCACGCCGGCTTCGAGCGACACCAGCCGCCCGCGCTGGAAACTCGTCAGCACGTAAAAAGTGACGGTAATCAGTTCGATGGAAACAAAGAGCATCGCAAAATCGTTGGCCGACGCCGCGAACAACATTCCCGCCAGCGCGAAAACGATGAGCGAATAATATTCACTGATGCCTGTGGAAATGCGGTCGGAAAATTCCACCGACATGAACAGCACCAAAATCGCGGTGACGAGAAAGAACCGTTTGAAGAACACCGCCAGTGTATCTTCCACAAACATGCCGTTGAACGCCGTGCCCGTCAGACTGCAAATGCCGTAGCCGCTCAAGCTTGCCGCGAGCAACAATCCCAGCGCCGCCACCGCCGCGTAACCAAGGAAGTGCCTGCGCCCGGCGGGCATCCACAAATCCGCCAGCAGCAGCACGAGGCCGAGTGCAATCACCCCAATTTCCAAACTCATCAAAGAAGCGTTCATCAGTTTCGGATTGCGGATTTCGGATTGCCGGTTGAAAAAGTTTTTAGTTTCCAGTTTTCAGTTTCAAGTTTGGCTACGGTCGGCGACTGAACCCTTGAAACTTGAAACTTGAAACTTGAAACAATTTTCTCTGCGTCCGGCGTGATCTGTTCCGTGAGCAAACGCGGAAAAAAGCCGAATATCAGCAGACTCGCGAGCAGCAGCGCGTAAGGCAGCTTGCGCCAAAGGCTCGTGGCGTCGGCAAGGTTCGCCCATTTCTCCGGCAGCGGTCCGTGCAAAACATTTCGCACCGCGCGCGTCATGTAAACCGCGCCGATGATTAGCGCGCCCCAAAGCGCAAGACCCGTCACCAGTGGAAACACTTTCCACGCGCCGAAGAAGACCATGACTTCTCCAACAAAATTCGCAAAGCCCGGCAAACCGCATCCGGCCAATGCCGCCATGAGCAGCGCGGTGCCGATGAACCGCAATTGCCGGCACAGCCCGCCTAGCTCGCTCATTTTGAGCGTGCCGGTTTTTTGATAAATGTAGCCGCTCAATGCGAAGGTCAGCGCCGCGAGGAATCCGTGCGCGATCATCACAAACACCGCACCGGTCACGCCGATGAGGCTCAAGCTCGCGATGCCGAGGAAGGCAAAACCCATGTGCGCCACGCTGGAATTACCGATAAGCAGATTAAGGTCCTTTTGCCGCATCGCCACCCAGCCGATGTAAAGAATGTTGCCGAGGCAAAGCCAGGCGAGGATTTGCACCCAGCTCTGTGCCGCCTGTGGCATCAACGGCAGCGCGATCCGGATCAAACCGTAGAGGCCGAACTTTTTCAGCACACCCGCGTGCAGCATCGCTGTCGGCGTTGGCGCAGCCGCGTAACCCAGCGGCGCCCACGAATGGAACGGCCAGAGCGAGACCAAGATGCCGAAACCGAACAACAACAGCGGGAAAATGAAATTTTGCGCGTGCGTTGAAAGCGGATGCGCCGCGATGTATTCCGTGAGTTTTGGAATATCAAACGTGTTCACACCCGATTTCAGGTAAAGCATGATGAGGCCGATAAGAGCGATGAGCGCGCCAATGCTGAGGTAGAGCGTGATTTGAAACGTCGCATAATTCTTCCGCTCGCCACGGCCCCACACGCCGATCATGATAAACGTCGGCACCAGCGCGAGTTCGTGGAAGAAGTAGAAGAAAAACAGGTCGAGCGACGCGAACGCGCCAAGGATGCCGCCCGTCATCACGAGCAGCAGAATGTAAAATTCCTTCTCGCGCGACCGGATTTCCCACGAGCAGCACACGGCGGCGAACGCGACGATGGTGCCCATCAAAATCAAGCCGACGTTCAAGCCGTCCGCGCCGACGTGGTAACTGATGCCGAGCGATTCGACCCACGGAATTTGCTGCTCGAATTGATAGCCCGCCTGGTCCGTGACAAACTGACAGAACATTTTCACCGCCAGCAGCATCGAGATGAATGTCACCGCGACCGCGACGGCGCGGATAATCACGCGGAAATTGCGCGGCACAAACACCAGCAACAACGCCGCCAGCAGCGGCCAACCGAGGATGTAGGTCAAAATGGACATTTTATTTCCCCAAAACCAAATACATGACCACCGCCACGCCCAGCACGAACAGAAAGGCATAGGTTTGGAGATTGCCGGTCTGGACGAGCCGCAACGTGCGGCCGGTCAAATCCGTGCCACCGCGAACAAAGCCGATGCAGGCCCAATCCACCAACCAACGATCAATCCAATCCATCACTGCGGCGATGAAATCATGCGCGCGGATGACCGTGGCCTCATAAATTTCGTCGAAGTAAAAACGGTTCTTCATGGCGGTGGCAAAACCACCGAGTTTGGCGGGCAATGGATCGCTCGTCGCGTTGCGATACAGCGTGCGTGCAGCGAAAAAACCCACTGCAATGAAAGCGATCCCAATCAACGTGCCAATGGGCGAATGAACAAATGGTTCAACCAGACTTTGCGCCAACGGAACGCCGAATTCTCGCCCGGAGAATTGCGAAGCGTAGGTCTGGCTGACCCCAATGACACCGCCAATGAACGCGAACACACCCAGCACGCGCAGCGGCCAGGCCATGACAGCGGGCGATTCGTGAACGTGTTCAGCAGCCTCAGTCTTCGCTTTGCCGAGAAACGCGACGTAGAACAACCGGAACATGTAAAATGCCGTCAAACCCGCCGTGAACGCGCCGACGACGAAGAGCGGATAATTCCCTTTGTCCAGCGCCTGACCGAGAATACTGTCTTTGGAGTAGAAACCGCTGAACGGCGGCACGCCGCTCAAGGCCAGAGTTGCAATCAAAAAGGTCCAGAATGTGACGCCCATTTTGCTGCGCAGCCCGCCCATCTTCCAAATGTCCTGCTCCTCGTGCAGCGCGATGATGACCGAACCGGCGCCGAGGAACAGCAGCGCCTTGAAAAACGCGTGCGTGGTGAGGTGAAACATCGCAGGTGTCGGCCCGGCCAGACCCACGGCCATGACCATGTAACCGAGTTGCGAAATTGTCGAATAGGCGAGGATGCGTTTGATGTCATTTTGCTGGATGGCAATCAACGCGGCGAGTAACGCGGTGAAACCGCCAATCCATGCGATGACTTGAAGCGCGTCAGCATTGAGCAAAAATAAAATGCGGCAAAGCATGTAAACGCCGGCCGCCACCATCGTCGCGGCGTGGATCAAAGCAGACACGGGCGTCGGGCCTTCCATCGCATCGGGCAACCATACGTGCAGCGGGAATTGTGCGGATTTGCCCACTGCGCCGCAGAAAATCAGCAGCGCGGCAATGGAAGCCATTCCGCCGAGCGCGGCGGGGTTGGCGGTGAGCTTAATTTGCAGCACCGTGAAATTGAGCGAGCCGAGCAGTCCCCAAACCATCAAAATGCCGAGCAAGAAACCAAAGTCGCCAAGGCGGTTGGTTATGAAGGCTTTTTTCGCCGCGTCGGCTGCGCTGGGACGTTCAAACCAGTGACCGATGAGCAAGTAGGACGATACGCCGACGAGTTCCCAAAAGATGAAAAGTTCGATGAAATTGTTCGCCAGCACGACGCCGAGCATCGAGAAGGTGAACAGGCTTAAGCATGCGAAATAGCGTGAGAAGCCGCGGTCTTCGTGCATGTAGCCGAAGGAATAAATATGAATCACGCCGCCAACGCCGGTGACGATGAGCATCATCATCAGGCTCAACGCGTCGAGCTTCAACCCGAAGTCCACCTGCAAATCGCCGATGGTCAACCAGTTGGCGACGGATTCGGCGGGTGTCGGTGTCCAACCGTTCGCCGCGATGAATGAAATCGTGAGGACGAAACCGATGACAATCGCGCCGATGGACAAAAGCGCGCTCACGGTGCGGTGACGCAGCGTGAAAAGCGTTATCGCCACCGCTGCAAGCAGCGGCAGAAACAAAATGAGCCAGGGTAACAGTTCTGATTTCATCAAAGTTTCATCAAGGTCAGGTCTTCGACGTGGGCGGTCTGGCGTTTGCGATACAGCGCCACGATGAGCGCGAGGCCGACCGCCACTTCCGCCGCCGCCACGGTGATGATGAAGAAGACCAGGATCTGGCCGTTCAAGTTGTTATTGAACCGTGAAAACGCGACAAGCGCGAGGTTCGCCGCGTTCAGCATCAGCTCCAGCGACATGTAGATGACAAGCAGATTGCGGCGCGTGATCACGCCCAGCAAACCGAGCGCGAACAACAAAAAGCTCACAACCAGATAATGTTCGAGTCCAACTTGCATGTTATTTCAAATCCTTTTTGCTCAATAAAATCATGCCGACCATCGCCACGAGGAGCAGGATGGATATGACTTCAAACGGTAGCACGTATTGGGTGAATAAAAGTTTGCCGAGCGATGCGGTATCACCTTCAAGCGTGGGCAAAGAAGAAGAATTCAATACGGTGGAGCCCAGGCTCTTCAGGAAAATTGCCACGATGGCGCCGACGGACAGCAACCCGGTCGCGACGCTGAAAGATTTGATTTTTCGCCGTTGTTCCTCTTTCAAATCGAGCAGCATGATGACAAACAGGAACAGGACGATGACTGCGCCGGCATAAACGATGATCTGGACGGCGGCGAGGAAGAACGCGTGTAGCAGCACGAACAGCCCGGCCATCGAAATGATGGTCAGCACGAGGAACATCGCGCTCGTGACCGGATTGCGGCTGAACGGATTGGCGATGACCAGCACGCCGCACAGCAGCGTCAGGAACGCAAATACGTAAAATAAAATGTCAGGCAGTCCCATGTTTCCCTTGCTTCAAATTTTCACCGGAAAATCTTCCTGCTCTCCGGCTTCTTCGAGTTTTTGCTTCCATTTCCGGACGCCGCCGACCGTGCCGCCGAGCGCGAGCAGTTTTTCCTTGTTGTAAATCATTTCGGCACGGGTCAGACCGGTAAACGAGTAATCCCTTAGCAAAAAGATGGCTTCCTCCGGGCAGACTTCCTGGCAAAAGCCGCAGAAGATGCAGCGAAGCATGTCAATTTCGAATTCCTTCGGTATTTTTTCGGCGTTCGGTCGGTCGGCAAGCTGGCCGACCGGGCCCGGCGGAATGATTTTGATGGCCCGCGGCGGGCATACAAATTCACAAAGCTGGCAGGAGACGCACTTGGTGTTGCCGTCCTGATCGCGGACGAGATAAGGCGCTCCGCGATAGTCCGGCGGCACGGCCCATTTCTGTTCGGGATATTCCATCGTGATGGTTTTGCCGCCGAACAACGAACGGAACAAATGCCGGGCTGTGACTTTGAATCCGCCGACAATTGCCGGCAGATAGAGCCTTTCCCAAAGCGTCAACGGTTTGCGATTAACAATCATGTTCAACTCTTCATCCACAAAATTACCGCCGTCGCCAAAATGTTTGCCAGCGCCAGCGGCACGAATCGCCGCCAGCCCAAATCCATCAACTGGTCATACCGGAAACGCGGCCACATCCAGCGCACCCAGATGAATACCACCATGAACAAAAGCATCTTTGCGACGAAAATGAAAATATGCGCGATGCCTTGTCCCAATGTCGCCGCCGGATGATCCAGCCCCCAAAACGGCAGCGTCCAGCCGCCAAAAAACAGCGTCACCATCATCGCCGCCGACGCGATCATGTTGGAATATTCGGCGAGGAAAAACAGCGCGAATTTCATCGAGCTGTATTCGGTGTGATAGCCGCCAACCAGTTCCTGCTCGGCCTCGGGAAAATCGAACGGCAGACGGTTTGTTTCCGCGAATGACGCGACCATGAAAATGAGAAACGAAACCGGCGCGTAAAGAACCAGCCAGCCATGTTGTGTTTGCCAGCCGATAATCCGGCTCAAATTCAAATTGCCAACGATGAGCAACACCGGAATCACCGACATGCCCATCGCGACTTCATACGAAATCATCTGTGCGCCCGACCGGATGCCGCCGAGGAACGGATATTTCGAATTCGCCGCATAGCCCGCCAGGACAATTCCGTAAACGCCGATTGAAACGATACCGAAGGTGTAAAGAATGCCGATATTCAAATCCGCAATGACCATTTTCTGATGGCCAAGTTGTGAGCCGAACGGAATCACCGCGACCACCAGCATCGAGGGAATTATTGCAATCGCCGGCGCGAGCCAGAAAAACGCCTTGCGCACGCCCGCCGGAGTGAAATCTTCCTTGAGCATGAATTTTAACCCGTCCGCAAACGGCTGGAACAGTCCGAGCCGGATCAAAAACGGCCCGATGACGGGAATGTCCTTGACGAACGGCGGCGCAGCGCGGTTCGGCCCGACGCGGTCCTGAATCCACGCTGAAATTTTGCGCTCAGCCAAAACCGCGTAGGCGACCATGCCCTGCACCACCGCGATGACCACGGCGATCTTGACCACGCTGAAGATGATAAAATTCCAGTCCATTTTAGACTTTCACGGTCACGCCTGTGTTACTGAGACTCGCCCACGTCAAACCGTTGAACGCCGGCACCTCTTTGGCCATTTCGTTGAACAAACCTTCGATGGTCATGGCGACGTTTTGGCCGGTGACGTTGTGAACCAGGTCGCGTAAAAATTCCCATTCAGGGCGTGCGTCGCCGGGCGGCTCAACGGCCTTCATGAACTTTTGGACTCGGCCTTTGGCGTTTGTAAACGTGCCGCGTTTCTCGGCGTGCGTGCAGCCGGGCAAAACGTAATGTGCCAGCCTCGTCGTCGCGTTCGGCAAAATGTCGCTGACGATGAGCGTTTCCAGTTTGCCAAGCAAATCCACGCCGATGCCTTGTTTGGTCACGTCCTCGCCGAAAACAATGAGAGTCGTGATCTTTCCGTTCTTAATACCGCTGACAATTTTTGGCAAACTGGCGCCCATTTCGGCCGCGCAAATTCCCGTCAGCCGCGCGCCGTTCGTGTTCGGATTCTTGTCCGCGTTCACGAGCAGTTTGTCGGCTTCGCCCATGCGCGCGATGGAGTCGCTGATGGCGCCAAGCTTTGCCTTGAGTTTGCCGAGCAGCCAGAGCTCCTCGTTCGTCTGCCGGGCCGAAGCTATGATGGCCACCGAACCTTGAGAGGCTTTCTTCAGCTTTTCCGCGATTTCGTTCAGCGCAACCGCCCAGGTTGTCTTTGGACTTTGGACTTTGGACTTTGGACTTCGGATTTCCGTGAGCCGGTCTTCGCGGCCAATCCACTTGTAATTCAAGCGGCCGTAATCGCACATCCAGCACGAGTTGACGGCGTCGTTTTGACGCGGAGTGTAGCGGTAAATTTTTTCCTCGCGCGAGCCGATGATGATATTACAGCCCGTCGCGCAGCTCGTGCAGATGCTCTTGGTTTCCTTCAGGAACCACACGCGCATCTGGAAGCGGAAATCCTTGGACGTGAGCGCGCCGACGGGACAAATGTCCACGGTGTTCAGCGTGTAATTGTTGTCGAAGGCTTTGCCCGGATAAGCGGTAAGCGTGCAGTAGCTGCCGCGATTGACGATGCCGAGCGCGTCGTCGCCGACGATGTCCTTCGTGAACCGGATGCAGCGCGTGCAAAGAATGCAGCGTTCGTCATCGAGCACGATGCGCGGGCCGAGATCAATGGTCTTGGGTTTGTGAACTTTCGATTCGACGAAACGGCTCTCCGATTTGCCGTAATCCACCGAGTATTCCTGCAGTTTGCATTCGCCGGCCTGGTCGCAAATCGGGCAATCCAGCGGATGATTGATGAGCAGGAATTCGAGCACGCCCTCGCGCATTTGCTTCACGCCGGGCGTGTCCGTGTAAATCTCCATGCCCGGCGAAATCGGCGTGGCGCAGGCAATGACCGGGCGCGACATCATGGTGACCTTCGGCGAACCATCGGGATTCAAAATCGGTTTGTGATCGTGGCCGAACGCCGGCATGCCGAATTCGACGAGGCACATGCGGCAATTGCCCGCAACAGGCAGCTTGGAATGATAACAATAATGCGGCACCACGACACCCGCCGACTCGCAGGCCTGGATCATTGTGGTCGGGATCGGCTTGCCGGAAACCGGGTCGGGCATCGTCTTCGGCACCTCGACTTCACGGCCGTCCACCTTGATTTTGATTTTGTCCACGGGCGGCGCGGGCTTGGTTGTTTCTTGAGTTGTCACAAACTTAATTCATTCACTGGTTCGACGTGGACGGCGCTCTTCGTCGGCCGCGCCTTTGGCGACAAATTCGTCTTTGAACTTGGTCACAAAGCTTTGCACCGGCCATGCGCAGGCCTCGCCGAAGGCGCAAATCGTTCGGCCGCCGGGAATGTTGTCCGCGATTTTCACCAGATAGTCCGCATCTTGCGCGCGGCCTGCGCCATGCGTGAGGCGATGCAGAGCCTTGCTCATCCAGAGCGACCCTTCGCGGCAGGGTGTGCATTGGCCGCAGCTTTCGTGCGCGTAAAACTCCGCGATGTTCGCCAGCGCCTCGACGATATCAGTCGAGTCGTCCATCACGATGATGGCGCTGGAACCGCTCATCGAACCGGCCTGGACCAATGAATCGAAATCGTAAGGCAAATCGAGCAGGTCCACTTCCTTGCCCTTGATTTTGAATTTCTCACCCGCCTTGAAAACCTTCGCCGATGACCCGCCCGGGATGACCGCCTTCAATGACCGCCCGGGACGCAGTCCCCCGCCGAAGACCGGGTCATTGATGAGTTCGCCGATGGTGACCTTGCCCACCTCGACTTCGTAATAGCCGGGGCGTTTGACGTGGCCGCTGATGCTGACGATGCGCGTGCCGGTATTGTTCGGCGTGCCGAGTTCGGCGAATTCCGCGCCGCCCATCGCCGCGATGTGCTTCACGTTGCAAAGCGTCTCGACGTTGTTGACGATGGTCGGGCACATCCACAGGCCGAGCACCGCCGGAAAATAAGGCGGCTTGATGCGCGGATACGGTCGTTTGCCTTCGAGCGATTCGATCAGGCCGGTTTCCTCGCCACAAATATAGGCGCCCGCGCCGCGATGAACGTAAATCTCGAGATTGTAGCCGCTGCCGAGAATGTTTTTGCCTAGAAAATTTTTCGAGCGGGCTTCGGCCAATGCCTTGTTTAACAACTTCGCGCCATCGGGCATTTCACCGCGAATGTAAATGTAGGCGATATGAACATCGTTCGCGAAGCACGCGATGATTGTCCCTTCAATAAGCTGGTGCGGGTCTTTGTGGATGATCTGGCGGTCCTTGAATGTGCCCGGTTCGGATTCATCCGCGTTGCAGATGAGGTAAATCGGTTTGCCGCTCTTGCGATCCACAAACGACCACTTCAATCCGCATGGAAAACCCGCTCCGCCGCGCCCGCGCAAACCGGACGCCGTCACTTCGTGGCGGATTTGTTCCTGCGCAGTCTGCGTTTTGCCGTCTGGCAAAGTTTTCGGCTGAAGAGCCAGCGCCTTCTTCAAAACCTTGTAGCCGCCGTGACGCAAATAGCATTCGATGTCGGGCGTGTAACCCGGCTCGTCGGCATATTTCAGAATCAATTTGTATTCCTGCGGCATCGGCTTGACTCCTAGTTCAAAAACTTTAGCTTACCCAACGCTCCGGCTTGCCCGATGGTGTAACGGTAGCACAGCAGACTCTGGATCTGTTTGTCATGGTTCAAATCCATGTCGGGCAGCCAACTCTTCAAGGTGGAAGGCAGAATGAAGAATGTAGAATTCCAATTCTTCATTTGCATCCTCCCAAAATTTCATCGGCTTTTGCGTGGCTGACGCCTTCGTGAAAGTCGTCATTGACCATCATTACCGGCGCGGTGCCGCAACTGGCGAGACATTCGACGAACTCGACCGTGAACTTTCCGTCCTTCGTCGTTTGCGGGCCGTGCTTGTGCGCGTCCAGACCCAGCTTCCCGCAAAAATGTTTGTGGAGTTCATACGCGCCGCCCAGCGCGCAGCTCAACGTCCGGCAGACCTTGATTTGATATTTACCCATCGGTTTCTGCCGGAGCATCGGATAAAACGTCACGAGCTCGTAAACGTTGATGGGTTGCAGCTCGAGTTTCTTCGCCGTCCACTCGACCGCTTCCTGCGAAATCCAGCCGAACTGCTCCTGAATCGCATGCAGCACCATGAGCGCCGCGCCGCGCTTTTCGGGATAATGTGCCATTAGCTCGTCAATCTCCGATTCGAGCGCAGCAGGCACGGTAAAACCGCTCTGGCGCTGGAGCGGGTTTGGAATGGGATCGGTGTGCGTGGCGTTCATCGGTCACATTCTCCCATTACGAAATCGAGCGAACCCAAAATCGCCACCGTGTCGCTCACGAGACAGCCGGGGAAGATTTTGGAGATGATGCTCAAGTTCACAAACGATGGTGCGCGGATTTTCAAACGATACGGCGTACCGCCGCCGCGGCTGTTGATGTAAAAGCCAAGTTCACCCTTCGGGTTTTCATGGCCGAAATAAATTTCGCCGGGCGGACAATTGACGCCTTCCGTGACGAGCATGAATTGATGAATCAATTCCTCCATTTTCGTCATAACCTTTTGTTTTGGCGGCAGGACGATTTTGCCGTCAGCCACATTGACCGGTTCATTGGATTTGTTGTCCGCGCCGCCGGGAATTTTGTCGAGGCACTGGTACAGGATGTGCACGCTCTGGCGCATTTCTTCCATGCGGACGAGGTAACGGTCGTAGCAATCGCCGATGGAGCCGATGGGGATGTCAAATTCCAAATCCTTGTAGCAAAGATACGGCTGCGCCTTGCGCAAATCCCATTCGATGCCGCTGCCGCGTAGATTCGGCCCGCTCAAGCCGTAATCGATGGACTCTTCCTTGGAAATCACCGCCAGATTCCGGAGGCGGTCCACCCAAATACGGTTGCGCGTGAGCAACGTCTCGACCTCGTTGAGCACCGGGATGACTTCATTGCAAAATTTACGGCATTGCTCCGTCCAACCCGGTGGCAAATCGCGCATCACGCCGCCGATGCGTGTGTAGGTTGTCGTGAACCGCGCGCCGCTGATCGCTTCGGCCAGATTGTAAATCTTTTCACGTTCATTAAATGTCAACAGGAACACCGTCACCGCGCCCAAATCCATCGCGAAGGCGCCAATGCCGAGCAAATGCGAGGAAATGCGCGCCAGCTCCGCGCACATCACGCGGATGTATTGGCAGCGCGGCGGCAAATCCTTTTCGATGCCGAGCAATTTTTCCACCGCGAGGGCATAGGCGACGTTATTGGCCAGTGGAGCGAGGTAATCCAGCCGGTCTGTGTAAGGAATGAACTGGGTGTAGGTCATGTTCTCGGCGATTTTTTCGTCGCCGCGATGCAGATAACCCACGTCCGGGTCGGCCTTGGTAATGACCTCGCCGTCCAGTTCAAGCACGATGCGCAACACGCCGTGCGTGGCCGGATGCGACGGCCCCATGTTCAAGACCATGCGCTCGCCTTGCACGTCCTGAAGCTCTTCCGCCGCCTGCGCAGCGCGTGCAGCAGGTTCGTGAAACTCCGTTTTTCGAACGTCAGTCATGAAGATGGGCCCTCTGGATTTCGCACGTGCGGTTCCCGTTCAATGGCGTCCTTGCCGCCCGGTGCGGTCACAAACGGCCCGCCTTCGAGCGGCGCGGGTTTGG
>Ga0187885_10002421_pt1 | contig 18265 bp, 12 predicted proteins | sample June2016WEW_20_1_3_FD_132970 | JGI IMG/M metagenome (GOLD analysis project Ga0187885, IMG submission 132970) | Peatland microbial communities from SPRUCE experiment site at the Marcell Experimental Forest, Minnesota, USA - June2016WEW_20_100 | ecosystem: Environmental > Terrestrial > Soil >... | reverse complement strand
GGACCCTAAGAATCGGCTTATACCGTGGCATTTACCGGTGGCGAATCGATGAGGCCCAGTTCATCCGCTTCGGCCACCGAGCTCGCGTATACCATCGCCTGCCGAAGTAAATCGAGAGTTCCGCTGGGTGAAATGGGTGTTGCACCCATCGGACGTAACTTTCGGGAAAAGGAAGTGAACGAACGGCGATGTCGCACGAATGGGGCGGTGCGAGATTGTAATACCCGACAACTGTACGAAAGATCGTGGCCGGAGTGAGGGTGCCCGGGTCTGTCCTGGATGTCATCGGGAACACTCCCTGGTCGAGCTCAAGAGGGTGGTCCCCCCCGTTCGGCTAAGGTCTTGGTGAAGCTCGAAATCTGCAATCCCACCGGCAGCATGGAGGACCGTGTGGCGAAGGCGATGGTCGATGCTGCGGAGAAGGACGGCCGGCTCCCATCGGGCGGGACCGTCGTGGAATACACGGGGGGCTCGACCGGGGTATCGCTCGCCCTCATCTGCGCCGCGAAAGGGTTCCGCTTGAAGATCGTCTTTTCCGACGCCTTCAGTGACGAGAAGAGGAGCACGATGAGGACCTTCGGTGCCGAGGTCACCGACGTCAAGACCGACCAGGGAAAGATGAACGAGCGACTGTTCAAGGACTTGGTCGAAACCGCACAACGCCTCGCGAGGCAGCCGGGTCACTGGTTCTGCAACCAGTTGAGCAACCACGACGGGAGTGCCGGTTACCACGCACTGGGGGAGGAGGTCTGGGAGCAGACCGAAGGGAAGGTCGACGCCTTCGTTCAATGCGTTGGCACGGCCCACTCAATCCGCGGGGTAACCGACGCGCTTTGGAAACATAACCCAAGGGTGCACATCGCCGCCGTGGAGCCGGCCGAATCCGCGGTCCTCTCGGGAGGGCCCACCGGCTCCCACTTTATCGAGGGGATCGGAATCGGGTACATCCCCCCGCTCTGGGACCCGAAGCGGGTCAACTCCATCATCCGCGTGTCGACGAAGGAAGCCAAGGCGATGAGTCGTCGGCTCGCCCGTGAGGAAGGGATCTTCGCGGGAACCTCCTCGGGGGCCAACGTCGTGGGGGCCCTCCAAGTCGCTGCGGAACTCGGCCCGAAGGCCACCGTGGTCACACTGATGGTGGACTCGGGGCTACGCTACCTTTCCACGGACCTGTTCCGCGCCCCGTGAATCGCGACAGTAGCCGGCGAACGCTGTCTCGAAGGTGTAAGTGCAATTGCACCCGGTCGACAGGTTTGCGCCGGAGGAGGACCCCCGCGGCCTGGTTATGCTACTGGGATCCCCGGAAGGCCTATTCAAAGCACCAATAAGTTGAAAATGGGGGGCCTCCCTTCTTTTCTCAGTGACGGCTCAGGACAGGACAGTCCCCGGGGTGAGCCTCGTCATTCCTGCCTGGAATGAGGAGGGTCGCCTCGGTCAAACACTCGAACGATATTGTCCGTCGTTCAAGAAATGGGGAACTAACTTCGAGATCATTGTGGTGACAGACGGTTCAACGGACAGAACCGTAGAGATTGCGGGACGGTACTCATCTCAGGGAGTCCGCGTAATCTCATGTTCCGACAGACTGGGAAAGGGCGGAGCAATCATCCGAGGTTTGGAGGTTGCTCGTTTCGATTGGAGTGGATTCGTCGACGCGGACGGACCCGTACCGCCGGAGGACGTGCTCATGCTTCTCAACTACCTTTCGGAGTACGATTGTGCGATTGCTTCTCGCTTCCTGAACCCGAATGAAATCAGCGAAGGCCGAACTTTCGCACGTTCTATCCTGAGCCGCCTCTGGAACCTAATTGTCAGTTCAATTCTATTCCTTGACATCCGGGACACTCAGTGCGGTGTGAAGCTCTTTCGAACCTCAGCTGTTCGGCAGGTCCTCCCCTCGGTGGCACTCACGAACTGGGCGTTTGATGCGTCCCTTCTCTTCCATCTGAAACAGGCCGGCTGTCGAATTCTCGAGGTTCCGGTTAAGTGGACCGAGAGTTCCGGGAGCAAGCTCAACATTCCTCGGGATGGCTCCTTGATGCTGATTTCTTTGCTGGGGATTCGCGCTATGAATATACGCGCCTGGCGGATCCGTTGGTCTCATTCCGGACCTGCGGACCATGCTGAAGGCGAATCACCAGAGCCACTTTCGACACCTTGATCCTACGCTCGCTCAATTCGCTCGACAACGTCGCTATTCGCTTTACACTACACGGGCGTGAACCATTACGTCCAGCAATTCAATGGCATACGTAGGACCCCGCCCCGTGACGACACTAATTCCGATACGCCGGATATGACTCTCGAGGGACAGGCTCTTATGGTTCGGAACTGACGACCCATCTCGACGTTGCCCAATCATGGCCGGAGAAGTCAAAGAAGTCGATCCCACCTCACCCTCCGTTTCCGGTCGACCAGACGTCTCTGTCCTCATCATAGCTCACAGCCGGCGTCAGTACCTTCGACGCGCAATCACATCCGTGAAATCGCAGAATCTTGGTGGGACTCGCTGCGAGCTTGTAGTGCTGAAGAGTTTCGATGACAAGGAGCTCGAGGCGAGTATGACGGCACCTGACATTCATATGATCACCCTCCCCGAGGGAACCCTTGGCGAACATCTAGCGAGAGGCATCACAGAGTGTTCCGGGGATGTAGTCTCTTTCCTTGACGATGATGACACGTTTTGTCAAGAGAAGGTCGCATGGGTCGCCTCCCACTTCGACGCCGACCCTGCGCTTGCGTACTTGCACAACGGATACGACCTGCTAAGAGACGACGGGACAAAAGTGAGACGACTGATTCATCCAACGAATCACATTAGACTCAAGATTCAATCCGGACCCCACGACCCTCGCATCGTGGAGACCGTGGTCCGAAAGGACCTGGCTATTAATCTGAGCAGCCTCAGCATGCGTCGAGCCATCCTTCTTCAGAAGCTCGAGCAACTGCGAAGCGTACGGGGTGCATCGGACTACTGCATGTTCTATACCGCCTTGGCTTCGGGAGGAAGTCTGCTTTTCGAGCCGAATCGACTCACCATCTACTATGTGCATCCCAGTTCGATGCGACCAGGGGGCAGACGGTCAGACCCGGCGGAATTCGTTCGAACCCTTGCAGAATTCCAACTTCAAACACAAGATTATGGCCTCACCCTTCCGAAGGAGAGCGGCGTCGGCCGAGCCGCCGCGGCTCTCCATTCAGAATGGGAGCTCGTATTAGCACTTGTGTCCCAGACGAGCCGACGCACCGCGGTTAGGAGATTCGTGGAGTTCGTCAAGAGAGGATGGGCCAGCAGGAAACGACTGGTGGTCATGGCCTCGTTCGTGATGTGCGCTAAACTGATCTTCCCGCATTTCGGAGAGAGTCTCTTCCTCGCGATGAGACAGATCATCCAGGACTAGACTGAGGTTGACACGTCGTTGACCGAAACGTCCCCCACCTCTGGAGAAACGTCCAGCTCCACACTTGTTTCACAGTTTCCGCCCATCCAAGGGCCATCAACGATCTCGAGTCGAGACGTGGCAGCCATCATCGTCACCTACCATCCCGACTTCGAGGAACTGAGCGAAGTGCTCTCGAGCGCCCTGGGTCAAGTAAGCATTCTAGTGCTGGTGGACAATAGCGTAGATGAGGTCTATCAGCAGCGAGTTCGAGAGCTTGTGAGTTCCGCCCGGCAAAGCTCTCTGGAGTGTAACCTCGTCTTAGTGAGTAACCACGGTAACTCGGGCTTATCCTGCGCCTACAACCAAGGAGTGTCCATCGCGCGCAGTCTGGGCGCCAACTTTGTCCTATTGCTCGATCAGGACTCGAACCTTGATGGCCACGCAATATGGAAGCTTCTACTGGCATACGATGAATTGTGGCGAGACAGACCAATCGGATCCGTGTCGTGCCGGAACGTCGAAGTGGTTCGACTTACGTTGGGACCGCTTGTTGTGTTGGAGAGACTGAAGTCGAGCTTCCAAGGCCATCAGTACAGTCGAGGTAAGCTGCTCCGGCTAGGTTCCTGCGATGAATTGACGACATTTACTAATTCGGGTACTCTCATCCCAATGACTGTCATAGAGAAGGTCGGACCTTTCTGTGAGGATCTCTTTTTGGACGCCGTCGATTACGACTATTCGCTAAGGCTTCGATCCCACGGCTACAAGTGCGTCATGTGCCAGGACGCGGAAGTAGCACACCGTCTAGGGAGTCAATTCAAGCGTCGGCTATTGTGGCATGAGGTTCAGCTTCGCGTGTATCCCAGTCAGAGAAGCTACTTCATCGTGAGAGACACGCTTCGATGTGCCCGTACCTGGTTCCGTCAGTTTCCTTCAGTCGTTTCGAGTTTTGTGTTCTTCATGGCTGTCGGGACTCTCGGCGCACTCGCCCTGCTACCTGATAGATCCCAGAGGCTGGGACTGGTATTGAGGGGATTAGCCGATTCCGGCCGCCCACTGAGGGAAATCCCTATCGGTTCAATAGTCACAGACACAATGGTCGGTCGACCGTTCGCGAAACCCTGAAACGCAGTGACCCTACCCGTCCTCGGCCGGATATCGGTCGTCTTGAACAGATCACGATCCACAAATGTCCGAAAGCACAGCGGAGCACGCAACGTGTCCAAATCTAGCTCATGTGAGCTTCCGTGTCAATACTTTCGGCAGTATGAACGTAGCCGAGTCACGATCAAATGAGACATGATTCAATGAGGGTCAAGCGACTCTCAGACAGCCCTATGCGGTAGAGATTTCCGCGCGGGTTGCATCGACTCTCCCGTGGAAGAGAGTTGCGTCGAGGGTATCAGGCGCTCGATGTTCGCAAACGCCCGACTGCTTTCCCAACTTGCCCTGCTCATCGGAGTGAAATCCGCATTGAAGATTCTGGCCGATTCACTCAGACCAGCCAGCACATTTTGGTGGTACGATGTACTCACCGAACGTGTGAAGAACAAACCTGCTCTCGAAATTGGCGGACCCTCAGAGATTTTCGCTCGAAGGATTCCAATCTACCCTTTGTTGGAACGATGTGACATCGTGGATTTTTCCCCCTCAACGATCTGGAACAAAAGCTCGGAATCAACCCCGTCGTCGTCTGTCCGACCTCCGGCCGCTGGAAGGAAGTATCTAGCTGAAGCTACTGCGCTCGCCGAAGCGATCGGCATGAGATACGGGGTCGTCCTCTCGTCTCACGTTCTGGAACACATCGCGAACCCGATACGAGCGCTGAAGGAATGGAGACACATGCTTACCGGATCCGGAACAATCATTGTTGTGGTACCAGAAGGCGGTCGAACGTTCGACCATCTGCGACCCACCACTACACTTATCCACTTCGATTGCGACGAGCGAAATGATGTCGGGGAGGACGACTCGACTCACTTTGACGAGGTACTCCGATTGCACGACCTCCGAATGGATCGAGGTGCGGGCTCACGAGAGGATTTCGAGCGAAGATGCGCTGCCAACCTCATGTTTCGAGCCTTGCACCATCATGTCTTCTCGGCAGGTTCGTTAGAGGGTTTGCTCAGGCGTGCCGGTCTCAATCCTGTCGCGATCGCCCGGGTGGTTCCATCGAACCTCCTTGCGATTTGTGACTAACGCAACGCGGACCGCCAACGCGGGTACATCTTGTTAACGGTTTGGTCAGCCTCAGTCGAGGCAGGAGACGGGAGTCTTCGATCGCTCCCTGGGGGTTGAGACATGATTCTCTTAGGAAGGACGGATTTCAGTTGGAGCACCACCGCTATCCACGGTAGGATGGTCGCCCAATAGACCGGCAGCAGAGTGTAATTGTTGGTGGACAGTTGTTCGATTGTAAGCCGGCTGATCACGAGCGAGACAGAGTAGTACCCGGCCTGGAACTTCCCGATGCCGAACTCGGTTAGAGGGGCGTCGGCCGTGTACGTGACATTCCCGATGACGAGTGAAGTGGAGGATTTCTGACCCACTACCGTGAGCTGGATCTGAGTCGAGTGGAGGGGATTGTACGTGACATTACCAGGCCAGCTCACTTGTTCGTCGTAGGAGGGATTCAAGACGAATGGAGTCGCACTCTCGTAAAGGGATGTTAGCAAGCCGTTGAAAGCGAAATTCGAGGAACCAATGCCGGAGTACGGGATGCCAAACTGCACTACGTTATCGGCATTCGGAATGAAGAAGGGTTCGGTCAGATTGACGATGTATCCGGATAGGTCGATCTCGAGCCCAGACAGAGTCGGATAGAACTCGATGTAATTCCATTCGTTCGAAGCGAATGTGATTGGGATCAGATGATTCGCGAATTGATTTCCCGTGGCCCGGCCGACGAATCCCAGAATTGAATTGTCAGCGTAGGTGGCCAGCGCTACAGAAAAGTTGGCGGTTTGCAGATGAAACAGTGTAGTCCCGATTGGGCCAGGGTTTCGAATGTCGAAGGCATATGCATAGTAGCGATTCACAAAAGAACCGGTCGAGATATTGAACCACTCTGTGGCATTTCCGTTGAGATCAGAGACATTTCCAATCCGACCTAATACCGGGTAGCTGGGACCGCTCACGGTGACCACTTCAGAGGAAGCAGAAGGCGTCAGAGGCGTTGCTGCCAAGCTGTTGGGGCCGGACAGATTCAGGAGCGAAACCGAGAAAGGAGTGCCGTTCAATACCGTGATCGATGGGGGAAGAATCCCCGAAACGTAGGACGTAACAGCGATATCTGCTCCTTGTCCGGAGAACCATCGGTTGAAATCCATTGGCGGCGCTGGAGCGAAGATTGTGTAATTCGCTCCCGACTGGAGATACGTCGCTCCCGGAATTGGGCGGACGACATTCTGGTTATCGGGTTCGAATAGTGGCAGCACGGCATACGTGGGGGAAGTTCCACTCCCCTCGAACTGGATCGCGTTAGGAAGTACCGCATTAAATGCGAAGGAGCCGAACACTAGCACAGCCACGACGCCTAACCAGGCAGAACCTCGTCTCGACGTGGACCAGGCCTTCAGGGAACGGAATGTTGGGAGGCGCCTCGCGACTAGGTCCCTCGGCGCAGGATGCGGCGTCCAGAGAGTTCGGTGCAAGTCCACAGGCCTGGGCAAAACCGCGGCTACAGACAAGCCGAGGGCCAGCAGGACTGCAACGTTGTAGACCCGGTAGAAAGCTAGCCGACTGGCTGTCGTCCCAAAAAGTACGATGTTCGCGTTAAAGACGTTGTAACCGAAATAGAAGATTCCCGTACCATCGGGCTGGGCATCCCCGGTGATACAGAACAATAGCGCCAGACCCAGGAGACAAAACGCCGACGCGCACCAAAACCGGAGAGAACAACGATACGCTTTGGGAAGGGTCGCTATCGCTAGAACACCAAATGGGAACGCTGCGATGTAGTTGTCCGGCAATGGGAGAGACGAAGTATAAATCAACAGCGTGATGACAACGAAGAGACAGGCCGCCTCGCCCACTCTCAGTTTCCATAGAGCCAAGGGTAGCACGAATACAACCAACAGAGCCAGAATCAGGTAGTTAGAAGCGCTCAGCGCAAAGAAATACTGGAATCCTAGAATCGAGGCTCTATTGAGCGATGGGTTCGTGCCCAGGAAGGTGTTTATGAAAATCGAGGGTCCTCCAGACATCAAATCGACTAGGACTGCACCCATCAGACCAAACATTACCACGGTGGCGCCCAGCAACTTTAGTCGTTGCTTGCGTCCATTCGTATAGAGGAGTAATGTCGGAAGGGCTGCTGCGGCAAACCAATAGAAGAAAGTGGAGATCGTAAGACAGGAGACCACCATGATGAGTCGGCGATCGGTCAAAGGTTCCGAACTAGGGTACCTAAGCAAGACGTAGGCGAGGGCCAAGATTGTTACAGGTAGAATGTCGAATTCGACAAAGACATAGTTGAGGAGCAGCCAACACGGATTGGCCAGCACGAATAGAAACACATAATCTGAGCGTGGTCCAAGACTCGCCCGCGTTGCGTTCTTGAGCGAGTAGGCAAGGCACAACAGGGCCGCGAAGAAAAGTAGCTTCAGTACCGTGTAGGAAACGTAGAAGTTGAAACCACTCAAAACGTATCCGGCGTACATCGGGACCCAAAGTGCAAATATGAAGGGGCCAGCCACCCACTTGTTGTAGGAGAAAGCAGGGGAGTTGTTCGTGAGATGAGACGCATAAGATAGAGCACTAGGCATGTTGTTCGCGTCATAGAAGGGAAGAAAAATCAAGACGAGATTGACCGCGACCCCCGCGATGAGGCAGCCGTGAGCAAGTACCCACCCCACTACCTTCCTTCGCGATCCTGGTGAGCCGGACGATGCGTTGGATTGATTGTTGGTTGAGCCAGAGCTCCCGGGGCCATCTTCGAATTCAGGCCTAGGATTATGAACCATCTGCCTTCGAACGTTCCCGTGGATCACTTTAGACTGATTTGAAAGAACCCTGTATCAATATGACATCTACGACAGTCAGCACTCATGCCTGGATCTCACGTCGCCCCTCCTCATCACTCGCTAGGCACAGAAAGTACCAAATCCTCGTTCAATGACCCGAGCGAAGCACACGACCTTCCGTGAAGCTTCGAGATTGAGTAACGGAGTCATCCGCCAACTTGAGGCCAATCCGTGTTGACTGGTCTGAGTGACAAGCACAGGGTCGGATGAATCATAGCCGACGCTTGGCGTCGGACGACCACATCCTGTTTTAGTCGGCAACCAGGCCAGATGAGCGCTACCTAACATTCAAGACAGGTTAAAACGACCGACGATTGCGTCCCTCCCTCAAAGTGGATAGCGACTGAGTCTGCCGATGACGGAGAATCGCCACTGCCCGTTACATTCGGAGGACGTCGGAATCAATGCGGTCACCCTTAAGTCAGGTTAACCAGCACAACCCAGCGGGTCGGTCGATGCGTTTGCGCAATACACAACGAGAACGAAGCCGATCTGTTGGCGACAGGATTATAACCTCCTTCAATGCGTATTAATACGCCTATGACGACCGCGAGGTGGTCTCATCGGCTTTCCCTCGGAGCGTTGCTCTTTGTTCTCGTTCTCTTCGCCTCGTCGATGGTTTTCCCCGTCACGGGTTCCGTCTTCAAGGCGGTTTCCTCCAACACTTCCTCGGGAGCGAGTCTGATGATTGCACCCGGGCCTGGGGGGTCCGCTGTCACGGAACTCTATGCGGTATACAATGAACGAGCGGACCTTCAATCCGCTTTTTCGAATGCCCACACGAACCTCACCAACTTCACCAAACTGGTGAATTGGGCCGAGGGAGTGGTTCAGGGACAGTGGACTGACCCCGCCTACTCAGTACTGGCCCCGTTCGGATATTACTACGCAGTCATGGCGACGTACAACGACCAGGCGGACCTGCAGGCCGCGTTCCCGCACGCGTACACGCACTTCGCAAGCTTTGCCGGCTTGGTAGATTGGGCCGGTGGCGTGGTCACGGGACAGTCGGCAGATCCCGCCTACTCTGTGCTCGCTCCGTTCGCATACTGGTATGCGCTGATAACGACGTACAACGAACGGCCGGACCTGCAGAGCGCCTTTCCGCATGCAAGCACGAACCTCACCAATTACACCGAGCTCGTGGGCTGGGCTGGGGGGGTGGTGACGGTACAGTGGACGGACCCCGCCTACGTAGCACTGGCCCCGTTCGGCTATTACTACGCATTGATGACCACGTACAACGAGCGGGTGGACCTGCAGGCCGCCTTCCCTGACGCGTATACGAGTTTCGGGAGTTATACCGGTCTCGTGAGCTGGGCCGGGGGCGTGGTAATAGGACAGTGGACGGACCCCGCCTACTCGACGCTGGCCCCCTTCGGATACTTCTACGCGCTGATGTTGGCGTACGACGCGGGGACGAATCCTCAGACGACCTACCCGGACGCATACACGAACTTCGGGAGCTATACCGGTCTGGTGAGTTGGGCCGGAGGTGTGGTGGCGGGACCGTCGACAGGCCCCTCCTACTCAGATCTGGCCCCATGCGGGTACTACTATGCCTTGATGACCACGTACAATGACCGTGTGGACCTGCAGGCCGCTTTCCCTGACGCATATACGAGTTTCGCGAGCTATCCCGAGCTCGTGAATTGGGCCGCGTGGGTGGCCGACACGGCTGGAGACCCTGCCTACCTAGTGCTGGCCCCGTTCGGCTACTACTACAACCTGATGTTCGTCTACGATGGCCGGGTCGACCTACAGACTGCGTTCCCCCTCGCGTCTACGGACTGGGCGGAGGAGCAGGCGTTGGCGTCGTGGGCCGGTGCGGTGGTGAACGGAACAATCTTGGATAGCAGCGAAGCCACGCTGCAGCCCTATGGGTACTGGTATGTCCTGTTCGGATGGGTGTACGAGCAACGCACGGACCTGCAGGCACAGTATCCGATGGCATGGACGGATGGAGCGTCGAATCAGGGGCTTCTCGACTGGGCGGACGCGGTGGTATCCGGTCAGATCTCGGACCGGGCGTACGCCACGCTCTTGCCGTTCGCGGGGACCTACGAGGCTCTCGGATAGCCTCTGAACGGCTTCGCCACATTCCAACAATTCGTACGATTGCCTCTGTGGTCCATCCTAACCCGGTCGCCTTCCGAAACAGGTGCGAGAGACCTCCGGCAATTTGAATCACTCCGGGTCTTTGCGCCCAGAGAATCGTTGGGCGCAGATCTGAGGCCCCATTGGATCTGACTCAGGTAGGTGCAATGATCGTTACCCCCCGGAGCAATCGGAACCGTTTCAGTCAGACGAGAATGGAACCATCTTCCTCGACTTGAGGAGCGGGGGCAACTGAGCCTCCGTCCAATTGGATTTGGCCTGAGATCGACCGATCTTGAACGGCCTCACGATTCCAGTCATGTCCCCGGGTTGCAATTCCAATCACATCCACCCCAGTCCGGATTGTTCATACATCCAGGCTTGAACGCGGTGGTGGCGCTAATCGCATGTTACCAAGGACCCCTCCGTGCGCCGCCCGAGCCACCCGGTCGATAGACCGGGGGGAGCGACAGAATCGCCGTATGTCGGTGCGCCACAATCGTCAGAGCGAGTCTAGTCGAGGGTCCGCGGATCCAGAGAGGGCAATGAAGAGATCGGTGCTCAACCGGGTCGCGGTCGCTACTTGTCGTTCGCCGGCTCCGCGGATTCACCGACCGCGGGCTCCTCGGACAGCTGTTTCGGGGTCTTCTTGAACAGCTCTACGCTCATCCGTTCCAGGCGCGCGATCAGCTCGTCGATGTCCGGTGTCGTCTCCGTGGCGGCGACGCTAGCCGCGCCGACGGGCGTTTCAACGGTCGCCCGGGTAGAGACTGATGAAGGCATCCCGTCTGGTGGGGATGGCCCGCTGCCGTCCCAGGGTTGGACCGCCGTCCCGAGTTGGGCGGGGGAAGCAACGTGGCGCGGATGGGAGGTCATCAGGTGCCCAGCCGAACGGGGACGCCGATACGCAAAGACCAGTGCAACCATGAGCAACGCCACACCGACGATCGCGATGACCGCGACCACCCACCACGGGAATGATGAGGAGCTCGAAGGCGGAGGTGGCGGCGACACCGCGACCTTGAACGAGAAGGTAGTTGCGTAGGATCCTTCCGAGGTTGTGATCGTGTTCGAACCAGCGGCCGACGACGGGACGACGAATGTGCAGGTAAACCCCCCGTTTGTGCTAGTGATGCCGGTACACAGGGACGTTGTCGCGTTCCAGGAAACGATGTACACGGCGGTCGATTCGAACCCCTCCCCCGAAACGGTCACCGACGTCCCCACCGTGCCAGTGGACGGGGAAATCGTGAAACTTGGGATCACCGAGAAAGGGGCGCCAACGTTCGACGTTCCCTGGGTCGCATTAATCGTGTGCAGGCCAGCGGAGGCTGAGGGGACCGTGTAAGCGCAGGCGAATTCACCGCTCACGTTCGTGCTGCCGGAACAAAGGGTCGTCGAACTGTTCCACATCAACGCGTATTGGGCCGAGCCAGTGAACCCGGTTCCGGTTGCGTTAATCGTCGCCCCAACTTCTCCATTGTTCGATGAAATCGTGAACGAGGGAGTGACCAAGAAACTCGTGCTGGGGTGGTTGGACCCCTGTGTCGCGGTGATGGTGCCATTACCCCCGGGCTCGATGGAGACGGTGAACGAGCAGGAGAACCCGCCGCTCGAGTCCGTCGTGATCGTCGTGCCGTTCAACCCGCCTACCCAACACGCCGTCGGTGCCAAATCAATCCCGTCGAGAGAGACCGTCGCTCCCAACATCACCGCAAACCCCGACCCTACCACCGTGAACGGGCTCCCCACGGGGCCATGACCCGGGGTCACCGCGACGGCCGGCGAGGTCACCTTGAACGATCCCATCGCGGACTGACCGCCGACATCCTTCGCCGTCACCGTTGTCCCCGTCGTCCCCCTCGGCACGGTGAACCCGCACGAAAAGGCCCCCGTGCTGTCTGCCGTTAGCGAGCCGGTTGAACAGCCAGTGATCGTTACACCATCAAAGAACAGCAACGCGAGCGGCGTCGACACCGAGAACCCGGTTCCGGAAATCGTCACCGTCGCCCACAACGGGCCCTGTCCTGGTGCTATCGTCACTGTCAGCGGGGTGACCATGAACGACCCCGTCGCGGACTGACCGCCGGCATCCTTCGCCGTCACCGTTGTCCCCGACGTTCCGCTCGGCACCGTGAACTCGCACGAAAAGGCCCCCGTGCTGCCCGCCGTCAGCGAGCCGGTCGAGCAGCTATTGATCGCCACCCCGTCAAACACCAGTGACGTCAGAGTTGTCGAGACCGAGAACCCCGACCCGGAGGCGGTCACCGTCGCTCCGACCGGCCCCTGCCCCGGCGTCGCCGAGAGCGTCAGAGCGGTCACCGTGAACGATCCCATCGCGGACTGACCGCCGGCATCCTTCGCCGTCACCGTTGTCCCCGTCGTCCCCCTCGGCACGGTGAACCCGCACGAAAAGGCCCCCGTGCTGTCCGCCGTTAGCGAGCCGGTTGGACAGCCAATGATCGTTACACCATCAAAGAACAGCAACGCGAGCGGCGTCGACACCGAGAACCCGGTTCCAGAGACTGTCCCCGTCGCTCCGACCGGGCCTTGCCCCGGCGTTACGGTAATCGCAAGCGTGGTCACCGTGAATGTCGCGGGGCTCGTCGTATTCGTGGTCGCCCCGTCCGTCCCCACAACGGCATACGGTCCGGGGCTGTCCACCGGCGGCACCGTGAATGAACATGAGAACCCGCCGGTCGAGTTCGTTGTGATTGTCACGCTGATGAACGAGCCTACCGAGCACCCCCTCGGCGTCAAATCGACTCCGTTGAAGGCGATCATCGCCCCCGAGCTCAGCGTAAACCCGGAGCCCATTACGATGAAGGTGCTCCCGACGGGTCCCTGACCTGGCGCCACTGTGATCGCCGGTGTGGTTACCACGAACGACCCGATCGCAGAGAGGCCGCCGACATCCGTCGCATTCACTGTAGCCCCCGATGTTCCGCTCGGCACGTCGAACGTGCACGTGAACGCTCCCACGTTGTTCGTCGTCAATGAGCCGCTCGTGAGGCTCGAGCTCGTAATCGGCACACTGTCGAACAGCAGCGACGCCAAGTCTCTCGAGTCTGTGAACCCAGTCCCGCTGACCATCACCGTTGATCCCGCCGGGCCCTGCCCCGGGGTCACCGTGATCGCCGGCGGGGGCACAGTGAACAGCACGGGGTTCGTCGTGGTCGAGGTCGTTATGTCCCTCCCGACCACGTTGTAAGAACCAGGGGCCTCCATCGGCACCGTGAACGTGCACGTGAACGCGCCCGTCGAGTCCGTCGCAATCGTCGCTCCGGCGTGAGTGCCCACGGAACATGCGATCGGCGCTTGGTTATTCGTGTTGAAGGAGACCGTCGCGGTCGCGCTGGCTGTGAATCCCGAGCCCATCACCGAGAATGAACTCCCCACCCAGCCCTGAAGCGGCGTTACCGTGATCGCAGGCAAGACGGTGAAAGTCACCGTATTCGTGTCGGTCGAAGTCGTTGCGTCTATTCCTGTCACGTTGTAGGGTCCCGGGGTTTCCGTCGGCACCGTGAAACTGCACGTGAACGCGCCGCTCGGGTCCGTCGTGATGTTAAAGCCGGTGAACTGGCAGTTCGAACCCCCCGTCGGGGTGAGCACGGTGGCATCAAAGGTGACGTTTGCTCGGGAGCTCGCGGTGAATCCGGAGCCGGCCGCTGAGAAGGGGCTACCCACCGGACCCTGCCCCGGTGTTACGGTTATGGCCGGGCTAATATCGGGAGAGAGATGACTGGGGGCACCGTTCGCGGCGGCTCCCGAACTCGAAGCCGGAGTGAGGCCGAAGAGGATCGAAGAGGCCAGCACTACCAATGCGAGCAGGACCCAAGTGACCCACCGTACAACGAGCGGGGACCGGGGGGTGGTAAAGTGCTGCCTGCCACGGTTGCGGGGGCATACCGGTCGTCCACTGCGTCGGAGGAGCGCCATTAGACCGTCCCTGGCGTCTGGTCGATTAGACCCATCACCCGGCGGCTCGCGCCTAGGTGCCCCGAATGGCGATCGGTTCGCGATGCCTTGTCCATTGCGCTTGAACGGACTCTTTCCCGGCGACGGAGGGCCCCGTCCGTTACGACAAATAAATGGCGACCTCCGTGAGATAAACTCTCCGGGAACCAGTTATACGCCCCTCTCGAAGTATGAATCCTACGCCGACGTCCAAGCCGGGCCTCAGGTCGGTGCGCCGCTGACCTGTCCCCCTCCGGGGACCGCCCTCCACGTAGAAGTTGTTCGCGTAGCGGTCATATCGACCGTACCGAGCGACGTACGTGGCCGGCTTGCCAGACCACGCGCAGGATGGAACCCGGTGAGTGAGAGGAACCCGCGCCGTGGGCGGCGCTTCTGGACCTGGGGCAGCCATTGGGGCGGGGGTGGCACTGAGGCTAGGGCAGGCACGTTACGGCTGGGACGTCGCATGCTGCGGTGCATAGACGGGAGACGGGGGGTCTCCCTGCAGTCGGCTCCGCTTGCAGCTAATCACAGGACCGCACGCTCTCGCCGGCCGCGGGCGAATAGCAAGGACTTACAGAGCTACGGAGGGTGCAATGCCCCTTCATGTGTTATCGCTTAAGCCCAGTATTCCGCCCGGAATCGTGTTCGGCCCGCATTCGGGTCGATCGCGCGCGCCATCAGCGCCCGAGCGATCTCCAGGAGAGGTTCCGGCGGGATCCGCTTCCGATGTAATCGGTCCAGAAGGGTGTCGAGGATCCGCCCGGACTGCTCACGGAATGCTCGGGCCCAACGGATCGGTGTGTAGCGGGGCCGATACTCCTCCTTGATCCGCTCCCGCACCGCCGTGTGCAGCCGACGGCTCACCACCATCGTCAGGACCGATGCCCACAACAACGCCTCCACCACGTGACGGTTGGAGGTGTTCACCCGGTCGAGCGCATACTCACTCTTCAACTCCTTGAACACGAGCTCGATCTCCCAGCGGCATCCGTAGAGTGAGGCGCCCTCCTCGGCGCTCAGCACGTCGACCGGGAGGTTCGTCAGATAGACGTGGTACTTCCGTGCCTCCTCGTTCCACACCGCCACCAGACGGGCGTTGAGAGTGTCGCAGGACGAATGCCCTCCATACTTCCGCCGATCGAAGTCGATCTCTACCTCCGCGTCGAGGACCTCTCGGTGGAGGTGGGGTTCCACCTCCTTCCACCGCCTCCCTTCGAGCTCGACCGCCATGCCCCGGTGGATGCGGAACGATCGGACGAGCCGAGGGTTGACGAGCGCATGCAATCGGGTGAGGTAGAACCCTCCGTTCTCCTCGATACGGGCGAACGCCTGGTGCTTGTAGAACCCGAGGTCGGTGAGGAGGATGGAGTTCCTCACCCACGGACCCACCTTCAGCGTGTCCCGATCGTTGGTGTTCTCGGCGTAGAGCTCCACCCGTTTCGGTCCGTTCGCCCGAACACTGACGAGCGTGGCGACCTTCACCCCGGCGGCGGGGTGATTCGCTCGTACCGGGGGATAGAGGGCGGCGAGGGAGGCATACAGTCGAACGATCGTGGAGTCTTGGATGAGGATGTCCTCGAAGCGAGCGAGCTTCCGACTGAGGCGGTTGCCCGGAGCACTCTTCAGTTGGGAGAGGCCGTAGGCGACACACTGGTGGAGGAACTCGACCAGTTCGGGAGTGAAACGGTCGTAGAAGCTCGCGTAGCTGTAGAGGGGTTTCGGGGCCTTGTGGTTGTAGACGAAGCGGAGTTGCTCGAGGGAGCGCTGGAGATAGACCCCGGCCTCGAGGGTGACGGCCCAGAAGAAAGCGATCGGGTCGACCTTGCGGTGGCGCCGGACGAAGCCGGTCTCCTCGGCGATCCGCTGGAGGACGTCAGAGGGGAACAGTTCGAGAAGGGTGTCCTGGAGCAGGGTGGCTGGGGGTCCGCGAGCGGTGCGGGGTGCGCGATTGGAGGTGTGACGCATCCGGAGGCGTCGGTGGGCCGGCTATGAACATGATGTCTTCGAGTGGAAGGGGGTGGGGGAATGGAGGGGTCTGGGGGGCTTATCCGATAACACATGAATGCCCCTTGCACCCACCCCAATCCAAATCTTCTATTCGAACAGCCTGGATTGCGCGGCGCCCCGGATCACATCCGGACAAAGGGTAGTCGAGCGCGCTCAGCCTCGGATCTTTGATACAACCCCTATTTCCGGTCAGGTAACCATTCCGTTTGACCAGAAGGTCGTAGGTTCTCCGAGGGGTTATACGCCGAAGCCCGACTAGAAAGCTTAATCTCCGTCACCACCGCTTTATAAAGCAATCGACGGGCCGTCGCCTCGCTGACTAGCGTGGTCACGCCGGCGAGCGAACGAGTATCCGAAGAGAACCGAGTGAGAGTCAAAAATGATTCTCTCCGCACGAAGGGCGGGTTGGCTGGTTCCCGTACTGATCCTTGGAGTCGATGCTCCGGGACCCCGTAGATCCCGTCACCGAGGTAAGGTATGAACGCCCCCCTCTGGTCGCCGCGCGACCGCGCTGTAGGGTTCGCCATCGTGGTATCGGTCATCATGCTGAGTGCCGCCGCGCTCGCCTCCGTCGGGGTGGTTGTGGCGGGGCCGTCCTCCGGAGGTGCAAGCGCATCCTCGACAGCAATGATCTCACCGACGACCACCTCGGCCGTGGATCCCGCGGGCCAGGCCCACACGGTCTCGGTCGACGGTTCCAGTGCCGTTGTCGTCTCCTCCCCCTCTCCAATCCCTTCCCCCGGCGCTCCGAGTTCTTCTGGGTTAGTAGCAGCGGCCCAGCCTCCAGGCGATCCGCCGATCACGCTCACTCCGACGCAAGGACCGAGCGGCGTGTCGGTCCTGGTGTCGGGAACCGGGTTCACTCACGGGGTGACGATCACGACGACGATCGGAGCAGGCGCGACGATCGGCGCGTGCGGCGCGACGGTATCGGGGACGGGGACGTTCAGCTGCACAGTCACGATCACCGGGACGGCGTCAGGGACACCGTACACGGTAACGGCGACGGGATCGGATGGAGGGGGGGATCATGGGTCGGCATCGTTCACGATCACGACCCCGACGATCACGATGACCCCGACACAGGGTCCGGTCGGGGCAGCGTACACGGTGACGGGATCCGGGTTCAGCGTATCGTCAGCGGCAATGGTCCTGTTCAATTCGGTGCGCCAGACGCCGAGCGCGTGTTCGGACGGGACGTTCTCTGGGGGTATCATCACGACAGACGCGACGGGAGGCTTCGTCTGCACCTTCGCGGTTCCGATTGGGAGCCCGACAACCAACAATGTGGTGGGTGACGACTATGTGACGAACACTCCGTCCAACCTAGAGACGTTTACGGTCACGCCGCTCGCGATGACGGTGACCCCGATCCAGGGTCCCGTGGGCGCGACGGTAACGGTGTCGGGAACGGGATTCTCGGTGTCGAGCCTGGTGGGGCTGAACTTCGATGGAGTGGCGATCCCGAGCTCGAGCTGCACGAGCGGTTCCCTGACGACGGGGGCAACGGGGGCGTTCACGTGTACGTTCAAGGTTCCGAGCGGTACGTCGGGGACGACGGTCACGGTGACGGACCCGGGCGCCCAGACCGCGACCGGGGCGTTCACGGTGACCACACCCACGCTAACGCTCGCTCCAACGCAGGGGCTGAGCGGAGTGACAGTAACAGCATCGGGCAGTGGGTTCTCGCCAGGCGTAACGATCGCGTTCACGATCACCGCGGGCGGGACGATCGGGTCGGCGAGCGCGTGTACGGCAACCGGGACGGGGACGTTCAGCGGCTGCACGTTCACG
>Ga0187885_10002418_pt1 | contig 18284 bp, 15 predicted proteins | sample June2016WEW_20_1_3_FD_132970 | JGI IMG/M metagenome (GOLD analysis project Ga0187885, IMG submission 132970) | Peatland microbial communities from SPRUCE experiment site at the Marcell Experimental Forest, Minnesota, USA - June2016WEW_20_100 | ecosystem: Environmental > Terrestrial > Soil >... | reverse complement strand
GCCGCGGATGCCGAGCCAGCGCGACCGCCCTGCCTTGCCGAGCGACACGTTGATGTGGTCGAGATTACCCATCTGGCCAATCGTCGCCAGACAATCACCGTGAATCTTGCGGACTTCACCCGATGGCAATTTCACAGTCACATACTCGCCTTCGCTTGCCATCACCTGCGCGCTCATGCCGGCGCTACGGCAAATCTGACCGCCACGACCCTTGTGCAATTCAATATTGTGAATCGGCAAGCCCGACAAAATCTTCTTCAACGGCAACGCATTACCCACCGTCAACTCCGCATCGGGCCCACTCATCACACCCATCCCGACTTCCAACCCGAGCGGCGCAACAATGTAGCGTTTCTCGCCATCCTGATACTTCAACAATGCAATGCGCGAAGAGCGGTTAGGATCGTACTCAATCGCCTCCACCTTCGCCGCCACGCCGATCTTGTCGCGCTTGAAATCGATGATGCGGTAGCGCTGTTTGTGGCCACCGCCAATGCCACGCGCCGTCATCCGTCCATGGCAGTTGCGCCCACCCGTTTTCCGCTTCGCTACCGTCAGGCTTTTTTCGGGTTTGTGCTTGGTGAGCTCCGAAAAGTCCGACAGCACCGTCCAGCGAAGCGACGGCGTCAATGGTCTGAATGTCTTGAGTCCCATGGCGGCCTTACACAATCTCAATCTTGTCGCCCTGTTTTAGGGTAACGATGGCTTTCTTCCAACTCGGCGTCAGCCCGTACTGCCGTGTCCGTTTCCGGCGCGCCTTGCCTCGAACGTGCATCGTGTTGACACGAAGCACCTTCACTTTGAACAGTTTCTCCACCGCATGCTTGACGTCCACCTTGTTTGCGTGCTTATCCACGACAACCTGGTACTGGTTGAGCTTCTCGCCCTGCGCGGTACCCTTCTCCGTCACACGAATGGTTTTGACGACTGTGAGAGGCTCTTTCATGCCTTGCACATCCTTGCCTGCAGTTTCTCCAAGGCCGACTTCGTCGCCACTATCTTGTCGAACCGCAACAGTTGATACACGTTGACCGAATCCGCCCGCTCGACCTCTACCGACGGCAGATTCCGTGAAGCCAGTTTCAAATTGTCATCCACCGGATCGGCAACAACCAATATCGTCTTCGCCAACGCCAGTTTCTTCAGCGCGGCAGCGAACGGCTTCGTCTTGTGGTCATCCAGCTTCAAATCGTTCACCACCATCACGTCGCCTGCCAGCAACCGCTCGCTCAATGCCTTGCGTAATGCCAGCGTCTTCAGTTTTTTCGGCACCTTCAGCGAGTAATCGCGTGGACGCGGCCCGAACACCACAGCGCCACCCCGCCACAACGGCGACTGAAACGAACCCGCGCGCGCCCGGCCTGTGCCCTTTTGCTTCCACGGTTTCTTACCGGTGCCCGCGACTTCGCCCATCTGTTTCGTCTTCGCCGTGCCGAGCCGTTGATTGGCCAGATATGCCACCACCGCATCGTGCACCGCCTGCGTGCCCTTGGCGTTTTTGATCAGCAGTTCATCGGCGATTTCCATTTCGCCCGCAGCCGCACCTGCTAAATTAACGATTGCCAATTTCATCTTATGCCGTGGCCGCTGCCGGTTTCGCCTTCATCTTCGCATGCCGAATCACCACCAACGACCCGTTTGCGCCCGGTACCGCGCCTTCCACCAACAAAACGTTGTCCTCCTGGCGCGCCTGAATCACGCGCAGGTTCTGCACCGTCACGCGCTCGTCGCCCATGTGTCCCGCCATGCGCGTGCCGAGAAACACGCGACCCGGCGTCGAACGATTGCCGCTTGCGCCGCGCCGACGGTGCCAACCCTTTGCGCCGTGCGTCATAGGACCGCCGTGGAGGTGATGCCGTTTCATGGCGCCGGCAAACCCTTTGCCCTTGCTCGTGCCAATAACATCCACAAACTGTCCCGGCTGAAACTCCTTCACCGTGATTTTGTCACCGACATTGAACGACAGACTTCCGTCGTCGTTGCGGAATTCGCGAATGAACCGCGCTGGTGCCGCACTGGCCTTCTTGCAGTGACCGGCCAACGCTTTCGTCGCATGCTTCGCCTTCCGCTCGCCGAACCCAACCTGGTACGCCTCATAACTATCCGTTGCGCCGGTCTTCTTCTGCAATACCGTGCACGGCCCTGTCTCAATAACGGTCACGCCGACGAAGTTGCCCTTCGCATCAAACACCTGCGTCATGCCGATTTTCTTGCCTAATAGTTCAACGCCCATGTCCATGTCCCACTAAATCTTGATCGTGATGTCCACGCCCGCCGGGAGATTGAGCTTCTTCAACTCGTCCACCGTCTTGGCAGTCGGGTCGATGATGTCCAGCAACCGCTTATGCGTGCGCATTTCAAATTGTTCCATGGACTTCTTGTCCGCATGCGGCGATCGATTCACCGTGTGCCGCCAAATGTCGGTCGGCAACGGGATCGGTCCCGCGACCTTCGCGCCCGTGCGTTTGGCCGTCTCGACGATATCGTGGGCCGACTGGTCCAGCAAACGATGGTCGTAACCCTTCAACCGGATTCTGATCCGCTGATTGTTCATTTACTTTGCGCCTGTCTTCCGGAATCTTTTGAGGTGGTTTTCGTGTCCAAAATCTCCGCCAAAATATTCTCCGGTACCTTCGAAAAATTCATCGGCTCCATCGAATAGCTCGCCCGCCCGCGCGTCAGCGACCGTAGTGCCGTAGAGTAGCCAAACATTTCCGCCAGCGGCACCGAACAATGCACGATGACCGAACTCGTGCGGTTTTCGATGTTCCTAACGTGACCACGCCGACTGTTCACGTCGCCGATCACATCGCCCATGTATTCCTCGGTCGTGATGATCTCCACGTCCATGATCGGCTCGAGCAAAATCGCTCCGGCTTTGCGTGTCGCATCCTTGAATGCGAAGCTGCCCGCCAATTTGAATGCGATCTCCGAGCTGTCCACCTCGTGAAACGTGCCGTCCAGAATCAACGCCTTCACATCCACCATCGGATAACCACCCAGCACACCGGTCTCTGCCGCTTCGATGATGCCTTGTTCGACCGGCTTGATGTACTCCTTCGGAATGGTGCCGCCGATGACCTTGTTCTCGACAACGACTCCACTGCCCTTCTCGCCGGGTTCGATCCTGATGATCGCGTGACCGTACTGGCCGCGCCCGCCGGACTGACGGATAAACTTGCCTTCGCCATCCGCCGCCTTTGTGATCGTCTCGCGATAGGCGACCTGCGGTCTGCCTGCAACCGCCTGCACGTTGAACTCACGGAACATCCGGTCCTTGATGATGTCCAGATGCAACTCGCCCATGCCGGAGATGATCGTTTGACCCGTTTCCTGGTTCGTCATCATGCGGAATGTCGGGTCTTCCTCGGCGAGCCGCTGCAGTGCCGCCGACATCTTCTCGCGATCGGCCTGGCTATTCGGCTCAATCGCCATCGAAATGACCGGCTCAGGGAAAGTGATCGTTTCGAGCAAGACCGGATGTTCTTCGTCGCAAATCGTGTCACCGGTGGTGATGTTCTTCAGGCCCACCAATGCGCCGATGTCGCCGGAGTAACAAATATCAATCTCCTCGCGATGATTGGCGTGCATCTCCAACAGACGGCCGATGCGCTCGCGCTTGTTGTTGCGAGGATTGTAGACCGTTGCGCCTTTCGCGATCCGCCCCGAATAGACCCGGAAGAAAATCAGTTTACCAACGTACGGATCACCCCAAATCTTGAACACTAGCGCACAGAACGGGCCGTTGTCGTCGGCTCTTCGCTTCGCGGCGCCTTTCGTGTCGGGATCCGTGCCCATGATATCCGGTACATCCAACGGCGAAGGCAGATAATCCACCACCGCGTCGAGCACCAATTGCACACCCTTGTTCTTGAACGCCGCGCCGCAGATGACCGGTACAAATTCGTTCTTCAATACAAGGCGGCGAATGCCGGCCCGCAATTGCTCGACACCGATCGCCTTGCCTTCGAGGAACAGGTGCATCAATTCCTCGTCCTTTTCCGCCACCGCCTCGACGAGTTTGGCGTGCGCCACCTTCGCTGCATCCACCATGTCTGCGGGAATCTCGACCACGTCGAACGTCGCGCCTAGTTCCTCGCCAGTCCAAACCATGGCCCGCATCTCAACGAGATCCACGACACCCTTGAACGCTGCTTCCCTGCCGATGGGCAACTGGATTGGCCATGCATTGGCCGCCAGACACTCGCGCATCTGTGCCACCGCCGCCGGGAAATCCGCGCCGGTGCGGTCCATCTTATTGACGAACGCAATGCGCGGCACCTTGTATTTGTTCGCCTGCCGCCAGACCGTCTCCGATTGCGGCTCGACGCCGCCGACTGCGCAGAACACGGCCACCGCGCCGTCCAGAACGCGCAGACTGCGTTCGACCTCGACCGTGAAGTCCACGTGACCCGGTGTATCGATAATATTGATACGGTGGTCGCGCCAGAAGCAGGTCGTCGCGGCGCTGGTGATCGTGATGCCTCGCTCGCGCTCCTGCTCCATGAAATCCATCGTCGCGGTGCCTTCGTGGACCTCGCCGATCTTGTACGTCTTACCGGAGTAGTACAGAATGCGTTCGGTGGTGGTCGTCTTGCCCGCGTCAATATGCGCGCAGATGCCAATGTTGCGCGTGCGCGCCAATGGCACCAGTCGCGTGGGTACCGACCGCCCCTTCGCCTGATGTTTTCGTTCCTCTGTCACAGCCTGTGTCATGCGTCCTAAATGTTCAAATCTAGAAAATGATATTGTTCGTTGTTCCGTCGGGATTGAACTTCAATGCTACCAACGGTAATGAGCAAAGGCACGGTTGGCTTGCGCCATCTTGTGCGTGTCTTCGCGTTTCTTCACGGCAGTGCCCGTGTTGTTATAGGCATCGAGGATCTCCGCAGCCAATGCCTGCATCATCGCCGTGCCTTTGCGAGATGAAGCGGAGTGCACGATCCACCGCAACGCCAGTGCTTCCTGTCGTTCGGGCGGCACCTCGAGTGGCACCTGATAGTTGGCGCCACCGACCCGGCGCGACTTCGTTTCAAGCTTCGGTTTCACGTTCTCAATCGCCTGCTGGAGCATTTCCAATGGGGTCTTTTCCTTGACCTTCTCGCCGATCTCGTCAATCGCCCCATACACGATCCGCTCGGCCACCGATTTCTTGCCGCACTTCATAATAGTGTTGACCATGCGCGTCACGAGCGCGCTGTGATAGCGCGCATCGGGCACCCGTTTCCGTTTCTCTGCTCGTCGTCTGCGCATATACTAAAATTCTTAAGCTGCTGCTTCTGTGGCCGCCGGAACCGCTGTGGCCGCTGCCGCTGCGGGTTTTGCGGCGCCGCCCTTCGGTCGTTTGACGCCGTACTTGCTGCGGCTGCGGCGCCGTTTCTCCACGCCGAGAGCATCGAGTGTCCCACGCACGATGTGGTAGCGCACGCCGGGCAAGTCCTTCACACGACCGCCGCGCACAAGCACAATAGAATGCTCCTGCAAATTGTGACCTTCGTCGGGAATGTATGCGATGACTTCCACACCGTTGGTCAACCGGACTTTGGCCACCTTACGGAGGGCCGAATTCGGTTTCTTCGGCGTACGCGTCATCACCTGCAAGCACACTCCACGGCGTTGTGGACAATTCGACAGCGCCGGCGCTTTCGACTTCGAGCGCAACCGCTGTCGTCCAATTCGGATCAGTTGATTGATCGTCGGCATTTTTGTGTTCCGGCAAAAATCTTCCACGCCCTTCGGGACGGGGGACGCGCAACATATCACGCATATCCTTCCCGCGCAAGCCCTTTTCTGCGTCTATTCTGCCTCGGCTTCCTCCTCCACGATGTTGTCCGGCAGAGTCGGCAGCAGGTCCGGCTCCACCGGTTCACCCAGCTGCTGCAGTTTCACGTTGCGATACTTCATATAGCCTGTCCCCGCAGGGATCAGATGACCCATGATCACGTTTTCCTTGAAGCCCCGCAGATAATCCACGCGGCCCAAGGTGGACGCCTCGGTCAGCACGCGCGTGGTGTCCTGGAACGAGGCGGCGCTGATAAACGACTCCGTGCTGAGCGACGCCTTCGTGATGCCCAACAATACTGGTTGCGCCTCGGCCGGCTTGCCACCCGCTTCGACCACCCGCCGGTTTTCCTCTTCGAACCTCACCTTGTCGGCTTGATCGTCCCAGAGGAACTTCGTGTCGCCCGGATCCGTGATGCGCACCTTGCGCAACATCTGGCGCACGATGATCTCGATGTGCTTGTCGTTGATCTCAACGCCCTGCAACCGGTAGACTTCCTGGACCTCGTTGACGAGGTACTCCTGTAGATCCTGCGGACCGCACACCTCGAGCACCTCTTGCGGCACGACCGGGCCTTCCGTCAACTGCTGGCCTTTCTTTACCACGTCGCCGCGGAACACGATGATGTGCTTCGAGTGCGGAATCAAATGCTCCTCTTCCGTGTTCGTCTTCGGGTCCTTCACCAGAATCCGCCGGCGTCCGCGCACGGTACCGGCAAAATCCACAATGCCATCGATCTTCGCAATCTCGGCGGCGTCTTTCGGGCGGCGCGCCTCGAACAATTCCGCGACGCGCGGCAGACCACCCGTGATATCGCGCGTCTTGAACACCTTACGAGGCGTCTTCGCCAGCAACGCACCCGCCTGAATCTTGTCGCCTTCCTCCATCACGATGTGCGCACCGGCAGGAATGGCGTAGGACGCCAGCCCCTCGCCTGCCTCGTTGATAATATTGATCTGCGGGTGCAGGTCTTCCTTGTGCTCGATAACGACCGTACCCATCAAGCCCGTGGCTTCATCGAGTTCCTTCTTGATCGTAATGCCTTCGATCAGGTCGTGGAATTGGACGATGCCGGACGTTTCCGACAACACGGGCACATTATACGGATCCCATTGTACGAACACGTCGCCCTTCTTGACGCGCTCGCCGTCGGCCACGGCAATCTCCGCGCCGATGACCACCGAGTAACGCTCCAACTCGCGTCCCTCATCCGTGGTGAGCAAGACCTGGCCGGTCTTGTTGAGCACGACCCAGTCGCCGCCGCTGCGCTTGACGGCACGGACGTCCTGGTAGCGCAATAAGCCGTCGTTCTTCGCCCTGATCTGCGGCTGCTTGAACACCTGGCTCGCCGTGCCGCCAATGTGGAACGTCCGCATGGTCAACTGCGTGCCTGGCTCACCGATGGACTGCGCCGCGATGATGCCGACCGCCTCGCCCAGCTTGGCCGACTTGCTCGTGGCGAGGTTGCGTCCGTAACACATCGCGCACACTCCGCGACGCGATTCGCACGTCAGCACCGAGCGTATTTTCACGGGCTCGATACCGAGCTTGGCAATGGCTTCGGCTGTCGCTTCCTCAATCTCCGTGTTCGCTTTCACCAGCTTCTTCTTGCTGATCGGGTCAAAAATGTCTTCGGCGGAAAAGCGTCCGACTATGCGCTCGTTCAACTTGACGATTTCATCTTCGCCTTCGTAAATCGGCTTCACCCAAATGCCGTTCACGGTGCCGCAATCCTCTTCGAGAATGATGACGTCCTGTGCTACATCCACAAGTTTGCGCGTCATGTAGCCCGAGTCGGCGGTCTTAAGCGCCGTATCGGCCAATCCCTTGCGGGCGCCGTGCGTCGAGATGAAGTATTCCAATACGCTCAAACCTTCGCGGAAGTTTGAGAGAATCGGTCGCTCGATGATTTCGCCCGACGGCTTGGCCATCAAACCGCGCATACCCGCCAACTGCCGGATCTGCTGGCGCGAACCACGGGCCTTACTGTCCACCATCATGTACACGGAGTTCAACCCCGGTCGTCCCAAATTGTGGTCCATCGCGCTGTACATCACATTCGAAATCTTGTCCGTCGCATGCGTCCAGATGTCGATGATCTTGTTGTACCGCTCGCCATCGGTGATCACGCCGCGCCGATACTGTTTTTCGACTTCGGCCACTTCCTTAAGCGAATCCGCAATGACTTCCGTCTTTTCCTTCGGCACAATCATATCTTCGATGCCGATGGAAATACCCGCCAGTGTCGCGTGCTCGAACCCAAGCGCCTTGAGTTTATCGAGCACTTCCACCGTCTGCACGTGGCCGACGGTGCGATAACATTGCCAGAGCGCCTCACCCAGTTTGCTCTTGTCGAGCGGGCGATTGAAGAACCCAAGTTCTATCGGCCAGATCTCGTTGAAGATCACGCGCCCGACTGTCGTCTCGATCACCTTCGCTGCTGGATCGCCAAAGATCGTCTTCCGTCCGTAATCCGGATTGCGGAGCCGGATGTGCTCGTGAATCTTTAGATCATCTTCGTCATATCCAAAAAAGACCTCCTGCACGTTCTCGAACAGTTTTAGACGCGGGCTGCCCCCCTTGCTCGGACGACCACCGTACGTGAGATAATACACACCCAGCGCGATGTCCTGTGTTGGCGTGGTAATTGGCCTGCCGCTGGAGGGCGAGAAGATGTTGTTCGTCGCCAGCATCAGCAACCGCGCTTCCATCTGCGCCTCGATCGACAACGGCACGTGCACCGCCATTTGATCGCCGTCGAAGTCGGCATTGTACGCCGTACAAACCAAGGGATGAATCCGGATCGCCTCGCCTTCGATCAGGATCGGCTCAAACGCCTGGACCGACAACCGGTGCAACGTCGGCGCGCGATTCAACAACACTGGATGACCGCGCGTTACCTCTTCCAGAATGTCCCACAACTCGGGCGCCTGTCGTTCAATCATTTTCTTGGCCGAGCGGACCGTGTGCACCAACCCCATCTCGCGGAGCCGCCGAATAATGAAAGGCTCAAACAGCACAAGCGCCATCTTCTTCGGCAGACCGCACTGGTGTAACTTCAGCTCCGGTCCGATGACGATGACCGAACGACCCGAGTAGTCCACGCGCTTGCCGAGCAGGTTCTGACGGAACCGCCCTTGCTTGCCTTTGAGCATATCGGCCAGCGATTTCAACGACCGACCACCTGCGCCCGTCACGGGCCGACCGTGGCGACCGTTGTCGAGCAACGCATCCACCGACTCTTGCAGCATCCGCTTCTCGTTGCGGATGATGACGTCCGGCGTGCGCAACTGAAGCAGGTTTTTCAACCGATTGTTCCGGTTGATGACGCGCCGATACAAATCGTTCAGGTCGCTTGTGGCGAACCGTCCACCTTCCAGCGGAACCAGAGGCCGCAAGTCCGGCGGAATCACAGGCAACACTTCCAGCGTCATCCACTCGGGCCGCATTTTTGCCTCGATGAAACCCTTCACCACCTTCTGGCGCTTCGCGATTTTCTTGCGCAACTGTTTGCTCTTAGTCGTATCGAGCTGACGTTCGAGTTCGTGCCCCAGCTTGCGCAAGTCGATCTTTTCGAGCAATTGTTTGACGGCCTCTGCGCCCATCTTGGCCACGAAACCGTCCCCATACTGCTCGCGCGCTTCGCGGTACTCCATCTCCGTGAGCAACTGCTTCGGCTTGAGCGGCGTCTTCCCTTCGTCGATGACTATGTAATCCTCATAGTATAAGACGCGCTCCAGTTCGCGGGCCGTCATATCGAGCATCAAGCCAAGCCGCGACGGCATCGCCTTGAAAAACCAGATATGGCTGACCGGCACGGCCAATCCAATGTGCCCCATGCGTTCGCGCCGCACGCGCGCAAGCGTCACTTCAACGCCGCACCGGTCGCAGATGACGCCACGGTGTTTGATCCGCTTGTACTTGCCGCAATTACACTCCCAGTCCCGCACGGGACCGAAGATACGCTCGCAGAACAGGCCACCCTTCTCAGGTTTGAACGTGCGGTAGTTGATCGTTTCGGGGTTCTTCACCTCGCCATGTGACCACGAGTGAATCGTGTCCGGCGACGCTATCCCGATGCTAACGCGATCGAACGTACCCGCCTTCTCCAAACCCAGCGCGGCGCGTGCCGCTGCGGTTGCGGCAGCAGCTTCAGGCGGTGTGACGGCTGTCTTGCTGGCTGTGCTCATAAGTTACTTTTGGCCTCCCTCGCGCCCGACGCGGACGTCGAGGCAGAGACTTTGCATTTCCTTCATCAAAACGTTGAATGACTCCGGTGTGCCGGCTTCGAGCGTGTTGTCGCCCTTCACAATGGACTCGTAAATGCGGGTGCGACCTTGCACGTCGTCGCTCTTGACCGTGAGCATTTCCTGCAGGCAGTAGGCCGCACCGTACGCTTCCAGCGCCCAAACTTCCATTTCGCCGAACCGCTGGCCGCCGTACTGCGCCTTGCCGCCGAGCGGCTGCTGCGTGACCAGAGAGTACGGACCGACGGCGCGCGCATGAATCTTGTCGGCCACCAAGTGACCGAGTTTCATCATGTAAATGGAGCCGACTACGACCTCCTGATCGAACGGACGTCCCGTGCGGCCATCGAACAACGGTGTCTTGCCGTTCTGTTTGAGCCACTCCCAACCTTTCTGTTTGCGCGCTTCCTTGACCATCCCCTGAATCTCTTCCTCGGTCACGCCATCAAACACCGGCGACGCGATCTTCAATCCCAACGCCTGTGCCGCGATGCCGAGGTGCGTTTCCAGAACCTGGCCGACGTTCATACGGCTCGGCACACCGAGCGGGTTCAGGACGATGTCAACCGCTGTGCCATCGGGCAGGAACGGCATGTCTTCCTCGGGCATGATCTTGGCGATTACGCCCTTGTTGCCGTGGCGGCCGGCCATCTTGTCGCCAACACTTAGTTTGCGTTTGCTGGCGACGTACACCTTGACCTGCTTGATAATCCCCGGCTCGACTTCCTCACCGCTCTCCACTAAATCCATGCGGCGATCCCGCTCCATCTCCAGTTCGCTGAACCTGTGCCGGAACTCGCCAATGATCTCGCCAATCTTGTTGCGGATCGGTGAAGGATCGATCTCGATGTGGCCATACACCGCCGCCATCTTCCGAAGCAGCGTCTTGGTAATCTTGCGGTTCGCCGGAATGATAATCTCTCCCGTCTCAGCGTTGACCACATCGAGTGGAATCTTTTCACCGAGCAGGATATTGCTCAACTTCTCGGTCAACTCGTCCCGCAGGCTCGCGGATTTGTTCTTGTACTCCTCTTCAAACTGCTTCTTTGAGCGCCGAATCTCCGTCATCGTCAGTTTCGGCCGGGCCGGCTCCTTGCGCGCAGAAACCTTCACGTCCATCACAATGCCATACGTGCCGCTCGGCACCGTCAATGATGTGTCCTTCACGTCCGCGGCCTTTTCGCCGAAGATCGCACGGAGCAGCCGCTCCTCGGGCGCCAATTCCGTCTCGCTCTTCGGGGTGATCTTGCCGACGAGAATATCACCCGGTTTCACCTCTGCGCCGATACGAATGACGCCATCATGACCGAGGTTATTCAGTGCCTCTTCGCCGACATTAGGGATGTCTCGCGTAATTTCCTCGGGACCAAGCTTCGTGTCGCGCGCGCCGGCTTCGTACTCCTCGATATGGATCGAGGTGTAAATGTCATCCTTGACCAGCTTATCGTTGACCAGGATCGCGTCTTCGAAATTGTAGCCGCACCAAGGCATGAACGCCACGATCACATTGCGCCCAAGCGCCAACTCGCCATTGTCGCAGCACGGCCCATCCGCCAATACCTGGCCCTTCTTCACACGGTCGCCCTTCTTGACGATCGGCTTCTGATTGAAACAAGTGCCCGCATTCGAACGCATGAACTTGCGGAGTTCATACACGTAAATGTGGTTCTCCGTCTCGGTGACGAATTTCCGTTTGCCCTCAGGCAATTCGCCGTCCTTGGTCACGATGATCCGGTGCGCCGTCACCGACGCGACCACGCCGCCTTCCACCGCAATCACGCAGACTTTTGAATCGCGAGCGGAGCGTTCTTCCAACCCAGTCCCGACCAGTGGCGCTTCGTTCACCAGCAACGGCACCGCCTGCCGCTGCATGTTCGAACCCATCAACGCACGGTTCGCGTCGTCGTGTTCCAGGAACGGGATCAGACCCGCGGCCACCGACACGAGCTGCTTCGGCGAGACGTCCATGTAGTGCACACGCTCCGGCTCGACTTCGACGAAGTCGGTCTTGTACCGGCACGACACCTTCGGCGCTGTGTAATGTCCGCGGTTGTCCACCGGTGCATTCGCCTGTGCCACAACGTAATTCTCTTCCTGGTCGGCCGTAAGATAATCCACCTGGTCGGTCACGCGACCGTCCTTGACCTTCCGGTACGGCGTCTCAATGAACCCGAACTCATTGATCCTGCAGTAAAGACTCATCGCGCTGATCAAACCGATGTTCGGTCCTTCAGGCGTTTCGATCGGGCAGATACGACCGTAGTGCGACGGATGCACGTCACGAACTTCGAAGCCCGCGCGTTCGCGCGACAAACCACCGGGTCCAAGCGCGGATAAACGGCGTTTATGCGTCAACTCGCTCAACGGATTGGTCTGATCCATGAACTGGCTGAGCTGGCTGCGCCCAAAGAAATCGCGAATCACTGCCGACAACGCCTTCGGATTGACCAACTGCTGTGGCGTCATCGTGTCGGTGCTGACGTCGAACAACGTCATGCGCTCTTTGACTATGCGTTCGGTTCGCGCCAGACCGATGCGGCACTGGTTCGCCAGCAACTCGCCCACGGTACGCAGACGACGGCTGCCCAGATGATCGATATCGTCCACCGAACCTTCGCCCTTGTGAAGGTTCAGCAAATACTTGATCGCTTCGATCAGGTCTTCCTTCTCCAGAATGCGGCTATCGAGGTCGGCTTTGCGACTCAGTTTCTGGTTGATCTTGTAGCGGCCCACGCGTCCAAGGTCATATCGGCGCGGATCGAAGAACAAACGCTTCAACAACGCGTTGGCGTTCGCCACCGTCGGCGGATCGCCAGGCCTTAACCGTCGATAAATCTCCTTCAGCGCTTCTTCCTCGTTCTTGCATGGGTCTTTCCTCAACGTCCGCACGATGCAACCTTCATCCACGGACGTGTCGACGATTTTGACCTTCTCGACGCCTATTTCCAGAAGCTGCCGCGCCGCCGCCTTCGTCAACGGCTCAAACGCGTGCGCAACGACCAGTTGTTTTCCCTCGTCCATCGCGTCGGCCACGAGCACCTTGTCCGTGGTCTCCGTGTTCGCGAGGAAATCTTTCAGCTTCAGTTCCTCAATTTGATAAAACAGCTTGAGGATTGCCTCATCGGATCCGTAGCCAAGCGCCCGCAGGAACGTCGTCACAAAGAATTTCCGACGGCGACGGCGGCGATCCAGATAGACGTTCAGCAAATCGCCCGAGTCGAACTGGACTTCCAGCCACGAGCCTCGGTCCGGAATGATCCGGAACCCGAACAGCAGCTTGCCGCTGCTGTGTACTGTCGACTCAAAGCAGATGCCCGGCGAACGGTGCAGTTGGCTGACAATGACCCGTTCGGCGCCGTTGACAACGAAACTGGCGGAGGACGTCATCAGCGGCACTTCGCCCATGTACACCTGTTCTTCCTTGGTGCCACGGCTGTCTTTCAGGCGAAACGTGACATGAAGTGGCGCGCCGTACGTAATACCCTCACGCAGACACTCCAACCATGTGCTCTTCGGCTCGCTGATGGTGTATTCCACGCAATCGAGGGTGGCTTGACCGTCATAGCTCTCGATTGGAAACACTTCCTTGAACACGGCCTGCAGGCCGAAGTTCTTCCGCCGGTTCGGCGGCACATCGGCCTGCAGAAACTCATTGTAAGAGTCGATCTGCGCCTCGATCAACGGCGGAGGCTCGATGACGTCAGTCAATTTGCCGAAATATTTTCGCTCAGCCATACTGATTCCCGTTCCGCGCCATGCATGGGCAGACGGGGCCGCCTTCGCAAACTGCTGCGACTGCGGTCCCGTGCGCGAATCGCCCGGTTACTTGAGTTCGACTTTTGCGCCCGCTGCTTCCAGCTTCTTCTTGATCTCTTCGGCTTCCTGCTTGGTCGCGCCTTCCTTGACGGTCTTAGGCGCGCCTTCCACGAGATCCTTCGCTTCCTTCAGGCCCAACGTGGTCACCGCACGCACTTCCTTGATCACGCCGATCTTGTTGGCGCCCGTTTCCTTCAGCACGACGTCAAACGTCGTTTTAGCTTCCGCTGCCGGAGCCGCCGCACTTGCCGCTGGAGCCGCTGCTGCGACCGGTGCCGCGGCGCTAACGCCCCATTTCTCTTCCAGTTTCTTTGAGAGTTGCGCGGCTTCAATCACCGTCAACTGACTCAGTTGTTCCACCAATGTATCCAAGTTCGCTGCCATGGTCTTATCTATCCTTTCATCGGTATCGTCGGATCCGCCAGCTGGCGGACGATTCTCCCCGGAAGCCTCCGGAGCGACGAGGAACCGTGGGTTTCTGTTTTACGTAGCTGCCCCGGCCTCCGCCGGAACTTCCTTCTTCTCCGCATGCGCCTTTAGCACACGCGCAATCTGACAGGCGGGCGCACCGAGCACGACAGCAATACGCGTCGCCGGCGTCTGCAATAAACCGACAAACTGCGCCCGCAGCATGTCCAAACCGGGCAGGTCGGCAATTGCTTCCAGCTCGGCTGGCCGCAACACCTGCTCGTTTATCAAACCCAGTTTGAACTTCGGCTTCTCAAACTCCCTCTTGAAATTTTTCAGCACCTTCGCCGCAGCGCTGATGTCCGACTTGTTCTTGCCGATCACCATGGCAGTCATGCCAGCCAATACATCGTCGGCGTTCGGTGAACCGGCTTCCTTAAGCACAAGCCGCATGATCGAATTCTTGACCACGTGGCATTCCGCCTGCGCCGCACGCAGCCGCTTCCGCAATTCGCCAAACTGGCCCACGGTCAGGCCCGTGTAATCCGTCAGCAACACGTAGGTCGAGCTGGCGACTTGTTCACGCACTTCCTTAATCAGAAATTGTTTTTCCGCTCTCATGAATCTCCGTCTCGCCTCTCAGTTGCCGCCAAACTCGCCCAGATCGATTCGTAACCCCGGACTCATCGTGCTCGACAGCGTGCATTTCTCGATGAACCGCCCTTTGGCCGTTGCCGGCTTCGCATGCACCAGCGCGGAGATGACCACGCGGGCGTTCTCGGCAATCGCCTTCGCTTCGAACGACAGTTTGCCGAATGCAACCTGCACGTTTGCCGCCTTGTCCATCTTGAACTCGACCCGGCCCGCCTTGACCTCTTTGACGGCCTTTGCCGTGTCGTCAGTCACCGTGCCGGTCTTCGGATTCGGCATCAGACCTTTCGGACCGAGCACTTTGCCAAGCTTACGGACTTCCTGCATTGCCTCGGGTGTCGCGACGGCGACATCAAAATCCGTCCAACCTTCCTGGCACTTCTTCACAAGGTCTTCGAATCCCACAAAGTCCGCGCCGGCTTCCTTTGCCGCTTGCGCCGTTGCGCCTTTGGCAAACACTACGACGCGCACTTTATTGCCGCTGCCATGCGGCAACGCGACGGTACCCCGCACCATCTGGTCGCTTTGCTTCGGGTCAACGCCGAGTTTGAACGCCAGTTCGACGGACTCATCGAACTTGGCCTTCGGCAGCTTCTTCAAAACTTCCACCGCCTGATCGAGTTTATAATCGATCTTCGGGTCCACCAGTTTGGCGGCCTCGTTGTAACGTTTACCGTGCGTTGCCATCAGTTTGTTCCATCCCAATCAGTCGACTATATCAATGCCCATGCTCCGTGCCGTGCCCATGATGATACGGCTGGCGGCGTCCTCGTCCTTCGCGTTCAAGTCCACCATCTTCGTTTTCACGATCTCCATCACCTGTTTGCGCGTGACCTTGCCGACCTTGATGCGGTTTGGCTCGCCACTGGCGGTGGCGATGCCAGCCGCCTTTTTCAACAGCACGCTCGCCGGCGGCGACTTGGTGATGAATGTGAACGTCTTGTCTTTATAAACCGTGATGATAACCGGCACGATCGTGCCAGCTATCTTCTGCGTCGCTGCATTGAACTGCTTGCAGAACTCCATGATATTTACGCCCTGCTGACCCAACGCCGGGCCGACGGGCGGCGCCGGATTCGCCTGCCCCGCAGGGATCTGCAGTTTGATCATGCCTGTAATAGGTTTTGCCATATTGCCTCGCGCCCTACGCTCGTTCCACCTGCCAGTACTCGAGTTCCACGGGCGTCGAACGCCCGAAAATCGAGACCGAAATCTTCAACTTGCCGCGACCAGGATCCACTTCCTCGATCATGCCGGTAAAGTTCTGGAATGGGCCGTCGGTTACCTTCACCGTCTCGCCCTTCTCGAACGCCACTTTTGGCGCCACTTTTTCCTGCCGTTCCTGAATCTGCGCCAGAATGCTTTCCACCTCGTCGGGTTTCAGCGGCACCGGACGATCCCCGCCGATGAATCCGATCACGCCCGGCGTCTCGCGCACAAAGTACCACGTCCGAGGCATCAATTGATTCTTCTCGTCCAGCAACTTCATGTTGACCAGAATGTAGCCGGGATAAAACTTCCGCGTGGTCGTGCTCTTCTTGCCCTTCTTGACCTCGGCCACCTTTTCTGTAGGAACGAGCACTTCCTTGATTACATCGCCCAGTTCCTCGACCTTGATCCGCCGCTCCATGCTGTCCTTGACCTTCTGCTCCTGGCCCGACAGCGTGTGGATCACGAACCACTGATAATCGGTTGTCGCCTGTACCATTTCGTCACGCTCCAGCGGCTACCTCTGCCCCAGCAGAGCGCGGATGACCCTCACAAACACGAAATCCGCCATTGCTATGAACACGCCCAAAGCCACAAAGCAGACCAACACCATGATCGTGGAGTCAATCAACTCCTTGCGCGTCGGCCATGAGGACTTCTTCAGTTCACCCGTGACCTCGGCAAGAAACCCCTGCACCTTGATAAATGGATTCGTCATGCTCGCTGTCTATGTTTAAGACTTGTCCGCCAACGATTTTGTGGCGGACTTGTTCGCCAACGCCTTTGAGGCGAACTGGCACGCCAGGAGGGACTTGAACCCCCAACCTACGGTTTTGGAGACCGTCGCTCTGCCAATTGAGCTACTGGCGTATCCCAGAACTCAGACTGGTCTCGTGCGCGCCGACCTCACTTCGTTTCTTTGTGGTCGACGTGTTTTCCGCACTTCGGACAAAACTTCTTTATCGCCAACCGCTCGGATCCCTGCTTCTTGTTGCGGGTCGAAACATAGTTTCGGCTTTTGCACCCGCTGCATGCCAACGTAATCAACTCTCTCGGCATCGTCGTGTAATCCAAACAGAATCGCCGGTCCCAGTCCGCGACCGGGACGGGCGATCGCCAGTTTTCTACTCGAGAATCTCTGTTACACGGCCCGCGCCGACCGTTCGACCACCTTCGCGAATGGCGAACCGCATTGCCTTTTCCATCGCGATAGGCGTGATCAACTCAATCTCAATGTTCACGTTGTCGCCCGGCATCACCATTTCCACGCCCTGCGGCAACGTCACAATACCGGTCACGTCAGTCGTCCGGAAATAGAACTGCGGCCGGTAACCCTTGAAGAACGGCGTATGACGGCCGCCCTCTTCCTTGCTCAGCACGTACACCTCAGCCTTGAACTTCTTGTGCGGTGTAATCGAACCGGGTTTGGCCAATACCTGACCGCGCTCAATGGCGTCCTTTTCAACGCCCCGCAACAGACAGCCGACGTTGTCGCCCGCCTGACCCTGATCGAGCAATTTACGGAACATCTCGACACCCGTAACAACCGTCTTTTGCGTGTCGCGCAACCCGACAATTTCCACTTCCTCGCCGACCTTGATGATGCCGCGCTCGATACGCCCCGTGGCCACCGTGCCACGACCAGTAATCGAGAACACGTCTTCAACCGGCATCAGGAACGGCTTGTCCACCACGCGAACCGGATCCGGAATGAAATCGTCCACGGCCTTGATTAGAGCCAGGATCTGCTTCTCAGCTTCGGGATCGCCCTTCAACGCCTTCGTCGAACTGACACGCACCACCGGCGTCTTGTCGCCCGGGAATTGGTAGGCCGTCAGCAGATCGCGTACTTCCATTTCGACGAGGTCGAGCAACTCAGGATCATCAACCAAATCAACCTTGTTCAGGCAAACCACAATGGCCGGGACCGCCACCTGCCGCGCCAGCAGCACGTGCTCGCGCGTCTGGGGCATCGGACCATCGGCTGCGCTCACCACGAGGATCGCGCCATCCATCTGCGCCGCGCCTGTGATCATGTTCTTCACATAGTCAGCGTGGCCGGGACAATCGATGTGCGCGTAATGGCGTTTATCGCTCTCGTACTCGACGTGCGCCACCGCAATCGTCACGGTCTTGGTTTCATCGCGGACCGTCCCGCCCTTGGCGATGTC
>Ga0187885_10002397_pt1 | contig 18397 bp, 16 predicted proteins | sample June2016WEW_20_1_3_FD_132970 | JGI IMG/M metagenome (GOLD analysis project Ga0187885, IMG submission 132970) | Peatland microbial communities from SPRUCE experiment site at the Marcell Experimental Forest, Minnesota, USA - June2016WEW_20_100 | ecosystem: Environmental > Terrestrial > Soil >... | reverse complement strand
CTGAGGCACTACGTCGAGGACCATTGCGGCAACGATCTGTCGGTTCTCCTGTCGAGCGGCTTTCAGGCGGCGGTGACCACGCGCGTGCGTTCGCCTCTGGCGAATCCCTCAATTCTCAACATTCGCTTCGGCAACAGCACCGAACTGGTGTTGAAAGTCACGCCGATTGCGCATGCGAGGTGCTACGAAGTGCGATTCGCAGCTATCGGCGCGGAGAACGCTCCCGGTCCCTGGCAAACCGCCGGCATGTTCACCAACTCGCGGTCGATGACGATCGACGGCCTCACCCCTGGAACGACATACACGTTCCAGGTGCGGGCCATCGGCGGATCCACGCGCTACAGCGATTGGAGCAATCCCGTGTCGCGCATGTGCGCGTAATTTTCGCCCGCCGCCAAAAACGAGGGACGATGCCCGGTTTTGCGCCCCGTTGGCGTGCATGATCAGAAGAGTGTTCCCAAAACCGGGTCGCGTCCCCAGTTATTCCCCAAGATCAATTTGGCGCGTTCGTTTTTAGCTCAAGAAATCCTGTTTGTCTCGTAAAGCAGGGGAAATTGGAGGGGCTCTGGAGGGCAGGCCGAGGCACTCCAAGATCGCTTTAATAGCCTCCGGCCTATTGATTGCCGCTAAAATCCTCATGCGCCCGCCGCAGCGAGAAATCACTACAAACTGAGCGCCTCGACCACGGTCTTCGTTTGAGCGGAGCACTCGTCGCGGGGGATCGAGAACTTGGACGGGTCGTAGGCGCGGTTCGCGAACCGCCCCAACAGGGCAATGTCCGAAAACTTATGTCGCGTTGTATTAAACACCGCGACTCGCGCGCGCCGCTTCTGGACTCCCATGATGTCAGCCCGCCGGGGAGGCACTCTTTTGAGCTGCTTGGGCCGCTGCCGCTGCTTGTGACGCGATGCGGATTCTGACGGCCTTCTCCAGTTTGGCGGATGGTTGCATCGGATCAGGCCCCCTCGCCACCCCCACCAGGTTCCGGCCAATCTGGATGGGCGTGGCCAGGAATCCCCAAGGGAAACCCCACCAACCCAGGACCAGCGAGAACCCCGCATCCATCAGTTGCGCCTTAACCCCGCAGGACCGGCATAACACCTGCGGCCGGCTGCTCCAGGTTATGACAAAGAGCGCTGACCATACCCGGTAGCTGGTGTGCACATCAACAGGTCCGGGTCCACCGCACTTCGGACAGAGTCCCCGGTGGATTTCCCAGGTCTTTTGTTGAACGACGCTCTCAGGCAGTTGGCGGGAAATGCTGATGAGCGCGCCCCCTGTCTGGCACCGGTCATTGCAGAACCGCAGGTCGCCCTGGCGCCGCCCGCCGAAAAGTATGGTTGTTCCACAGTAGTCGCAATTGGCCATGTTGGAATTCCCCCTTTCATAAATGACGACTCGGGACCAGCTTGTTCTACGCTCTTTTTCGTTTCCTTGGCAAGTCTGTTTATGGAGTGCGGCAGGCTTGCCGCCGCATGGCTTTGCTCCTTCGCCAGGGGAGGAAGTTGGTGGAAAGGCGGCGTCGAGCCGCAGCAGTCCAAGGCGCTTCGCGCAGGTTCATGATTCGGGCGGATCCGTTCATGAAGAACTGCGCGGCGAAGCCGCAGATCGTCCGTCAGTGGCCGGACTGTAATTTGGACAAGCTTGGTTCGCGATCCGCCCCTACGAAAACGCCCTGTATTGTGGCATGGCCATCTTGGCCATGACTGGACACGGGCGGGACGCCCGTGCCACGAAATGCCGGCGGCTCCCGCCCGCACAGATTAGACAGCAAGTTTGCCTTTCGCGTTCGCGAACAATCGCCGGGAGCTGATAGGTGGGATGAAGGCCCTTTTTTACAATGGGACATCCTTCCACAAGTTCTCCGCAGAAATCGTTCGGTTGTGGACGGTTTAAACGGGGTTTTAGTGGGGGCGATCTTATTTTTTAAGTATTTAGGTCAGTTGGGCGGGTTTGTGAGAGAATGACTATTAATCTCGGAGGAAATATGCAAATAGTCGGTTGGACCGGCCTTGTTACCGTGCCGTCACATGAATATTTTTGTGGTTATTGCCAAACATTGCTCTCGTCAGCATCTGGATATAATGGGCGCATCCTGCTGTCACCCGGTTCGGGACCTGTGGAGCGGGCACTAATTTATATTTGCCACAAATGTTATAGACCAACATTTTTCGATCCTACTTCTCATACTCAAACTCCAGGTGTGGCATTTGGCGACAGTGTCAGCAACATTACGGATAAGGATGTTGCGTCACTTTATGAAGAAGCGCGCCAATGCATGAAGGCATCAGCCTATACGGCAGCTGTATTGAGTTCGCGCAAATTACTGATGCACATCGCAGTTTCAAAAGGTGCATCTGCGGATCAGACATTCGCTGCATATGTGAAATATTTGATTGAGCAACACTACGTCCCCCCCGGCTCGGAACAGTGGGTAGACCACATACGAAAGAAAGGGAATGAAGCCAATCACGAGATTCGAATCATGTCCAAGGAAGAGGCGGAAATCCTAATTACCTTTTCGGGCATGCTTCTGAAACTGCTTTATGAATTTCCCGTGAAATTGCAAACTGCTATAAATCCGCCGCAATCTGCAACTGGCGGTGTTGGCGGTGGCAGTATGCCTAAGTTGCCAATAGGTTGAAAAAATGAAATCACAAAACCTCTCCCACAAAGATCAATGCTATTTCATCGACGGATATGTATATAATTGCCCATTCTGCAATCGTCGCAATGTAAGCTACGGAATTGCGTCGCAGGGCGAATTTAATTGGGATGCTTCACGTCCTGCCTATTTCTACATAGTAACCTGCTCTGAGTCGGAATGTCGGAGACGATCCTTTCATTTAAGCTACTATCCTCTTACGCTTGATTACAATTGCAATCATTTTATATTTCCTCCTAAACAAGAGGTAAAAACAGCAGGCACGAGAGGACTAACTGTCACTAGTTCGGCCCCGATCCTTGACGAAAACAATAATCCGATAATGAAACTAGATGATGTCTTCTTCTATCACCAGCCAACCTCTTTTTTCACGGTGGATGAACGGATACCGCGAGTAATCAGAGAAGCAATTACCGAGGCCGATAATTGTAGAAACAATAATTTTCTCACTGGGGCTTCGGCTTGTCTCCGGAAAGCCATCTACAAATTGCTTCAGAGCCAGAAGATTCCGGAAGTGGATAAAGCCAGCAACTTTCTTAAGTACGATGTTCGGATAGACTTGCTTAGTGAGAAGCTAACTGGTATCGATTCTGATTACATAAACAGCTTGAAAGCAATCCAAGCTCTTACGAGCCAGGAATTGCATGAGAACGATTGGAAGGATTTGGATGGTCCCAAAATCACTTTTCTGCTGATGGTTCTAAATGAGATTTTATTTGCGATATTTGTTCTTCCAGACGAGCAAAAAAACAAAGCGGCCAAAATCGCGGGATTGAAGGCTGTAGCATTTAAAAGGCCTGTAAATTAGGAGGATTCAACAACATGGATACGAGAGACCTACTTCTGGTTCTCACCGTAATGGATCTGATGGGTAAGCCTGTCGATGACCTTACCAAAGTACTGAATGCCTATAATCGTCAAAAAACCAAATGGGAAGAACATAACGCAAAGACCTCGAAGAAAGAATCAAAACAACAATGAGGGAGACGTATGCGACAAATCAGAACCATGCTTTTGATTTTTCTGGGTTTATTCGGATTAACTGCGACAGGACAACAGACAGTGCAACTCACACCCGTACCTCCCAAGCCGACATGTAGGGTTATTCTCCGCAATGGTGCCTGTGCCGACCTATGGAATAACTACAATCAGGCTCTCGCACGACGGCAACAGGAAGTTTTGCAAATTTACATCAACCGCCAGAAGGAACTAGCTTCACAGGCAGCGACCGCACCTTTACAACAACAAATTGCCGACCTCACCAAATTGACATCCGATCTACAAGCCCAAATCGCCAGTCTGCAAAAGCAGATGGAGTCGGACGCCGCCGCTGCGCTTGAAGCGAGACGAACTGATGCCGCCGCCGCTCACCAACATGGCTTGAAGGAAGGACTGGGAATAGGGGCAGGTGGAATGCTGGTTCTGATTTTTGCGATCTTCGGCGTTAAGTGGCTTCGGAAGTTCACTATCACCAAGAAGTCACAGGCCGCGTCGGCATAATGCGGCTGACTAAGGAAGACGTAATCCGAATCACATCGGTTAACTGAAACTTGTTGTCACGCATCCCGCTCGCGGAGAAAAGGTGCACGTTTCATCTCCTCGGTTAGGCAGCCCGCATCGATCAGCAACTTGGCCAATTCCTTTTTTGCCGCAATGGGTTCGATGCCATCGGCGCGGAGCGCTTCGCAGGCTCGCAAGGTAGCACTCATTCTCAATCGGAATTCTCGGTCACGGATCAGTCTGGATTCCAAGGACGGCTGATAGGTGGGATGAAGGCCCTTTTTTACAATGGGACATCCTTCCACAAGTTCTCCGCAGCGTCTGATAAACGATTTTATGTAAACTGCGTGTTTTCTCCGGCGGTCTCCCGCCATGGCAGATACTATATCATGGGTTTTTGCGGTTGCATTTCCGCGAGCGGGCGCACCCGGACCTTTCAAGATCAATTTGGCGCGTTCGTTTTTAGCTCAAGAAATCCTGTTTGTCCCGTAAAGCAGGGGAAATTGGAGGGGCTCTGGAGGGCAGGCCGAGGCACTCCAAGATCGCTTTAATAGCCTCCGGCCTGTTGATTGCCGCTAAAATCCTCATGCGCCCGCCGCAGCGATTGCACTCGAGAACATCCACTTCCCACACACGTTTCATCAGCTCAGCCCAGGTATAGTTCCGTAGATGACAACAGCCTGGCAGAAACTTCTCGCCGCCATGAGCAGGCTGTTTCCCGGCGCTGCATCCATCATGGTGTGCGGGATCTGCGGCTTCAGGAGCGAACGGAACGATCGAGGATCTCCAGCGAGCCGCCGAAGAGAGAATCCCATGGTAGCGAACAAGGTTAAACATGGGGGGCGGCACTAAGGCCGCGAGCTTCCCCACAAATTCCAGTGGCTCGAACACGACATGCGTTGCGCCATTGCGCCAGGGATGTCTGAGACGGTACAGCAGCCAGCCGTTGGGCAAGACAGATAAACGCTCCGTGGCCACGGCCGGACGAGCCGTGTAACGGCAGAGGTTTTCCAATTGGTGGCGGGCTTTGGCTGGAATACAGACGTTTGCGTGCAGGCTGAAACCGGAGACGGCGGCGCACCTTGGAACGGAAGGAACTGCACCTTCATCTTCCTTCTCAGATCCAAGGGCTGTGAGGTAACTTCCCGCGCGAGGCCCAATGGTGATGCGCCCCTGCACGGACGCGGCGTAAAGCTCGACGAAGCGCGGAACAATGCGTTCGCGCTGACGCTGCTTGGCCAGGAAGGTCTCGAGGTGTTCGGCGACTGCGCTGTAGAGAACGCTGTCTGCCGGATTGCGAGGGACGTAATCCGACGTGGGGTCGCATATGGCAAAACCGTCTTTCTCACTTTTCAGCTCATCTTGATGAAGACAGACAGCATATTGGCATACCATCGGCGCCGCGGACCTCCCCGGCTGTGGGAAGCCACAATTGATCTAATCTCCCCTGTCGAAGTTGAGCCAACTTTTTCTTCTATCGGATTGGGGGAAATGCTTGACAGCATCTCAGGGATGGATCGAATGCGACGATTGCCCCATTGCAGATCGCACTGCTTTTTCCTATGCGGGTCTGCATGAATCCCACGATCAAGCCGGGGCAATTACTCCGCTATATTCCGCAGATCTTATCGGCGGCTGCATCGGATCCCTCCTGGTCAGCTTAGCCTTGGCCCCTCTGGCAGGACTGGCCATAACCTCCTATTTGACGATTCCGGTCGTCATGCTCTCCGCTCTTTTGCTGTAATGAAACATGTGGGGACGGCTCTCCAGAGCCGTCCCGCCCGAGCAATTATGGGACTGAAAATCCGGACGGGTCTGGAGACCCGTCCGCACATAATTTTTATCAATATTGGAATCCGTGGCGTTTTTGTTTTAGAGTAGATCCCCACAATGATTCGGCCCGAATATCAAAATTCCAAGGTACTGGTAACCGGCGCCAGCGGCTTCGTGGGCAGCAGGCTCGTTGAGGCGCTGCTGCAAGAAGGGTATCCGGTCACATGCCTGGTGCGTAAAACCAGCAACACCCGGACGCTTCAAGAAAAGGCCGTGCGCCTGGTGGTGGGAGATCTCGAAAACCCTGAAACGGTTCGGGAGGCCGTGAGAGGGATCGACACGGTGTATCATCTGGCCGGAGCGATCAAAGCTGCGGACCGCGAGCAGTACTTTCGAATCAATCAGACGGGAACTCGCCTGTTACTCGAAGCTCTGGCGGAAACCAATCCGACCTCGCGGCGCTTTATTCATGTGAGCAGTCTTGCAGCGGCAGGGCCCAGTTCTGAAAACCGCGGGCGCACAGAAAAGGAAAATGCGAATCCAATTTCATGGTATGGAGAGAGCAAACTCAGATCCGAGCAGGAAGCTCTGAAATATGCGAATGCCTTTCGGGTCACGATTCTGCGCCCATCGGCTGTGTACGGACCTGGCGACCGGGAGACGCTGATGATCTTTCGGATGATCAAACGGGGCTGGCTTTTTACGCCCGGCCGTTACACGCGACATTTCAGTTTGATTCACGTGGACGATTTATCAGCCGCACTTATCCAAGCAGGGCGACAAGACACTCCTTCCGGAGAAATCTTTTTCGTTTCCCGGCCCGAAAGCTATACATGGGAAGAGGTGGGCCAGTCCATCGCTCGCGCTTTAGGCAGGACATACCGAAGTTTTGCATTTCCCGGCAGCATTGCCAGAATGGCAGGTTTTGCGGGAGATCTGTGGGCATCTCTACGCGGACAACCGGCCACCGTCAATAGCCAAAAGATTAAAGAACTCCTCCAGCAATACTGGCTCTGCGATTCTTCAAAAGCAAAGGCCGGCTTGTGCTTTAGCCCGAGAATCGATCTGGAGGAAGGAATTCGCAGCACGGTTCAATGGTATCAGGCTCAGGGATGGCTGTAACGGGGTTTCCGGTTCCCTGCTGCGTGTTTCTCGTCTTCGAGCTAAACAAAAGAATTTGAATGAGAAACGGGAACCGGGAAACGGGAAGCAGGATTAGCTGGTGGAAAACTCGTTGAAAGTCTGGTAGAAAAAGGCTATGTTCGATGCATCAATCAGGAATTGCGTTAGGGACAATATTTTGGAGCGTCGTTGTTGAATCGATCGGGATCGTCGAATTGTGTGCCATTTGAGTATCGCAATCCGGCTTTTCGGTTTGATGTTAATGATGTAACGCGTTTCGGCTGGATGAGGAGGATATGGTAGAAACGCTCAATGATGCCCGCGATGCGGCTGCGTCTATAACGCACAACGGTTATACATTCCTTGACAATGATCTCATCCCTACAGACTGGTCCTTTGCCGAGGTCTGCAAGGAGGCCAAACGAATTGGGGCTTCTCTTCAAGCCCGGGGATTGGCCAAAGGAGATCGGATCGCTCTTGTATTGCCCTCTCCGGAAGACTTTGTCCTTTCTTTTCTGGGCACCGTCAGCGCCGGCGTGATGCCGGTTCCCTTATACCCACCGCTGGCCCTTGGGCGGCTGGACAATTACATAGAAAGAGCCGTAGGAATTTTGCGCGTCTCCCGTGCGAGGGTATTGCTGACGACCAGGGAGCTCATCCCGGTTCTCGAATCCGTTCTTTCCCGAGTGCCCACGCTGCAGGGTATTCTTGAAGTCGAGACACTGCGACAAACCAATTCCGATCTTGCTTTAGTCGAAAACATAACGCAGCCGGATGAGCCCTGTTTTCTCCAGTTCACTTCAGGATCGACTTCGGCGCCCAGGGGTGTGGTAGTCACGCACCGGAACCTGATCGAAAATTCGAAGGCGATGATCGAGACGCTGGAACTCAATCCCGACACGGATCGCGCGGTCAGCTGGCTTCCGCTTTATCACGACATGGGGCTCATAGGATTTGTCATTTCCACGTTAGTCGCCCAGATTCCCGTCGTGTTCATCCCTACAACAGCATTTGTCAAGCACCCGGGAGTCTGGATGGATACGGTCAACAAGTACCGGGCATCGGTTACCTTCGGCCCAAATTTCGCGTTCGACCTTGCTGCCAAACGGGCTCTGAAAAATGGCCGTACGGGCCAGGACCTTTCGTGTTTGCGCATCCTGGGTTGCGGATCGGAACCGATCAATCCGAAGACAATGGAGAAATTCCTCGAGGCCTTTTCCCCGTCCGGGCTCAAGCCGAATGCGATATTGCCCTGCTATGGAATGGCGGAAGCGACTCTGGCGATCGCATTCGATCACTTGCACCGGCCCATGAAAAAACTGGTGATCGACCGGCACGCCTATGAAAGCAGGAACATTGCCGTTCCGGTAAACGGGGATAAAGATCCGAAAAAGAGATTCGAACTGGTCTCCTGCGGACGCGCCATCAAGAACCATGAGATACGAATTCTGGATGAAAACGGTCAATTCCTGCCGGAGGGGCGAGTCGGCGAAATAGTTTTCCGGGGACTCAGCGTGACGCCCGGCTATTTTGAGAATCCCGAAGCTTCCAGCCAGCTTCTCAAAGGAGGCTGGCTTCATACGGGCGACCTTGGATTTATTTTCAAGGAAGATCTCTACATCTCGGGAAGACAAAAAGACCTGGTGATCATTAATGGCAAGAACTATCCGCCGCAGGCCATCGAGTGGGTGGTAGAAGAGATCAACGGAATTCGCAAAGGAAGTGTAGTAGCGTTCTCGGTGGATGGAGATTCTACCGAGAAACTCATCATCATTGCGGAAACAACCATGCCCGAGAATGCGGAATTGGCTCAGGCGATCAGTGAGCAGGTCCGGTCCGCATTCGGACTTACGGTAGACAAAGTCGTTCTTGCGGGGCGAGGCTCGGTTCCCAAAACATCCAGCGGGAAACTGCAGCGCAGGAGAGCGAAAGCCCTGTTCGAAGATGGGTTGTTCGGAGACCCGGATAAGCGCTCGAATGTCCCCTCGTCGGAAACCTTGGCCCTCCGCTGATTAAAATTCCCTGTCGTCAAAACACATCGACCGCGGATTCTGGCGGATTTACACTGTTCAGCTTAAAAATCTCTTATCCATGCCGATCCAGGCAAATACGTGGTTAAAAGATATGATATGATCGCGCCTTTAATGATTATCAGGGCGGGACTCCAATGATAAGCACGGACCAAAATTTCATCAATATCCTCAAGACGGCTGTTTATGATGTCAATCCAAGAGAACTTGGTGACGTAAACGCCTCAACTCTCATTTCGGAACTGGGTCTGGATTCAGTCGCAATGATGGAAGTGATTGGCGTTCTCGAGGAGAACCTTTCGATCCAGATTAGCGATAAAGAAGTTGCAACCTTGAGCAGGGTTGGGGACCTGCTGGATCTGATTCGAGACCGAATTTCCGGCCGCCTGCCGGACCCGCCGAAAGCGCCTGATCCCATGCCGGTGGAGGCAAAGGAGCGGGAGTGCTGTGATATCGCCTCTTTTCCGGAAGTCAGGAACATTAAAGAGCGGTTGGAGGAGATTGAAAGAAATGGGCTGAGGAATCCTTACTTTCATATCCACGAAGGAACCGCCAGAAACCGGAGCGTTATTGATGGCGTCGAGATGCTGAACTTTTCAAGTTACAACTACCTCGGCTTCTCCGGGCACCCTGAGGTTATCGCGGCAGCCAAGGAAGCGATCGATCGCTACGGCACGTCCGTATCGGCCAGTCGGCTTGTTTCCGGTGAGCGGCAGATCCATCGGGATCTTGAACAGGGGCTTGCCCGGCACATCGGGGTCGAAGATGCGGTTGTTTTTGTGAGCGGCCATGCGACTAACGTTACGACTATCGGCCATCTGTTCGATAAAGACGATGTGATCCTGCATGATTCTCTTTGCCACGACAGCATCCTGCAGGGCATCTATCTTTCGGGTGCAAAACGGATTCCATTCAGACATGCCGACATGTCTGAGCTGCAACAACTGCTGAGCCGGCTGAGAAACAGATACCGTCGAGCTCTCATCTGCTCCGAAGGACTTTTTTCCATGGACGGAGACATCTGCGATCTCCCTCGCCTGATTGAGCTGAAGAAGCGTTTTCAATGCAACCTCATTATCGACGAAGCACACTCGATCGGCGTTCTCGGACCTGCCGGCCGCGGCCTCTCTCATCATTTTCCGGGGATTGATCCGGCAGACGTTGACCTCTGGATGGGCACTCTTTCCAAGTCGCTTGCAAGCTGCGGAGGTTACATTGCCGGAAGCAATCCGCTCGTACGTTACCTCAAGTTCACCGCTCCGGGATTCCTCTATTCCGTGGGAATGTCCCCGCCAAACGCAGCTGCTGCATTCAAATCGTTGGAGTTAATGCAGCGCCATCCGGAAATCGTCGAACAGCTCCGCCAACGGTCAAAGCTCTTTCTTGACTTGGCGCGCAGCAGCGGAGTCAACACCGGATTTTCTGCAGGCGCAGCGGTTATCCCCGCAATTATCGGAAATTCCATACAATGCATGATGTTGAGCCAGGCTTTGGCGGCCAGGAAAATAAATGTCCAGCCGATTGTTCATCCGGCAGTGGAAGAAAATGCCGCAAGGCTGCGATTCTTCATCAGCGCGGCCCATACCGAGGAAGAAATACGCTATGCGGTCCAGGTGCTGTCTGAGGAACTAAAGAAGAGTCGGCAGTCAGCAGTGGGCAGTCCGCAGTGAAGTGGAATTATCGGGGTCGGGGTCGGTATCGGAATCGGGGTCGAACGAGATGTATTTCGACCCCGATTCCGATACCGACCCCGATTTCCTACTAAAGAGCTTTCTGGTAGATGCGATACCGCTTATAGATCTCGGCGCCAAAAAGCTGCATGCTCCTGTTGATCAGGTCATTGCTCTCGATCGTCCATGAAAATTCACAGCTGCGATAACCGGCAGCGACACCGCGACGGAAGGATTCATAATAGAGTGCCGCGCCAAGACCGTTCCAATTCTGCACTTTCTTAACAATCCCGAGAGCCAGTACGCGCACCTGCCGGACTTGTCGGCCATAATAGATCAATTTGGCAAGCCCGAACGGGAACAGGCGTCCGTTGACTTTCTTGAGCGCCTGGTTGAAATCCGGCAGCGCCAGCGAGAATGCGAGAGGCTCCCCATCCTTTTCGGCAATCAGCAGCACACGGGGATCCACGATTGTTTTCAGATCCTTTGCCATATGCTCGAACTCGGCATCCGTCATGGGCACAAAGCCCCAATTCGTGCTCCACGCATCGTTGTAAATCTCTTTGATGATTTTGACTTCTTCCCGGAATTTTTTCATGTTGATTGTTCGGACCTGGATTCCCTGATCCTTTAAAACCTTCTCGCCGACTCGGACGATTTTGGGATTCAGTCCCCTTTCAGTCAGCAGCCACCAGGCATACAGATCCATGGCTTTCTCGAATCCTGCGCTCTCAATCAGTTCCTGATAGTACGGAGGATTGTGCGTCATCATCAGGCAAGGAGAAGAATCGAAGCCTTCGACGAGCAGACCGAGCGTTTCATTGGTCGAATAATTCATCGGCCCGCGCAGCTGGACCAGCCCCCGGCTGCGCGCCCAACTTGCTGCCTGCTCCAGCAGTGCAGCTGCAACTTCTTTTTCGTTCACCGACTCGAAGAAACCGAAAAAAGCCGTACGCTCGCCATGGTAATTATTGTGATTGTTATTTTGGATGGCGGCAATGCGTCCCACCAACTCGCCGTCGCGGCGGGCCAGGAAGAACTCCGCGGAGGAGTGTTGGAAAAAGGGATGCTTCTCCCGATTCAGCAGCGTTTTCATGTCGAGAAGCAGCGGAGGGACCCAGTAAGGGTCATTCCGATAAATCTTCCAGGGAAGGCGAATGAATTGCCGCAGGTCCCGGGCATTGGCTACCGGAAATATTTCAAGACGATTCAAATTTCCTCCTTCTCCACCCAACGGAATTGTTTGATTGCCGGCCCAGTATATAACAATTGATATAGTGTGCGTCACGCCACAAGCCGTCAACGTGCACAGGTGCCCGTGGACGTAGCGTGGACGTGGTCGGCTTTCCCATGAATTATTTTTCAGAAGTGGAAAATGACCAGTGCAAAATGCTGTCGTGGTATGATGCCGCTTTCAGACCTACCCATTGATATCAAGATCGGGCGGCGGATCTATGAATCATCACCCATTTCGCAAGCTGCTTCCCGCAATCATATTCCTGACGGGTGTCGTCCTGGTAGGCATCCTCGGATATGAGTTTATCGAAAAATGGACTTTACTGGAATCGACCTACATGGTGATCACGACTATTTTTACCGTCGGATTCCAGGAGGTCAGGCCTCTATCCGCTGCGGGCAAGATTTTCACCATGTTCATTATTGTCGGTGGCGTTGGCAGCGCTATTTATATCGCAGGGCAGGGAGTCGAAATCATTGTCGAAGGTGAGATGACCGGATACCGGAAGAGGAAAAGGATGGACAAAAAAATCAGTCAGATGACTCAGCACTATATCATCTGCGGTTTCGGCAGGGTTGGACATCAGGTGGCGCAGGTCTTTGACAAATCAAACGTTCCCTATGTTGTCATCGACAGCAAAAAGGAAACCTTGGATGAACTGGAGCACCAGAATGCGCCGATCATCATCGGAGATGCAACATCCGATAGCACTTTAATCGAAGCAGGAATCCGGTCCGCCAAAGGACTCATCGCCTGCTCTGATTCGGACGTGGCAAACGTTTATGTGACCCTATCAGCGCGGGTTTTGAATCCGGGACTGAACATTGTGGCCAGGGCCGGTTTCAAAGATACCGAGAAGAAGTTGCTCATGGCGGGAGCCAATCGAGTCATATCCCCTTATTTCATTTCGGGGATTCGAATGGCCGCGCTGGCAATACGGCCGGTTGCCAGCGATTTTCTAGATCTCGTGACTCATGGCGGGCAGGTTGATTTCAGCCTGTATGAAATGACGATTCCCGAAAACTCGCGGCTGCTGCACAAGAGCATCGCCGAAGCGGATGTAAGGGGTACATCGGGGGCGTTGATCCTTGCCATCAGGAAGAATGACGGCTCTTTTGATTTGCAGCCCAAAGCAACCTCGATAATCGAGAAGAATGATGTTCTGGTCGTAATCGGAACCCAGGAGCAATACGATTCACTGGAAGAACTCGTCCATTCGAAACCTGCATAGCTGTCAGCTATCAGCCGTCAGCCGTCAGCGACCAGCTTTTTGCTGACGGCTGACAGCCGATAGCTATAGATCGCTACTCTTTTGATTTTTGCAGCGCCTGCCAGGTTGCGCGCTGCAAAAAACTCCCGTCGACGTTGTGCTCCATTTCCTGGAAAAGCGGCCAGGGTGCCGTAAAGGACAGAGAGTGTTGCCCAAGCGTTGCGCGCACATTCTTTCGCGCTGAAATATCGATCATTCCGACCAGTCCGCGTGGATGCTCGCGTTCGAGTTCCCGATAGGCCAAGATCCCCATCACCTGGCATCCCGCAGCCCAGGGAATGATCACATTTTCAGCTTCCGGCCGGCTGTAATTCGCAAGAATCACCAGAGCCGAGAGACCATCCGGATCCACGAAGTACGTTACATTCTTGACATCATCCTTCTCCGGATCGATTTGATTCAAAGGGCGAACGACAACGAACTTGGCAGGGATGTCGCGGATCGGCAAGCTCTGGATAAAGCGTTGTGTACCTTCGGGGCTTTGAACATATCGCTCGCCTTTGAGGAAATCATCCGCCATTCTGCCCCAACCCTGGTTTTTCAGCTGTTCGCCCATTGGGCGGCCCAGCTCCGAATCTTCGTTGCCTTTTGAGAGAAATCTGCAGAAACAGTCTATGCCCCCCGGAAAATTTTCATATTGATTGCCGAATCCGAGCCCGACTCCTCCGCCCCAGCAGCCGAAGGTTTGCCGGTCAAAAGACCCGGTTACGCCACGAGTGGCCGCAGCCGCAAACAGGCTAACGACGCACCCCCAGGCCTGCGGTTTGAAGCGGGTAGCTTCATCCGGTTCCTTGTCCGTCCAAACCAGTGCAGCCGGCTGTGTTCCCAAATCAATCGCCTCCGCAATCATGCTTTTCATAATTCCTCCTTGCCGGGATTCGGCCGCCATTCGTTCATTCTCAGTAAAAGGTGCATTGAGCACTGACGACTGCTGTCGACTTCAAGATGGAAGCATCATACCAAGGCAGTCAGCCCCGCGAAAGTCCCGCAGGAAACAAAGCGCCACCGATTTCGCGGATTTCACGGATTTTAAAACAAAGCTACCGCGCAGACGTATTTACAATCAGGGTATCCTGGCTTTGGCTGCTTCGCGCGAAAGATTGCTAAAAGTCTGAATTCCTGCTATAAGCAAGATACTCACACTTAGGATTGACCGCATGGAGGAGTCGTCTATGGCTGGAGAGATAAAGACAGAAAAGAAGTATTCCCGACGGGATTTCGTCGTCGGCGGAGGAACAGTTCTTGCTGGCGGCGCGCTCGCTGTGGTCGCGCCCAAGAGCACTCCGGCCGCGACGGCCGCGGATGCCAAGCAGGATTATCCCCTTTCACAAGCATATCTGGTTTATGACAGCAAGCACTGCGCCGGATGCTATGGCTGCATGATAGCCTGTTCTATGGCCCATGATGGGGAGGTCAGTTTTTCACTATCCCGGATTCAAATGCACCGGGCAGTCCTCAATGAATATCCGACGGACATTATCATGCATGTGTGCAAACAATGTCCTGACCCATCCTGCGTGAAGTATTGTCCGACAGGCGCCTGTCATGTCAGCGCCGAAAACGGCAACATCAGAATGATCGATGCCGAAAAATGCATTGGTTGCCAGACTTGCATTAAGATGTGCCCGCAAACTCCTCATCGCACCATTTGGAACCCTATAGCAAACAAGTCGACGAAGTGCGATTTATGCACCAACACACCCTTTTTCAACAGGAAGGGTGGAGTTACCGGAGCCCAGGCTTGCGTTGAGGCTTGCCCCAAAAATGTTCTAAAGGTCGTAGATAAACTTCCATTGACAACTGGTGGATACGAAGTTGACCTGGCGCCCGCTCCCAAGGCTAAACCGGGTGGCTTCGGCGCTCCTGGAGCCGGTGGACCCGGGGCCGGTGGCCGTGGAGCCGGTGGCCCTGGAGCTAAACCTGCAGCCCCACAACAGGCGCCGACAACGCCCGATCCCAAACACTAGGAAAAGGAGGAAATTATGGCAACGCCAGGATTCGGTGGAAAAATATTATTAGTCGATCTTACAACCAAAGAAATTACAAGACTGGATACGGATCAATATGCAATGTACGGCGGTGGGCACGGCACCTCCACAGCCTTATTTTGGGAATATAGCGTAGTTCCGGGGAAATGGAACCTTGATGACGCATTCCATCCCCTGAATATGGTTTTTTTGATGACCGGCGCGGTATCGGGATCCGGAATTCCTTTTGCCGCGCGTACAAGCGTCTCGGGTATGTCTCCGCAGTGCTATCCAATTCAGTGGTGGTGTCACAGCAATTTCGGCGGCACGTTCTCTACGATGCTTAAATTGGCCGGCTGGGATGGCGTGGCGGTTATAGGCAAAGCGGACTCTCCCGTATATATCAATATCGTTGATGATAAAGTCACGATAGAAAACGCCAAAGATTTATGGGGCATGACGACATGGAAGTGCCAGGAAGAAATCTGGAAAAGGTCCGGCGTTCGCTACGGAATGGATTGGCAGCAATTGGATGGCGGCTATACGTTGCAACGACCCGCAATTGTCACAATGGGAGCTGCCGGTGAGAATATGACACGAGTTGCTTCCCTCATTCATGGCGGCGGCAGCGGCGCCGGACAGGGCGGATTTGGCGGCGTTTTCGGCTCTAAAAACCTGAAGGCAGTCGCGGTAGTAGGCTCCGGCAGCATCAAAATTGCCGATCCCAAAGCGCTGGTCGATGCCAAGGAAAAATATTTCAAAGGCGGCGGCGGTTTTGGCGGCGGCGGTTTTGGCGGCGGCGCAGGAGATATTTCATCATGCTGCGCGGGTTGCGGCATGGGCAGCAGGATGTGCCACAACCGGAACCGGGCTTTCAGCGCGGACTCTGATGATTGCGCGGAATCGACATGGTTCACAATCACGAAAGAGCAGACCGGCGGAGCGCAACTCCCGCAAGATATCAATAAGAAAGGGACCGATATCATTCAGCAGGCCGGCATCAATGGCATGGAAACCTGCTTTATGGGCCCCATGGAATTCGACACTTCTCATAATAAGGAATTTGCTATTCAGCCAAAGATTCCCGCTTACTCCGCGCTGGGCTGGTACATGATGAAGATGTATGAAATGAAGGTCATCGGCCCCGGCACCAAGTTCGATACGGCGCCTCTCCCAATGGATAAATTCCCAAGCCAGGAATTCATGGAAATTTATGGACGAGCGATCGCAAACCGCGAAGGCTTTGGCAGGCTCCTCGGGGAAGGAACCGCCCGCCTTGTTGAAGCGCTGGGAAGAACGGATGACTTCAATACACTGGCCCGACAGACGATGTGGGGATTTATGGATCACTGGTCCCTGCCCGGAGTCGAATGGGCATACGCGAATCTGCTTGATTCCAGAGATATCAACAGCCATGACATCTCTTGGGGACGAGTAGGCGGGGATGCTGAAAAGGCTGTAAATAACTATGCAGCCGGGACTTTAAGGAACGAACCTCTATGGTTCGATTATACCTGGCAGGGAGACCAGGCTTACAAGACTGGAATTTATTCCAAACACAAAGCCGAATGGGTCGCCTGGCATCAGCATTACTGGAACTACTACAAAGAATCGGTCGGTTACTGCGATTGGGGGTACTCCCAGCTCAACGGCGGACGCACTCCTACCGCTGAACCTACATTTCTCAAAGCAATCACCGGAAGAAATCACTCTTTCAATGATGGCCTGGAAATCGGCCGGCGCGCCTGGACTCTGAAGCGGGCGATTTTTGTAATGCAGGGCAGGCATAAGAAAATGGAGAATTTCACGGGGTATCATTATAAGCCCGGAGCCTCCTATTGCGGCTATTCCACAACACTGCCCATACTCAACAACGGTAAATGGGAACTTCAAAACTGCAGGGAACTCTACTTCACCAGAGAGGGAGTCGATCAGTTTAAGACTCATTTCTATAATATTGAAGGCTGGAATCCCGATTCCGGCTATCCCACACGGAAGACTCTCGTGGAATTGGGAATGCCGAAGGTCGCAGATCACCTCCAGTCCAAGGGCAAGCTCGGATAAAACGATTTCGAGATTCGAAATTCGAAATTAAAAACGCTACGGATTTCACGGATTTCACGGATTTTAAAATATGATCCGTGACAATCTGTGAAATCCGCGGCGTTTTGCTTTTGTCACTTCTTCACACAGCGACAGCCATACAACACTTTCTTGGAAACCGGTTTTACGTAACCGTTATAAGCAACCATGTAGGCCCGCTCATTCTCAAGCTCGTCTGCCGTCCACCGGTAGATGACAGGGCTGTACTGATTCCAAAGCGGCGCTTCTTTGTCCGGCGGGGCGCGAAAGGAAACTCGCCGCGTTTGAGCGTTCCATCTTCCGCCCGCATTCCGGCCCCGCCAAATCATGGTCCGCACAGCCTCATCAACTGTCGGCAGCCTCCAAACTCCGACGGGCTGCGAGGCAAGTGCCGTGCCGTCCGCGGTTAGAAGACTGCAGCGGCGCCGTGCCTCATACCACGACATTTCTTTTTCATCCCAGCCCGGACCGGCAGGAGCCCAGATCAAATTCACCCCGTTTCCCTGGATCTGCCGAAGCGAGCCGTCCACAACGCCGGGCCGCGTAAAGACGCGCCATGCCGGGTAAGCCCCGGAAAAAACTGCAGTGAGAAGGGGGATAAAAATGAGACTTCGCCTCGCCCACTTGACGGGAACCGGCCGGCCGCAGCAATAAAAAATACCCAGTATCAGGATGGGAATTGCGATCCAGTGCGCGCCCACGGATCGAAATCCAAAAAGCCAGAGCGCCCCGATCGCAAATGCCGTGTGCACGACAAATCCTAACACACGGTTCCAGAGTGCCAGCAGACCCGCAATCATGGGTAGGAACATCCATATCATATACTGCACCATCATCAGCGAAAGATTGCGCCACAGGTCACGGAAGTACCAGCCTTCATGGAAATTCTCATTAGCGCCCCAAAAAGCAAACAAAGAGGCCAGCACGGTCGAAACGGCTACTGCGGTCCATCCGGTGATTACAGATGAATTGAACTTACTCATTCACTCATCTCCGTGATCAGTTATCGGAGGCGAAGCCCTTGGAGTGATCGAGGTTTGCTTGCACCTTGATCAGTGTGGGAATCGCCGGTGATGAAATT
>Ga0187885_10002396_pt1 | contig 18397 bp, 15 predicted proteins | sample June2016WEW_20_1_3_FD_132970 | JGI IMG/M metagenome (GOLD analysis project Ga0187885, IMG submission 132970) | Peatland microbial communities from SPRUCE experiment site at the Marcell Experimental Forest, Minnesota, USA - June2016WEW_20_100 | ecosystem: Environmental > Terrestrial > Soil >... | reverse complement strand
TCCTCCATGTTGCCGCGAGCGTAGCGCACGAAGTCCGGAGTGGTGATGCTGGCTGTCAACAGTCCATCCGAATGCGAACCGGCAAGCCTCTGTAACACCGGTCCCGTAGCGCCAACGTAGATTGGCACTCGCGCGCGAGAGAAGTGTGCATCAGGCTTAAGAGCAGGGGCCGAAGCGTCAAAGGCCTTGCCGTGATATTCCACACCTTCCCCCGCCAGCATCGCTTCGATAATCTCGATGCTCTCGCGCATGACGACCGCCGGCCCCCCATCTCTTCCCTTCTCGCCTTCGCCAATTTCCTTCATGAAGATCTTCGAGGCGCCGAGTCCCAGGAGGAAGCGGCCATTGCCGGCGGCGTCCTGCATCACTCGAGCTTCCATGGCTATCTGCACCGGGTGGCGAGTGTAGGGCGAGATGATTCCCCAGCCAATCGTGATGCGCTGCGTCTGGGTAGCGATCGCCGCGGTCATGGCGGTCGAGGAACGCGCTTCAAAGCCGTGCTTGCGCCACCATGGATAGGCCTCGGCCAGCCAGAAGATGTCGAAGCCGGCGCGCTCGCAAGCCTGCGCCATGCGCACGGTTTGCTGCAACGGTTCCATGCTTAATTGCAGTACACCAATTCGGAAAGGAACGGACATGAGTTACGTTTGCCTTTCTTTGGATATCGCCTTTCGCTCTTCGTTAGAGGCACTTGGCACTTGGCCGTCAACCTGACTCTCTAAACTTGCACTTGCTCGAATCAGTGCACGAAACTCCTGAAGCCGAGCCCGGAGGGCGGAATTTGTTTTAGCCCAGGGCGTAAGCCCTGGGTAAGGCGAATAAAACGACCTGAGTCCCGTAGGGACGACACCGATTTTTCGATCTCTTGTAGCCGATCAATCGCGATTGTGGTAACGCCATTCTGGCGAAGAGCGAAAGGCGAGCAGCGAATCGCGCTCAACGGCCTTCGTCTGTCCGCGAATGCTCAAGCCCTTTCATCAGCGCCCACATCGCCCGGTTCAAAGGAGTTGGCACACCGTACTTTTCGCCCCACGTCACAATCGCCCCATTCATGAAGTCGACTTCAGTCGTGCGCTCGGAGAGCACATCCTGCAACATGCTGGCCTTGTGCTTGCCAGGAGCATTCGCGCCTTTGGCGACAAGATCTCTGGGATCGCCGTGCAACTCCACTCCCATCGCCTTGGCGACCGCCTCGCCTTCCTGGATGAGAGCCTCGAACAATTCGCCCGTGGGCGGAAAGCGCGTTGCCGCCCCATGATGTAATCGTGTGAGGGCTCCAACTGGATTCGTCGCGGCGTTGAAGATCAGCTTGGTCCACTGCGCGCCCCGCGCGTCCGCCAACGCGATCGTGTTCATACCGCCGCGTGTCAGATATCCCGCCAACTCCTCGACACGCTCCATCGCCGTGTTCGTCGGCTCGAACGGGCCGATCCATGTGTCGCCCTTGATGTCGAACCCGACGTGGCCCGGCTCCACAATGTGACCGGCAGGAAACGTCGTTCCGCGAATCACGAACCTCACATGTTCAGCGATGATCTCCTCGTTGCCCACGCCGTTTTGCACGGAGCATACCACGCTGTGGGAGTCGAAGCAGCGCGCCGCCGCCTTGATCGCATTCGCAGTGTGAATCGCCTTCGTAGCCACTACCCCATAGTCGCAGAGCGGAAGCATTGCAGGATCGGTGCTCGCCTTGGCCAGCTTGACGTGAAGCTCCGCTGCGCCGGAGAGCCGCAGCCCGCCGCGGTTAATCGCATCCACGTGCGGCTGCGAGACGTCAAAGGCGTAAACCTCCAGCTCGCCGACCTTGGCCAGGTGTGCAGCGAACAGGCTGCCGATCGCGCCACAACCCACGACAAGAATCTTCTTCATGCTTTGCCCGTCTGGCGCTGGGCGTCAGCTCTGGAATAGAACTTCCAGGGAATGTTGCTAAGATTCTCGCCTTCGCTGCTGCCGATACGGAAGGTGTCTTGTGTGTAAAGGCAAACCATTCCATCCCTATCTATAACTTGCGGATGCAGGGAAAATATCATGTTCTGCTTCAGCTGTATTTCACTTCGCGCGCCGATTGACGGATGCTCGATCATCGTGGTCCCGATCGAGTGTCCGGAAAGATGTCCCAGCGCGAATCCGTGGCGTGCGAACATCTCGGCAACAACCTGATGCACTTCGTAGGCAAGCACGCCTTCGCGCATCATCTTGCGCGCGGCCTCCATCGCCTCGGGATAGACCTCTGCCATTTGCAGCGTCCGCCGGCTGGGGTCGCCTTCGATGAGCGCGCGAGAGAACTCAACCCAGTAGCCGCCCGCGCCCGCAATCTCCAACGAATAGAGCAACAAGTCACGCGCGCCGACACGGCGATGTCCCGGCACTTTAAAGTGCGCCTCGGCCTCTCCATGTTCGCCGGAGAGCACGATATTCATCATGCGAGGTCCGGCGCCGCGAGCGAAAAATACCTCGACAGCCGGCGCCATAATCTCCGCCTCGGTCTTGCCCGGCGCGAAGCCGTCGAGCAGCGCCCAGAAGCCTTCGTGGATGATGTCCATGGAGTCGCGAATCTCCACCAGTTCTTCGTCGCTTTTGACCGCCCGCGCCATGTCGAAGTGGAACTCGAAGGGCACGAGTTCGAATGGGCCTTGCTGCAGCTCGCGATAATCCCGCACCGCCATGATGTAGTCGAGACCGTAGACACCGATGCGCTTCCAGCCTGCGTCCTCTGCTCGTTCGCGTAACCAGCGGCCGGGAATCTCCGACCAGACTTTTTCTTTCACGAACGGCTTCTTCTTGTCTCCGATCCAGCGTGCCTCCTGCGGAAACAGCAGCGTGGGCTCGCCCTTCACTGGGATCAGCACGTAGACATAGCGATGAACGATCTCGAATCCCGAGGTGTAAAAGACCGCGCCCTCGAACCCCGCATACTGATTGCCGCAGACGATGAGTGCGTCGACGTTCTGTTCGCGCATCGCGCCCCGAATGTTGTCGTAGCGGCGCTCAATTTCTTTTGAACTGGGCATAAACATTAGCGGTCGGCACTTAGCAGTTGGCATTTAGCAAGTCATCCCTCTGCCATCGTGTTTTCACGACTATCTCTGCGACAGACGGCTACCAAATGCTAAGTGCTGCCTCCGCATATCTCCGCCGCGGTCAGCGCATAGACCTTTGTTATATCCACCAGCGTTTTGATCGCGACCTTTTCGCCATCGTGATCGCGCGGTCCGCTCGAAGGCCCATAGTTCACGGTCGGACATCCAAAGCGCGAAAGCACCGACGCATCCGAACACCAAAGCACCGTATCGCGCACCGGAAGCTTGCCGACCACGTGTTGATGGTTTCTCTCAATGGCCTTCACCATCGCATGGTTCTCATCGATGGCCGCACCCGGAACGGATATGTACGTCTCGAACTCAAGGCCGTACTCCGGATGCCGCTCCTCCATTCCCAGATACAGCTTCTTCACGGCGCGGCGGGCGTCAGTCAGACTGATCGTCGGCGGCACGCGCACATCGAGAAACAGGTCGGCGCGTTCCGGAGTGCGGCTCGCCCGCCAGGGATGACCCGCTCGCACGCATCCGACATTGACGAATCCCGGACGCTCCGCCCAGCGCGCTTGCTCCTGCCACTCCGGAATCCATTTCATCACTTCTCCCACAATGTGGTACATGCGGCGAACAGCGTTCTGCTCTTCCCTGCCCGGCGCAAACGCCGAGTGCACGTAGTTGCCGGTCAGCCCGAAGCGCACCCACATCGACCCGGCATGCTCCAGTACAAGTTGCATGTCGGTTGGTTCGCCCAGGATGCACATGTCGGGCAGGATGCCATGATTCACCAGGTAGTGCGTGCCTGCGCCGTAGCCGCGGTACTCCTTGCCTTCGAACTCGCCCCACTGCGTCTTCTCGATCTCACCACAAACCGCGCCCAGGATAACGTCACCCTGCAGCTTGACCCCGGCTTCCAGCAACGCCTTTACCGCATGCACATAGCACGCCAACGCGCCCTTCATGTTGTAGATGCCCAGCCCGTAGATCATGCCGTCCTTCACGACGGCGTGCGGCTTATAGCCAATGCCGGTGAGGAACCCTTCATCACCCGTATTCGAAGTATCCATGTGTCCGTTGAACATCAGGCATTGGCCGTTGCCGTTGCCCTCCAGCCGTCCGATGACGTTGGCGCGACCGTCTTCCACCGGCTGCCAAGTGATGGTGAGTCCGAGGCGCTGAAATGCCACGCGCATATATTCGGCCATCGCCAACTCCCCGCCTGTGGGACTTGGAATGTTGACCACGTCGCAGCACATGGAGACAATCTCGTCCTCGCGAATGCCGTCGAGGATCGCCTGCTTCATGCTGTCGCTCAGCGCGGCTTTGCCGGCGGCCGCCATCAGCGTGCGGCCTTCCCCGCATGAGCGGCATTCACCACGCGAAAATCGTCAGGGAACGAGCACAGCTTCTCGTTGCCGTCGCCGGTGATCCAGAAGTTGTCTTCCAGGCGCAGCCCGCCGCCGCCCGGCCAATAGATTCCCGGCTCAATAGCCAACACCATGCCTTTGCGAATTGTGCCCGTGCCTGCCTGGTGGGCGTAAGGAGGCTCGTGCGCGCGAGCTCCCACACCGTGGCACACGGCGTGCGACGGCTGTCCGGGATAACCGCCCTCAGCAATCCGCGCGCGGATCAGGCGATCCAACTCCGGCAGGCCTGCGCCGTCTTTAGCGAATGCTGCTGCCTCGTTGAAGATGACCAGCAGCAAATCCAACAGCTTGTGATACTCAGGTGTCAACTCGCCCGGACAGAGATTCTTCGTCAGGTCGTTCCAGTAGCCGTCGACGCACACCCAGATCTCGAACAGCGTAGGCTCGTGTCGCTGCACGGGACGGTCGCCCGTCGCGGTGAACGTCCGAATGCCTTTGCCCGACCACACAAGCGTGAACGCGCGCGCCATCTCGACCTTGCCCTTGAAGCCAATGCCGGTGGCATGCACGAAACCTTCGAAGATGGCCGCAACCTCACTCTCTTTCATCCCCGGACGCAGACGTTCGAAGGTATGTTCCATAGCGAGCGCGGCCAGCTCGTTCGCCAGCTTCATGCGCTCGATCTCCTGCTCGGTTTTGATGGCCCGCGCCTCGGCGAGTAGTCCAGTAGCGTCAACAACCTCCCGCGCGACCGGCTTGAATGCGTCGAACCACGGCTGCGTCCAGGTAGTCGGCTCACCCACCATGCGATCGGCACTCTGCGTTCCCTGGGAAAGCTCCAGTCCGACGCGGCCGGTCAGGTCGCGCTCCTTCAAGACCTTCAGTGCACCTTCGAGCGAACGAAACGTCGGCGGGCGCGGATCGCGCTCGTCATAGCTCTTGAACAGCCTGATGTCCTGAGTCCATGAGGTGCGGCGCGCGTCGTCTTCCTGTGGCTCGATAGCGATAAGAGTGGGCTCGCTCTCGCGCGGAAAGACAGCGATGTCGTAGCCCTTCATGCACCAATAGTTCGTGAGGTAGACGATGTTGTCGGGCGCGCGGACAACCAGAACGTCGAGATTGTCCTGCTTCATCAGCTCGCGGACGCGATTGAGTTTCAGATCGTCGATCGGGTAAGCCATCAAGGTCTCTCTATGTGCCGCCTACCGCAACATCTTCACGTACGTTTTCGTTCTTCCACGACCAGCTCGCCTCCTTGGCCTTGATGAGGCGATACAGTGCAGTATGCAACGGCGCTGGAACTCCGGCTCGCTGCGCCTCGCGCGCGATAGCGCCACCCAAAAAACCAACTTCCGTGGGCAGCCGGTGGCGAACATCGTAGAGCATCGATGGTGGATGGTTGGTTTGCGCGCCGATGCAGTTCATCGTCCAGGGATCTTCATGCAATTCGATGCCGACCGCCGCGGCCACTGCCTTCCCTTCTTCCATGAGCTGATGCAGCAAGTGTCCGAGGTCACCGAAGTTTGCCTCGGCCGCGAAGTGCGGCGAGTGCGGCAACTCCGTCAACGCCGACACGGCGTTTACTGAGGCGTTGAAGATCAATTTCGACCACTGCGCCGGCCGGGCGTCACGTAAAGCCTCGGCCTTCAATCCTGATGCATTGATTAGCGCTGCCAATTCTTCCACCAAGTCGAAGGGCGTGTTCGTTGGCTCGAACGGTCCCATCCACGTGGCTGTGTTGAGTTCGTAGTGAACGTGATCGTCGGCAAAGCGCGTGCCACTCATGAAGGTTGTTCCCCGAATCACGTGGCCTGCCGGCATCAGTTCGGCGATTACCTCTTCGCTGCCCAGACCGTTCTGCGCCGACAACACGGCTCCTCGAGGAAACAGATGCGCGACCGGGGAAAAAGCCTCGCGCGTCTGGTTGGCTTTGGTGGCCACAATGCCGAAGTCGAAGTCAGGTAGCTCTCGCGCATCGGTTGTCGCTTTGAGTTGCGCGCGAAACTCATTGCGTCCGGTGACACGAATGCCGCCGCAGGTGATGCTGCGGGCGTGTTCCTCCCGACGAACAAACACCCACACGTCGGCAACACGCGCCAAGTGGGCGGCATAGAGGCTTCCGATCACCCCGGCTCCGACAATGCAGATGCGTTTCATAACTAGCCGTCAGTTCTCAGCTTTCACCTCGCACGTTGCCTTTCGCTTTTCGCTCATCGCCAAACTGCGACAGACCCACAAACTAAGGGTTTGTCTTCTCCGTGATCTCTGTGTCTCGGCGGTGAAATCAAATTCCGCCCTGCTCAATTTTCACATTCGGCTTCAGTTCGCCGCGACAGCTCTTCTGAATCAGCTCGTACAACGTGCTCGCATTATTATGCGACTCGTCGATGATAATGCCCTCACGAAACAGCGCATCCTGCAGCGCGGCGCTGATGGCGTGCAGCGGCGCGCCTCCGCCTTCGCCCATTCCCTTGGCTCCGCTATAGCTGTGTGGCGATGGCGTTTCGATGTTGCCATACTTCAGATTGGGCATGTTGACGGCGGTGATCGGCGTGTAATCGCTGAAAGTCGAGGCCAGCATGTTGCCGTTCTCGTCGTAGGCGCAGTTTTCCATCAGCGCTGCGCCGATGCCGTGCGCCGTGGCTCCATGCACCTGGCCCTCGACGATCATGGGATTGATCACCGTTCCGCAGTCGTCAACCGCAGCGTAATCGAGAATCTTTGGTATGTACGTCTCCTTGTCGACCTCGATCACCGCAATGTGCAGTTGCGACGAGTACGTCAGCGTGAGGTTGCCGTATTTCCTCGCCACGTCAGGCACTTTGAACGGTGCGCGCCAAGTGTAACGGCAGTTCAGCGTGATCGAGCGCAGTTCCTCAGGAACGACGGCGGTGTTCACGTTTGCCAGGTTCGCGAGGCCAATATATGGAATCGCCTTCTCGGTGCCGCGAACACGCACCTCGGGGCCCTGTTTGCCTATGCCGAACTCCAAATCATCTTCGCTCGCCCGCAGAGCGAACGCAGCGAGCTTCTTGATTTCGGCTTTCAACAACTGCACCGCGCCGTTCACCGCCGAGAGTCCCGACACTGCGAACTGGCTGGCATAAGTGCCGCTGTGCCCGGTATGAACGTTGCGCTCAGTGTCGAAGCCGACCCGCACGTTAACCATGTCCGGGGGAATGTTCAGGATGTCGGCCACGACCTGCGAGACCGTAGTCTCATGCCCCTGGCCTTGCGGCACAGAACCAACGGCGACGATAACTTCGCCATAGATGTCGAGCTTGGCATTGGCCGCCTGCGAGTTGCCGGAGAACGGCGCTTGCGGATTGACGATCTGCGCCTGTCCGAAATTGTTGGTGCCGGAATCGAGCGTAGTGCCGATGCCGATGCCGAACCAACGATCTTCTGCTTGCGCCTTTGTTCGCTCTGCCTGCCACTTTTCCCAGCCGATCAACTCCTTCGCCACTTGCAGCATGCGCGGATAATCTCCCGAGTCGTAGATGCAACCGTTAGGCGTGGTGTAGGGAAATTCTTCGGGGCGAATGTAGTTCCGCAGCCGCATCTCGTCGGCAGGGATTCGCAGTTCGTGGGCGCTGATGTCGATCACGCGCTCCAGAAACCACAAGTGCTGCATGCGCGAATAGCCGCGGTTGGGGCCGACCGGGCATTTGTTGGTGACCACCTGCGTGAAGTCGATACGCAGGTTCTTCAAGCGATAGGTCGCGGGCGTCACCTGCGACCAAATCACGCAGCCTAGAGGCTCGTAGCGCGGATAAGCGCCGCAGTCGTCGATGTGTCGCGAGTCCACCGCGAGAATCACGCCGTCCTTGTCCAGCGCAACGCGGGTCTCGCGGAAGGTGCGCTCGTTGCCGTGGGCGCTGGAGGTCATGTGTTCGGAGCGCGTCTCGCTCCACTTGATGGGCGCGCCGTTGGCCTTGCGCGAGGCCAGCGCGCAAACCGCCATCTGCGGGTAGTTAGTGATCTTGATGCCAAAGCTGCCACCGATGTCGTGGGTCTGCACCCTCACCTGATCCATGCGCAGATGCAGTGCGGGCGCCAGTAACTGAATGCCGATAGTGGGAAATGAATTGTTGCTCCAGAAATAGAGGCGCTCGTCATTGTCGTCCCACTGCGCAATCACCGCGTTGTTCTCCAGCGGCGTGCTGGAGAAGCGATGCATGTGCAGATGATCGATGTGGATGACGTGGGTTGCGTCAGCGAAAGCCTTCGCGATGTCACCATATTCGTAGACGCCGTGCCAGACTATGTTTGTACCCATCGCGGCGTGAAGAATTGTCTGGTCGGAGGCGGCGACTTCACTGGTAATGACCGCGTCCAGTGGCTCGTAATCAACTCGCACAAGTTCGGCGGCGTCTTCGGCGATGGCAGGCGTTTCGGCAATCACGGCAGCGACGGGTTCTCCCTGATAGCGGGCGCAATCGACGGCCATCGGGTAGTCGAGAATCTGATTGCTGGGCGCCGGACCAATTTCGAAGAAGGGATCGATAAGCTTGGTGATCTCAGGACCGGTCAGAGTGCAGACGACGCCTGGCAGGGCCTCAGCTTCGGAGACATCGACACCGGTGATGGCGGCGTGAGCATAGGGCGAGCGCACGAATGCGAGGTGCAACATGCCGAGCATCTTGATGTCGTCGACAAACCTTCCTTTGCCGCGAACCAGGCGCGCGTCTTCTTTGCGCCTGATCGATTGGCCGACCCAGTCAGTCGTTTGGTGGTGCGTCGCTGTTGCCATGATCTCCTTCGGCCGTTTCGTTCTGCGCTGGGGTCGCGGCTAGAGCTGGACCGGGATTCCCCGGACTCGAGCCCGGCGCTTCCACCGCTAGGACAGTCTTACTCTGTGAGACATCAGTAGTTTCCAGACCAGAGTAAGTCGCGTCCACTTGGGCTGGAGCTGCGACTTTCGCTAGACCTGAATCTTCCTGGGCTGAAGCCTTGCCTTGTTCAGCTTCGTCATTCGCCCGGCCAAAGCCCGCCGCTTCCACCGTTGCAGAAGCCGCGCTCGGCGAGGTCACGGCGATCAACGCGCCGCCCGGCTCCGCCAGCGCCTTCTGCAATCCGTCAATCAGCTTCTGGATATTCTTGCGGCCCAGCGGCTCAAGCATCCCGCCTGCCATGGACGCGAGTTTGCCAAAGACGCTGGTCTCGCCTTGCCATACCACACGAGTACCCTCTGGTAAGGGTGACAGATCGAAGCCGGCGCTTACCGTCACCTGGCTGCCCACTGCAGTTCCCTGCCCCTTGTATTGCGCCCGCAGCGGCTTTACCGCTTCGCTGAGCTCCATCTTGAGCTCCGCCGAGCCGCGAATATTCCCCACGCCGACCTTCACTCTTACCGTAAAGCGGGTGGGATCTTGCATGCTCATGCTTTGGAAGTCGGGAAGCAATGGTGCGAACTTCTGGGGATCGGACAGAAAGTCGAAGACCTCTTCCGGACTGCGCGGGGTGGTGAACTCGCCAGAAAAATTAATGGCCAATGTCTGCTCCTTCACCGGCAGCGGCGGCAGCGTAAATCGCTTTGAAGATGTTCTGATATCCGGTGCAGCGGCAGGTGTTGCCAGCAATTCCCTTGCGAATGTCCCACTCTGTGGGATGAGGGTGCTCCTCCAGCAATTGCACGGTGCTCATTAGGAAGCCGGGTGTGCAATATCCACACTGGAATCCGTGGCAGTCGCTGAAGGCCCGTTGCACGGGATGAAGCTGCCCGTCTTTAGCCAGACCTTCGACCGTGAGCACTTCACCACCGTCGGCTTGGAACGCGAACAGCGTGCACGACTTCACGCTCTTGCCATTGAGCAAGACCGTGCATGCGCCGCAATAGCTGGTGTCGCAGCCGATGTGCGTGCCAGTCAGGTTCAGCTCTTCACGAAGAAACTGGACCAGCAGCAGGCGCGGCTCGACCTCACGGGTGTAGTGCTTACCGTTCACCGCGACACTAACGCGCACGCGGGGAATATCGTCAAGCATAAAGATGCGTCGCCTCCACATGTTCTCCGCGGGCGCGCTGCACTGCCGTTTCCACAGCCAGCTTCGCCAGCGCTCCCGCAGCCTGGCGTTTGTAGTCGGCGGAGCCGCGCATGTCGGAGGTGGGTTCGGCGATTTCCATTACCACCTCGCGAACCTTCTCCATGCTGTCGGCAGTTATCGGAGTAATCCGCAGCAATTCTTCCGCAGCAGTCACACGCGTTGCGGTAAGACCGAGTACTCCCAGATAGACGCGCGCGTCCTGACAGGTGTGATCGTCATGCATGGTCAGTTGCACCGCGACACTGGCGCTGGCGTAAACCGGAGCGCAACGCTTCAGCGCGATGTAGGCTCCGCCGCTGCGTTCTGGCGGCAGAGGCACGACTATCTCAGTAACGAGTTCTGCCGGCGCCAGTGCGGTGGTGTAAGCGTCGAGGATGAACTCGCCGAGGTCGATGCTGCGCTCGCCGCCCGGGCCCAGCGTCTTTACCGTTGCCCCCGTCGCCAGCAGCACCGGCGCCCAGTCTCCGGTGGGATCGGCTTCGGCAATTGAGCCGCCGATGGTTCCCATGTGGCGCACTTGCGGATCGGCGATGCCGGCAGCGCAGTCGCCAAGGATGGGAATTCGGGCGGCTTCAGCGGAAGCGGCAATATCAGCATGGCGCGTCATCGCGCCCAAGCGTAGCGCTCCGTTGCTTTGAATGTGCGAAGTCTCGGGGATGAAGTTGAGATCGACGAGGTGACGAGGAGCCGAGAGGCGAAGCTTCATCAGCGGGATAAGGCTTTGTCCTCCCGCGAGAAACTTCGCGTCTTCTCCTAACTCGCTCAGCAGCGAGATGGCTTCTGGATATGAGCTTGCCCGGTGGTAAGCAAATGCTCGAGGATACATCCCGCCCCCAAGACCGAATTCCCGTGCGGTTTGAAGAGTATCGCAAATTGCGGCACTTTGAAAAACAGCCGATCTCTCGCTGGCTAAGAGACCGCTGGTGAGACGACTCGCGGCAACAAGGCGATGGCGGCGATCCGGTATAGTTGGTGGGTTGTAGGTGGCGATGCCGGCAGAGCATGAACAAGCAAGTCACACCCGATGAATTCCGCGCCGCGCTGGGCCGCTTTGCCAGCGGCGTGACGGTCATCAGCGTCGAAACAGCAGACGGCGGCGTGCACGGCATGACGGCCAACGCGTTCTGTTCGGTCTCGCTTCAGCCGCCACTGGTGCTGGTCTGCATCGACCATCTGGCCGAGACCTATCTTCGGGTTCGGGAGCGAGGCGAGTTCGGCGTCAACGTGCTGAAAGAGGAGCAGGAAGCTCTGTCGGAGTTTTTTGCCGACCCGGAACGCAATCCCGACGCGGCTTATCGACTAGGTATTCGATATCGCAAGATGAAGAGCGGTACGCCAGTGCTGGAGAATGCGCTGGCCAATCTCGACTGTCGCGTGGTCGACGCCCACGCGGCGGGTGACCACACCATCTTCGTCGGTGAGGTGCGAGAGATCATCCTGGGCGTGGGATCTCCGCTGCTGTATTTTCGCGGGCGCTATGGAATGGAGGGAGCAGCGCGGGACTGAGTGTCCGAGATGCGGCGTCCTGCCGGTTGCGATATTCTTGCTGCTGGCGCCCATTCAGATTTGCCGCGCCGCGAGCCGGGCATGCCTTCGTCCCTGACATTCATAGCACGACGCAGCGCGGTTGCTGGCGTGTCTGCCGATTATCTCGCCAGCCACCTGCGCGAGGTTCACGACGGAGCGGAGCTTGCTCCGGAGGTTGCGGCGCAGCTCTTGCGCTGTGACGACGATGTTCTTCCCGCCTTGCTGGCAACGGCACGGGCGCTGAAAGAGCAACATCACCCCGGCATCATCACCTACTCACGCAAAGTTTTTATCCCGCTGACCAATTTGTGCCGTGACTATTGCGGTTATTGCACCTATCGGCGCGATCCTGGCGAACCCGGCGCGCACACCATGACACCGGAGGAAGTTCTGTCCGTCGCGAAGCAAGGTGAAAAGCTCGGGTGCACCGAAGCGCTGTTTTCTCTTGGCGACCGGCCGGAAGCGCTATTTCCCGAGATGCGCGAGACCTTGCGGCGACTAGGCTATCGCAGCACGCTGCATTATCTGGAGGCGATGTGTGAGCTGGTGCTGCGCGAAACGCGGCTCCTGCCGCACGCCAATCCCGGCCTGTTGAGCGCGAATTGGATCGAGCGATTGCGCGCCAGCAATCCGAGCCTCGGACTTATGCTGGAAAGCACCAGCACAAACCTTACTGAAGCGCATCCGGCGGGACGGGCGCCCGACAAGATTCCTGCCTTGCGGCTCAAGACGATTGAGGACGCCGGCAAACTTGGCGTGCCTTTCACCACGGGAATATTGATTGGCATCGGCGAGATGATGGAGGATCGCGTCGCATCGCTATTGGCGATCAAGCGCCTGCACCGGCAATACGGCCACATCCAGGAAGTGATCGTCCAGAACTTTCGCGTGAAGGCGCGGGTTCCGATGGCGACGTGGCCCGAACCTGATACGGGTGACATGTTGCGCACTCTGGCCGTCGCGCGGTTGCTCCTGCGCGACATGAATATCCAGGCGCCGCCAAACCTTACAGAGAATGGATACCAGCGATTGTTGGAGGGCGGCATCAACGATTGGGGCGGAGTCTCGCCGCTGACGCCCGATTACATCAATCCCGAGGCACCGTGGCCGCATCTGCTGGAATTGCGGCGACGTACGGAAGCCGCGGGTCAGAAGCTGGTGCAGCGTCTGCCGGTATATCCGGAGTTTGTGGGCAAGGTGGCGGAGCGGGGTGGACTGTTGGGCCAGCGGCTGAGGAAAGTGTCGACTGTCGGACAAGCAGATGAGCAGGAGAACGTTCTCCGGTATAGAGGTCCTTCGACTCGTCCGCTGCGGCGGACTTGCTCAGGATGACAAGTGAAAAGAGATTGGACCGGCGCAGCTGAAGCTGCGCCCCTTCCGAGGGTCGCGTACATGATCGTCGTCTTCACGGGTGGGACCGGTGGCAGTAAGCTTGTACAAGGCTTGCAGCAGGTGGTCGCACCGGACGAGCTTACGGTCATCGTCAACACCGGTGATGACCTCGAGTGGTGGGGGCTGCACGTTTCGCCGGATATCGATTCGGTTTTGTATGGACTGGCCGATCTGCTGAGCAAGGACCGCGGCTGGGGCGTCGAGGACGATAGCTTTCGCTGTTTGGAGCGCATGAAGCAACTGGGGCAGCCATCGTGGTTCAGCCTGGGCGATCTGGATCTGGCGACGCACTTGACGCGCACCGCGATGCTGCGTGCAGGTAAGACACTGGCTGAATCTACGGCTGAGCTGGCGGCGAAGTTTGGAATTCGTGCGCGTGTGTTGCCGATGTCGGACGACAAAATATCGACCATGCTCGACACCTCGAAAGGCACGCTGACTTTTCAGGAGTACTTTGTCCGCGAGCGACATCAGGTAGAAGTGCGAGCAGTGCGATTCGATGGCGCGGAACAAGCGCGTCCGGCACCGCGCGTGATTGAGAGCATCGAAAGCGCTGAGGCAATCATATTTGCGCCAAGCAATCCCGTGACCAGCATCGGCCCGATTCTGGCGGTGCCCGGCATTCGCGAGGCGCTGCGGCAGACGGCGGCGCCGATCGCTGCCGTGAGTCCAATCGTGGGAGGAGCCGCGGTGTCTGGCCCGGCGGGTGAGCTGATGAAAATGATGGGATGGCCTAGCACGATTGCCGGCGTGGCTAAGGCTTACGAAGATTTTCTCGACGTACTGGTTGCCGACCGGGCTGATGCCCAAGCAATCAGCAGTCAACAGCCAGCAGTCAGGCAGATCGCCGTGGGACATCAGGCCGGTTTTCGATCCCCGATCCCCGATCCCCGATCTACGATTCACGATCCACGACCCACTCCACTACGCGTCGTTTGCACCAACACCATCATGTGCTCGGCTGCCGATAAGTGCGGCCTGGCGGAGTTCGTTCTGAACGCCTGCGCCGCTCCGCAAGGCGCGAAGGCGTGGGCATGAACGGAATCCTTCTCATCCCCTTCAAGAGCCTGGCGACGGCGAAGCAGCGCCTTGCCGCGGCCCTGGACCAGCAACAGCGTTCACAATTGGCCGCAGCCATGCTGCGCGACGTCATGACCGCGGCGGCCGGAGTCACGGACCGCGTTGACGTGGCTCTGGTCACTGGAGATGCGGGCGCGCGGCAGATGGCCGAGGAGTTTGGCTTCCTGGTGATCGAAGACACGCGCGATGAAAGCGAGACGGCGGCGATCGAGATGGCAACCGCGTGGTGCGAGCAGCGCGGCTACGATACAACGATTGTCGTACCGGCGGACATCCCACTCATCACCAACGACGAGTTGCAACGCGTGCTGGATGCTGCGCCGGATGAAGGCGCTGTCTTCGTTCCTGCCTACGATCGTCGGGGCAGTAACTGCATTCTGCGGCGGCCGGCGTCGATCATTCCACTGCACTTCGGGAACGACAGCTTCCTGCCGCACTGCGCTGCGATGAAACGGACCGGCAAGGACTTGACCATCCTCGAACTGCCGGGGATTGGGCTGGATGTCGACAACCCGCACGAACTGGACCTGCTGGTGCAGCGCCACGGTGAGACGAATGCACAGCGCCTGCTGCGGTCGTGGGGCTTCGGGTCAGCGCGATATCGACGCCTGGGAGGCAGCGGTGTGACCAGGCGTCCACAACTCACTGCCGCAATCGCGACAGCCGAACTCCGCGCGATTCCGGTGCGCGGGATTCGTGACGTTTTCGCCGGCGACTCCGTCGCCGATCTTGTGGTCGATGCTCTGGCATTGGGCGGGTTGCGACTGCACGAGGGCGACATCCTGGTCATCAAACACAAGATCGTCTCCAAGGCGGAAGATCGCCGAGTCGCACTGGATTCGGTTAAGCCATCTGCTGTGGCCCGCAACTTCGCAGCGGCAAACCGCGCGGACGCGCGCGTGGTGGAGTTGGCGCTGCGCGAAGCGAAGCGAGTAGTCCGCAAGAAACATGTTCTCATTACTGAGACGCAGCACGGCCTGGTCTGCGCCAATAGCGGGGTCGACGTCTCCAATGTCGATGGCGGCAAGACGGCGGTGTTGCTGCCAGTCGATCCCGATCGTTCGGCTGCGCAAATTCATCGGCAATTGAAGAAGCGGACGGGGCTGCATCTTCCAGTGATCATCGCCGACAGCTTCGGCCGTCCGTGGCGCGAGGGCCTGTGCGAAGTGGCGCTCGGCGTTGCCGGAATGAAAGTGATTCATGACTATCGCGGGAAGGTTGATCCCTACGGCTACAAAATGCATGCGACGGAGGAAGCAGTAGCTGATGAATTAGCATGTGTCGCAGGTCTGGTTTGCGGAAAGGATTCCCGCATTCCAGCCTGTATAATTCGGGGTTACCCGTATCGTCGCGGCGGCGGTAGCGCACGCCAGTTGGTGCGGCCAGCGGAGAAAGATTTATTCCGATAGCGAAACTTTAGGTTGGGGAGCAACCAGAATTGGGTCATGATCGCTTTGTATCAGGGCACGTCTTCAGACGTGCCCTGGGCGAGGCAAAAATCACTTGAGCTTCAGCCCTTGAAGAAGCCTGTTATTTCCGGGGGCTAAAGCCACGGTCCCTCGCTGCGCTCCCTTCGGCACTGCTGGAAGCCGTGCCCTGATACAAACCAAACCGTTTCTATTTCCGGCATATAACGAGGAAGTAATGCAAGGGCTAAGTTGGTGCAATCGGCAGACGCTGCAAGGCACAAGGTGGGATGACGTTTCGCGGCAAGTTTCGCCTGCGGTGCGTGCCGCGATCGACAAGGTCATGACCGCGCTCGACGGAGCTGTGCTCAGCCACGGCGAATGCCTGCAGCTCGCCAACTGCGAGGGCGACGATTTTTTCGGATTGGTAGTGGCTGCGAATCAACTGCGGCAGCTGTTGGTTGGCGATACGGTCAGCTACGTTGTGACTCGCAATATTAACTTCACCAACGTGTGCTTTGTGGGATGCAAGTTTTGCGCGTTCAGCGTGGGACCGCGCGATGAGACTGCGTATTTCCTCTCGCTGGACGAGATGGCACACAAATGCCGCGAAGCCGAGGAATGGGGCGCGACCGAAGTCTGTATTCAGGGCGGACTGCCCCGTAGTTTGCCGCCGTTTTACTATCGCGACATCCTGCGTGCGGTGAAGTCGGCGACACCGAAGATGCATGCTCATGCCTTTTCGCCCATGGAGATGGTGTACGGCGTCCAGCTAACGGGCATGCCGGTGCGCGAATACCTTCTGATGTTGAAGGACAACGGTCTTGACACCTTGCCCGGCACAGCAGCCGAGATCCTGGACGACAGGGTGCGCCACGTGCTGTCGCGCAACAAACTGACCAGCGCGCAGTGGCGCGAGGTGATTGAGACGGCGCATGAGTGCGGCATCCGTAGCACTTCGACCATGATGTACGGCCACAGCGAAACGCCGGAGCACTGGGTGAGCCAAATGCTCCTGTTCCGCGAGATCCAATTGCGTACTGGCGGCTTCACGGAGTTCGTCCCACTCGGATTCATCCACGAGAACACCTTGCTGTTCGCGCAGGGGCTGGCGCGCGACGGTGGCACAATCGCGGAGCACATGAAAGTTCATGCGCTGGCGCGCCTCCTGCTTGCCGGATCCATCAACCATATTCAGGTTTCGTGGGTGAAGCTTGGCCGTGAGGCTTCGCAACTGTCTCTGCTGGCTGGGGCCGACGATTACGGAGGCACGCTATTCGAGGAGAACATCTCGCGGCTGGCGGGATCCACTGCGGGCCAGTACACATCGGCAGCGGAGTTCCAGGAGAGAATCGTTGAGTTAGGCCGCATTCCCGCGCAGCGCAACACGCTCTACACGCGCTACACCTATCCTCTTCCTAAGACCAGTGCTGAGCCGGTCGGGGCCGGCGGCAACGCATGATCGCGGTCGTCGGAGGCACCGGTCCCGAAGGCTCCGGGCTGGCGCTCCGGTGGGCGCGAGCAGGCGAGTCGGTCGTCATCGGCTCGCGGGACGGCGAGCGGGCCAAAGCTACGGCCGCACAGATGGCTGAGAAAGCCGGAGTCCTCGGCAGCGTGGAGGGCGTGGAGAACGCCGTCGCCGCAAAGATGTGCGACATTGTGGTACTGACCGTTCCGTTCGCCGGACAAGCGGAGTTGCTGAAGCAGTTGAAACCTTCGTTTCGCCCAGGCACGGTGCTGATCGACGCGACCGTCCCATTGGCGGCTGCTGTGGGCGGGCGCCCGACTCGCGTGCTCGGCGTGTGGCAGGGATCGGCGGCCGAACAAGCGCAGGAAATCGTGGGCAAGAATGTTGTAGTTGCGGCGGCATTTCACAGCCTGTCGGCTACGGTGCTGGCCGGCGATGGCGAAGTCGATTGCGACGTGATCGTTTGCAGCGACGATGACCGCGCCCGCCAGGTTGCGTCGGAACTGGCGGCCAAGATTCCGGGCGTGCGTGCCATCGATGGCGGCAAATTGGAGAACGCGCGCATCGTGGAAGCTATGACCGCGCTGCTGATCACCCTGAACATCCGGCACAAGGTACATGGAGCGGGATGGAGGGTGACGGGGCTGGGAATTTAGAAGCAGTGGGCGTGCCAGTTGTTCAAGAGCGATCGGAGAGCATCCCTACGCTGTCGCTTGAGTGCTCTTGCGGTTGGACTTGCGGTTGGGAGCTACCTCAGCAATGCCCGATAGAACGACGGGTTCGCGGTCGGAAAACTGCACGACAAGAGAGAGCTGCCCACCCATGGCCTCGATATAGTCGCGCAAAGTGGAGATCAGTAGGTCGCTGCGCTTCTCAATCTTTGACACGCCTTCCTGTCCGATGCGCAGGGACCTTGCAACTCTTTGCTGCGTAAGCCTACATGCTCGCCGGAGCTGCTGGAGCGTCATCTCCTCAGCGATGAGCTGCGCTGCTCGCGTCTCGACCTTCCTGCGTTGCGCGGTGCCAAGCTCACGAATAACGTCATTCACGTTGCGGGGCATACTACTTCCCTTTCTC
>Ga0187885_10002392_pt1 | contig 18412 bp, 15 predicted proteins | sample June2016WEW_20_1_3_FD_132970 | JGI IMG/M metagenome (GOLD analysis project Ga0187885, IMG submission 132970) | Peatland microbial communities from SPRUCE experiment site at the Marcell Experimental Forest, Minnesota, USA - June2016WEW_20_100 | ecosystem: Environmental > Terrestrial > Soil >... | reverse complement strand
CCCTGAGGGTCAATGCAGTTTTTCGCTGGGAGTGGCGCCTGGGCTCTACACTCTTTCTCGTTTGGACACAGGAGCGGCAGGACAATTCTCACCCCGGCGACTTCACGCTCGGACGCGACGTCTCATCTTTGTTCCAGGCGCACGCCGACAACGTCTTCGCCGTGAAGATAGCCTACTGGCTGACGCGCTGATTCGTAAGCCAGGAGATGTCGCGGAATGGCGTGCAAAATGATTTCATAGGCAGCGTCGCAGATGATATCCCATAACAAAAATCACTTCGGGCGTGCGACAAGTTCAGGGGATCTCTTAAAAGAATGGTCTCTTAGGCCTGAAGGGCCGGCAGTTAGTAGGCCCGGCCGTGAGGCCGGGATTCGATACAGGATGAAATATCGAGCGCCGAAGGCGCGGCACTATTGAATGCTCGGTGCCGCGCCCTCGGCGCTCCATCTGCCTGCAATCCCCATCCCGGCCTTACGGCCGGGCCTATTCATTGCCGGCCCTTCGGGCCTGAATGACAACACGACCAAATCGCAAGCTACCAAGAGTTGCTCCCCGGTTCGGACGAGAATACTGAATTCAGATAACTCGCGAAAAGCTGGTATGCACAAGAATATATGACGTCCTGTGTAATCGCCTCTATACGAGTGCTATTTGAGACATCCCCCTCATTGCCCATCGTTCCAAGAAAATAAACATGTCGACGGGTGCAAGGTCCCGGGCTTTCATGGAGCCCAGTGCGGTAACAAATAGGCGTAGATTACCGTCACGAGCCCGATGATGCCCGCGAGGATAACGCTGTGCCTCAAGGTGAACCGGAACAGCCTGGGCTCTTCCTCCGGCCGCATGCCGGTGGCCGCCGCCGCGACCGCGATGCTCTGCAAGCTGATCATTTTCCCCATGACTCCTCCGCTCGAGTTGGCGGCAGCCATGAGAATGGGATTGAGACCGAGTCTCCCGGCAGTGACCACCTGGAGGTTGCCGAAAAGCGCGTTCGCGGACGTGTCGGAACCGGTAAGAAATACTCCCAACCACCCAAGCAGGGCACTGAAAAAGGGAAACATGACTCCTGTAGCCGCAAAGGCAAGTCCTAATGTCGCTGTCGCGCCTGAATAATTCATGAGAAAGGCCAAGGCCAGAACCGAGACAATCGTCAGGCTGGGCAAAGCCAGTTGGCGGGCCGTCTGCCACAGCACCCCGCAAAACCTTTGCAAGGACAAGCGCAACAACAGAGACGAAAGCAGGGCTGCCACGAGACACGCCGTTCCGGAAGCCGACAGCCAGTTGAAATTGAAGGTGGCAGCATAAGGGATGGCCGCAGGCACCGCAGGAGGGACACGCAGGATCAGATTGTGAAGCCCGGGCCAGGGGAAGATCAGATTCACCGAATTCAGCAGGCCTTGAAACGGCCCCCAACCCCAGAACAGGACACAAAGCACCAGCAGCAGATAGGGCGCCCAGGCACGGATCATCTCTTGCTTCGAATATGTCTGGGATTGTGCAGCTGCGGCGCCATCTTCCGCGAGGTGAAAGCGGTCCTTGGGTTTCCATAGCGCAAAGAGGATGACCAGGGAGCTGATGGCGCCGAGTGAGCTGAGGATGTCGGTCAATTGAGGGCCCACCAGGTTTGAGACCAGAAGCTGGATCGTTGCGAATGAAACCCCGCAAAGCGCGACCGCAGGAAGGACGGGCCTCAGGTTGCGCCAGCCCGCCATGACTGCGATCAGGTATGCAGGAATCAGCAAGGAAACCGGAGCGCAAATCCTCCCCACGCCGGCGCTCAGCCGGCCCGCCGACAGACCGGTCACTCCCGCCAGGGTGAGGATTGGGATTCCGATCGAACCGAATGCGACGGGCGCCGTGTTCGCCAGAAGACAGATGGCGGCGGCATAAAATGGAGGGAATCCCAGGCCGACCAGCATCGCCGCGGATACAGCGACCGGGGTTCCGAATCCTGCGGCGCCCTCCACGAACGCGCCGAACGCGAACGCGATAAGCAGAGCTTGAAGCCGCCGGTCATCGGTCAAAGCAGCGACCGAACTTCGAACCTTGTCGAATTGTCCCGTCTCCACGGTGATGCGATAGAGCAGAATCGCATTGAAGACCACCCAGCCAATCGGGAACAGCCCAAATGCCGCGCCGTAGACAGTGGCGCTTACCAGGAGCCCGATCGGCATATGATATGCGAAGAGAGATACCAGCGCCGCCGTGCCCAAGCCCGCCAGCCCGGCCAGCCACGCCGGTTTGCGCCTCAGTCCCAGAAGATACAGCAATGATCCTACCGGCAGTGCGGCGATGAGGGCCGACATTGCGAGACTTCCCGCGATCGGAGTATAGGTTTGTTGCCAATCGGTCATGCGATCCGTCCGTGATTCTAGGACAACCTGTTCCGATAGAAACATCCGTCTTTCATAATTGTGGAAAGGGCTGGCCCTCCGTCAGCAAACAGACTGACATCCTCGTAGGGATTGCCGTCGATCACAAGCAGGTCCGCGAATGCGCCTGCGACCAGCTCGCCGAGCTGCCTCTCGCGCCTGAGGATACGTGCATTCACGATGGTCGCGGATCGAATGATCTCTTGTGGACTCATCGCTTCGCGCCGGATCAGGAATTCGCGGCACTGGTCGTTCTGCAGCTGGCCGAGGAGGTCGCTCCCGAAACCGATCGGCACCCCGGCGGCGCGCGCCAGCTCGAGCGAACGAAGACCGGCGTTGAGAACCGTCTCGTTCTTGGCGAGGCTATAGTCCGTAAGACCATAGTCCCTGCCGCGCCGGCGCAGAGACTCGTATGCCACCAGGGTAGGCACGAGAAACGCGCCGCGTCCCGCCATGAGGGTTGCCGCTTCCGCATCGATCAGGTTGCCATGCTCGATCGTGCGCACCCCCGCGCCGACGGCATGCTTGATGGCCGCCGCCGTATAAGCATGCGCCGCTACATATGTGCCCCACCGCGCCGCTTCCTGGCAGGCAGCTTCTATTTCATCCGTCCGATATTGCACGCTCTCGAGCGGATCACTCTGGGACGCTACGCCACCGGACACCATGATTTTGACGTGATCTGCGCCTTTGCGCAGCTCATCGCGCACCGCACGAATCACTTCCGGCACCCCGTCCGCCAGGCGCGCGGTATAGGAAACGCCGGAACTGCAGGAACACTCGAATGCACTTTGGGTCTTGTGTCGAAAATCCGCATGCCCGCCTGTCTGGCTAATGGCTCTGCCGGCAATGAATATGCGAGGCGACTCGACGATCCCGCTCTGCGTCGCCGTCTTGATTCCATGGTCTGCTCCACCGACATCCCGCAGGGTCGTGAAGCCGCGCATCAGCATGCTTCGCATCGAGGCGATGCCGCGCGCGGCGAGCAGGGTCAAGGGCACGCTTTCCAGCGCAGTGAGGTTCACCTCGCTCAGGAAAATGTGGACATGGGCATCGATCAGTCCCGGCATCAGCGTTCTCTTACCGATGTCGATGCGAACGGCGCCTGAGGACTGGATCGCTCTGTCAGAAACTTCCTTGATCCGATTCTCTTCCACGAGGACTTCCATTCCCTCGAGGAGCGTGTCCCTGCGCGGATCAAGAAACCGTCCATTGTGAAACAGGTAAGATGGCATAGGCTCTCCTATCATCCCTAATTGTGACTTTTAGCCGCAGCAACAACGATTTGGAGTACTCGGTCAGGCAATCAGGTTTTCATAACAAGGCCAGACAATTACCACGAACCGTGCTACCTGGCCTTCGTCCAATCCTTCAGTATCGCCGATTGCAGCGCATCCGGGTTGACGATCGGAACGATTTTGAAGCTCCTCTGCATCTTGTGCCCCAAATTGACATCTATGGCCATGTCACTGCCGCCGCGCGTCACCGTAAGCCTGATCCTGTCGCCCGGCTTCCTGGCAGCGATGGCCGCATTCAGGCCCGCAGCGTCGATTCCGGCTCCGTCCAGCATCTTGATTTCATCCTTGGCGGCCAGTTTCGCCTGGGAGGCGGGCGAGTTCCCCTCGATGGCAGAAATGACCAGCTTGCCATTCACGTCCTCGGCGATTGCACCGAGGTAGGCGTCAGCCAGTTCCGTGGGTTTCTCGAGTTCGAGGCCCGCGTATCCGAGATACTTGTTGTAGTCGATGTCCTCGGTAGTCGCGGCATAGTCAAAGATCTCTTTCAGCGAAACGCCGGCGACCTCTTCGCAAACCGTGCGAAACTCCTCGTCCTTCCAGCCGCGCTTGAGCTGCTTGTAATACCTTTGATAGAGCGTCTGCATCACCGTGTCGAGCGACTTTCTGTTCTTTGTCTCATGGCGAATCTTGAAGTCGAGCAGCAATCCCAAAGCCGGGCCCTTGTTGTAATAGGAAATCGATTTGGAGATCCCGCCTCTGCCTCCACCGCCGAACGGACCTTGCGACCAAGTGTCCCAGCTCGACTGGGTCGCGGACTGAAACAAATGTCCAGTGTTGTTCTCATAGGCGGCGATGTCTTTACGGAAGCTGTCGAGGAGTTCCTCCTGATTCATGAAGCCGGCGCGCGCCACCATCAAATATTCATAGTAGACGGTGAAGCCCTCGGACACCCAGAGCATGTTCGTCAGGTTGGCATGGTCGTAATCAAATGGCCCGAGCGCAATCGGCCGGATGCGCTTGACATTGTAGTTGTGAAAATACTCGTGCCCCAGAAAACTCAGCTCGCGAATCTTGCCCGCCCTGGTGTCCAGACCCGGATTGCCGGCGAATGGGACCGATGCAGAATTCAGGTGCTCGATGCCACCCTGGCCGGGGCCGATCCCCAGGAACGTGTAATGTGTGTAAGGGATTTCGCCGATCACCGCAATTCCCTGCTCGATGGTGGCTTTCAGATCCTTCATGAATTGTTCGCGATCGAAATTATTCCCGAGTTTGTAGCCGATGAAATAATGGGGAACACCCTTGATCTCAAACGACGGCAGCGACTCCAGGTTGCCCATCAGGATCGGGCTGTCATAAAGGACATCGAAGTCCGGCGCGATCAATGTATGGGGCTTGTCTGGCGAAACCGCTTCCAGACCGGTCGCAATCGAATTCCAATTGGGGTTCAGGTTAATCTCGATCGTGACGGGATGCGCAATCTGGCCGCTGACGTACATAAACACCCCCGTGCCCACAATGCAGCCGCGATCATCGGCCAGGTACGGATTGGCGACAAACGAAGATGTGGCCAGCGCATCATAGGTCACCGTAATGACAGGCGCATCGCCGGTTTGCACCTTCCAGTCGTTGGGCGAGGCCTTCTCCCATTTCAGTTCCCTGTCTGCGCCGTCCTCCGCATGGAAATTTTGAACGTTCTTGGCAAAGTCAAAAATCCCGTAATATCCGGGGGACCAGACCGGCATTTTAAAATCCTGAGAAGTCCCCTTGAGCCCCTCGCATCGGAAAACCACATGATAGAGATGCGTGCTCGGCTGATCCATGGAGACGGTGAATGCCATCGTCCCTTCCGATTTCTGGCCGGATGCAAACGTAACGGCGAGAAGGAATAAGGCGCAAAAAATGGCCAGTCTGGATCGATTCCTCATGTTTTCTCCTTTTACCTAGGGCGAGCAATGTCTCCCATTCTGTCGGCTTCGGCTGTCGCGCCGGGTTTGCGCGTGGATTCGTATTGTAAGGCCAGTTTTCGGCAAAACTCAAAAACTCTTATCAAGTGTAAAAAAACCTTACAAGTCTCAATCGTCGTTCTTCAGTCATAAACGATTGATAATTATAACGCTTAATCGATCAGTCGATCACCCGGCGCCGATTTGTGTCGCGGATCTTTACACATTTGGACTGTTCCCCCTGACGAAGCTGTCCTTTCAATCAGCAGATTTCCACGGAGCCTGACTCCCTAAGAGATTTTATTTGAACTACTTACAAGGATCGTGCAAAAGAACTCGAGGCTCCGCTCTCTAGTTGGCCCATTGCTTGCTTTATTAGGGCGTGGACGTTGATTTTAATGAAAACCTGGTTTACTACAATTATATAAAAGGGGAATTGAATGCGAGAATCCAGATTGTTGTCGCTGCGTAGTTTAATGTGTTTTTTGTTTTTGGCTTGCGCGCTGACTGGCGGAACCGCCTTTGCGGACTCCCTCGTCGGCTACTTCAATCTCGATACTTTCCTCAACCCCATCCCGGCCGTCGGCGAGGTGGACTTCAGTCTCAATGGCGATGGCACCATTACGGCATCTGTGATTGGGTATACGGTGAACGTGATTGGATTTGGTTATAACTCACTTGCATATGACTTGCCAGAGTCGGGCTTCTCTCCAACCACACCAGACAACCCGTATGGATGGGGTGATGCTTTCGGCTCTCAGCCATCCGGGTACCTCTGCAGTCTTTGTGGAAGCACGGAATCGTTCATCATCGGCAACCTGGGCGATTACACATCCGTTTGGCAGGTACTGGGAGGAGGCGCTCAATCCTCTGTCGATTTCTTCCTCTATGGTGCCGATGTTACTGGCAGCGTTGCTCAATACGGAGCGATGGCGCAGCCGTCGTCGCCGACAGTGCCGGAGCCTACCAGCCTGATATTGCTGGGCACGGGTTTGCTCGCTGCAGCCGCGGCTATTCAACGGAAGCGCGCACGCTAGGAATTCTCTGAGTGTTCCACTGGTGGTGTGGGGCGAGTGCCGAACGCACTCGCCCTTTTTTTGTGGGGAAACGCGGGGAACGTCCCGCATTCCCCTGGAGTTTGGCCACCATAGTTCGTCCGCAACGCATTCGTGAAATGCACTGGCCCAGTTAAATCGGGGCATGGTAATGGTCAGACGGCTGAAAAGCGGAGTTTCCGCCGCTTCACGTCTAGCGCGGGGTGTTTATCGAAGTAGTCAAGAGTACTTTTGAGACCCAAACAGAATGGTTGGCGTAGGATTCGCAGGCGCACCGTGTTTGCTCGATGGCCCATCATCAAATCGTCAGAACTGCGTCCCGTCAGGGACGCGACGAGAGTAGCCCGGCACTTCAGTGCCGGGACGCGGGATACCTCCGCCGGGAGTCCCGTAGGGACGGCTGAGTCATTCCCAGGCGTACCTCTCGTCGGGTTGGACTAGGAATTTACCATCAGCATTCTCCATATCAATCGTCCCTATGGGACTCGTCCCTAACCTGATGCATAATCCCGGCACTTCAGTGCCGGGCTATTTCCCCCGCGTTCCTACGGGACGCAAAATGGCGAAACTCCCGGGAGCATGACGGGCCGGCGATAATTCGGCCGGCCCAACCCTCGACCTCTTTTTCCTACTTCGCCTTCTTCAGGTACGGCACGCCGTTGGCCATCCATTCGGGCGCAGCCGCATCCTTGAGGTAGTGATCATAGAACTGCTTCATGCGCACCAGGCAGTCCTTCTGGTTTTCCAGTTTGGTCAGGCTGTGAGCCTCGCCCGGATAGGACAGCAAAATCACGTTCTTCTTATTGAAGCGCATGGCATTGTAGAACTCGACCCCCTGCAACCACTCGACCGAGCCGTCGTCGGTACCGTGAATGAGCAGGATCGGCGTGTCGGGCATCGTTTTAGCGTGGAATACGGCGGACTGGTCCTCGAAAAGCTGTAGGTTGTCGTAGGGGTTCGTGCCGAACCGGCCCTGGCCGTAAATATCGTACTGGTGCTGGTTCGTGCCGCTCGTCTTCCAGAGCTGGTTGAAATCGGCGACCAGGTCTGTCGCCGCCGCAGCCGGAATGATGGCCGCGAACATCTTGGACTGAGTCGCGATGTACGCGGAGCCCTGGCCGCTGTAGCTGTGTCCGTAAAGCCCGACCCGCTTCGGATCGACGTAACCCATATCAATGACCTTCTGCACACCTGCCTCGACGCACTCGAGCATGTCGGAGTGCGACCTGCCGGTATTGAAGTGGACATCGGGCTGCATGACGAGATAGCCCTCGCTCACATACCCGGCAAAGTTCGGGGTCGACGAGTACGTCGGGTTTTGATACACGTGCAGATTCTGGGAATTCTTTTCATAGAAATTCACCAGCATGGGCAGCTTCTGCCCCTGCTGATAATCGTCGGGAATGGCCAGAGTTCCCTGCAGCCGGATGCCGGCCTTGTTTTTGAATTCGAACAGCATGCGGTGTCCCCACTTGTATTCCGACTGCTGAGGATTAGCGTCCGTGATTCGCTTCGGATTCGTAAACTTCGTGTCTGTCAAATAGTAATCCGGGAAATCTATGTACGTCTCCATGGTGAACAGCAAACGATCGCTCTTCTTCGCCTTGACGATGTGCCCGAATGCCTTGTCATCGTACACGAGCTTATTCAACTCCTTGCCGTTCAGCTCGTAATAGCCCGCCTTCTTCGTCCACTCGCCGTAGGCTGTGAGAAGCACGGGCTTGGAGAGGTCAATCGTCCGCTCCTGCTGGCGTCCGCCCGGCCCACCCGGCCCCTGCCGCGCCGCATCAACCTGTTCCGACTCGTCATCGAAGAACTGGTCGTCGTCTTCCCGTGTGGTGGCAACGATCTCCGCCTCGCCTGCAAGCGGCTGATACCGGAAGCGGATCTCTTCCTTCGTGCCGACGCCGGCGGTGAGGTTTACAGCCGGCGAACCGTCGAAGGGTTGGAAGTAAAGATCATAGGTGTGGTTAAGGATCACGCCGCGCCCATCCTTCGAGTATCCCGCGATGCCATAGGACGGCTTGGCCCCCGGATGGTCGTAGTCTTTGTCGACGAAGCTGGTGGCCGCGCGCTGCGTCAAGTTCTTGTTTTCGCCGGTCTCCAGGATGTAGTCCCAGACTTGGCCGTCTTTCCAATACAGGAAGTGCTTGGAGTCGGGCGAAAAGCCGAGCGTACTTCCCTGCGCCTTGAACATCAGCGTCCGCTCACCTGTTTTCATGTTCACGCGGTAATAATCAGCCTTGTTCTCCTGCCAATCGGAGACATAGGCGCGTTGGTCGCGACCGACACCCCACGCCGCATTGTGCGTAAGTTGGATGGTTTTCATCGTCTCATCAGTGAGCCGGATAAACTTATTGGCGTCGATGACAAATTCCGCCCGGTGAGTAAAATTCTGATCCTGAGTCGCCTGAATCATCTGCACCGACTGGATGCGGTCGTCTTTCCAGTGCCAGACGTCGACGTTGGCAATCGGAGGCGCGTCCGCGGCCCGTCTCTCAGGCTCTTTTTCCTGATCTTTGATTGAGAACATGACTCTTCCCAGATCCTCGCTCCAGGACACAGCTCCCTTTTCGCTAATCACCATATCCTTGGGAAAGTCAGCTCCCGCCTTGTATTCGAAGCGTTGGGGTTCTTTGTCTACTCCCTTGAAGGCCAAGAGGCTGTTCTCAAGTTCGACAAAACCGGTCTTTTTCTCGCCCTTGAGCACGGCGAGCGCCGTGCCCTCGTCGTCCCAGACCAGCCTGGCGTAGAGTGCTTTACCGCTGTCCAGGGTCCTTCGGGAGTTTTTCGCAAGGTCAAGAATCGAGATGCTGTTGCCTGTCATGTCTGCCGCATCGATTGTGAAAGCCAGAAGCGAGGCGCCCTTATTGAGGGCAAACTCGCCGACGTTGCCAAACATGTCATCGAAACCAGTGTCGAGGTGATGGACGATCAGGTCCGTGCCATTGTGCGCAGCCTGGTCGAGCTTGGGCCGTTTGATGATCAGAACGTGCGAACCCTCGGCAAAGGTGAAGGAGGCTACGTTGTCCCACGTTGTCTTTTCGCCGGTTGCGAGATTGAGCAGCTCAAGGCGGCGTGCGGGAGCAGCCGGCGCGGCAGGCGCGGCCGCTGCGGTTGTGCCTGGAGTCTGCGGCGTTTGCGCTCCGCCGCCACGGCCACCGCCGCCGCCCGGGGTTGCAGCTCCCCGTCCACCGCCTCCGCGGGCGCCCGCGCGCTCAGCAGGAGGACTTACCTGGTAAGCAATCCAATGCTCATCGTCGGAGAACTGCGGCCCGCCGGCACCTCCAGCAGCACCACGACCGCCGCCCGGGGCTCCCCCGCCGCCACGTCCGCCGGCCGGAACGGGACCGAGCGATATCGTGTAAAGCTTGTCACCGTCGAGCTGCTTGACGTTCAGCATCAAATCGCCTTCGTGCGGCCGATATGCGTAACAAGCCCACCGGCCATCGTCGGATGCGACAACGTTAGCGATCGCACGCCAGCGGCCGTACTCTTCGATAGTCAGGACTTTCTTGGCTGCAGCCGCCTGTTGTGCCGCCTGGGCATGCGGACCGGCCAGCAACCCTCTATTCGGAAGGATGATGCCCGGGACCACGGCAAAAAGAAAAAGCATGAACCAGCCGGATCGAAATCTCCTCATGTAAGCCTCCTCTGAATCGATAAACTCAATTTCACAAAATCATCCCGGCTGTTCGAAGCGCGCGGAACGAATCTGCCCTTCACATCTGCATAATGGTGGACGCAATCGGCTGTGCATGTCTCAGCCAGCGGGTTGCCGCTGCTATGGTAAGCGCAAAACCCCAAAAGTGAGCAGGAATTTCTTTGGGATTGTGTGCTCGTATGAAATCGGTAAATCGGTGACAGTCACCTTTTTTCGCCGGGAGCAACTCGGCAAATTCACCAAGGGACCGCGAAAAGAGGTGACTGTCGCTAATTTCGGCATATGTTAGAATTTCCTCAAGGATCGTTCGGGTTAGGGTTTTAGCGAAGCGGGCCGCTCGCAAGGAACCGGCCAAAATTGGGAGGAGGAACAACAATGAGTACAATACGCAACGGTGTGGATGTAGATCGGCTTACAGGAATGATCGAGGACGTCAAAAAAGATCCCGGATTGGCCAAAGTGGGCTTCCGGGTCGTCTCGCAATGGAAGGGAGGCCTTCAGTGTCATCACGTTGCATCCTCCTATTCCATCGGCAACCAGAAGCTGAACCGCGTCAAGAATCACGCAATCTCAACCGATGAACCGACCGCGATTCTCGGGAAAGACGCGGGAATCAGTCCGGCGGAAACTCTTCTTGCTTCCTTGGCGTCCTGTCTTTCGGTCGGCTATGCTGCCAATGCCGCGGCGATGGGCATTAACATCAAGGAATTGACCTTTGAAATCACGGGCGAGGGTGATCTGCAAGGTTTCATGAATCTTGGCGATGTCCGGCCGGGGCTCTCATCGGTCAAGGTCACAACTCATATCAAATCCGACGCGCCCGCGGAGAAGATAAGAGAACTGCACGACTATGTGAACAGCCACTCGCCCATGTGGGATTCAATCCGGAATCCTGTCAAGATCGAGGCCGAGCTGGACGCGAAATAAAGCGAAATTGGGGACAGTCACTTTTTTCGCCATCCCTTTTCGAATCTGCCGGGATACTCCCGGCGAAAAACGGTGACTGTCCCCAATTTCGTAAGGAGCACACATGAAACGGCATCTAAGCATGTTTATAGTGGTCATCGCATCGTTGGCTCTTCTCGTTCTGCTGCTCACGGGCTCCCCGCCGCGCCAGAAAGAACTGTTCGCATCGGCGGCCTCCCGGCAACCGCAGTTTGCCGCGGTCCAGCCGGATCTGTTCGGCATCTCAGGCGGCCAGTCCAACTGCTGGGGTGATTTCGACAACGACGGCAATCTGGATTTGTTCGTAGGCATGAAGGGTGATGTTCCCAATAAGCTCTATCGCAACGACAACGGCACCTTCAAGGAGATCGCCGCAGAAGTGGGGATCGCCGACACCGTCGACACGCGCGGAGCTGCGTGGGGCGACTTCGACGGCGACGGCAACCTGGATCTATATGTCGGCTTCAGCAAGCGGTCCGGCGTGCCTAACAAACTCTATCGCAACATGGGCGACGGCCGGCATTTCAAGGAAGTCGGGCATGAAATGGGAGTGGACGTCTCTGGCTTCGAGACGCGGCAGGTCGTCTGGATCGACTATGACAATGACGGGCGCGTCGACCTTTTCGTGGCCTTCCGGGACGGTCCCAATATGCTCTTCCATAACGAAGGCAATCATTTTCGCAATGTCGCCCGAGAGTTGGGCGTCGACGACCCGCGCCGGACAGTCGGGGCCGTCTGGTTCGACTACAACATGGACGGCCGGCTGGACCTGTTTGTGGCTAATCAGGACGGCGACAAGAACGGCCTGTGGCGTAATGACGGCACGAAATTCACCGACGTCGCCGCCGAGCTGGGACTGGAGGGAATCGCTCCCGGCCGCCTGGGCAGTAACGGACCCAGCGTCATTGATTTCAACAACGACGGCTTCTTTGATTTGTTCGTCGCGGGCTACGGACGCAACTTCCTATACAAAAACGATGGGCATGGGAAGTTTGCCGAAATTGCGGAACAGATGGGAGTCCAGGGTGGCGATCGCGCGACGCCGTCGGCCTGGGGCGATTACGACAACGACGGGCTTCCCGATCTTTATGTATCCTCGTATGTGGACAAGCCGATAAACGAAAAGGATTACCTGTATCACAACGAAGGCACCCGCTTCGTCGACGTAACGCCCGAGCTGTTTCGGAAGCACGGCGCGACGCACGGCCTGCAATGGGCCGACTACGACAAGGACGGCGCCATCGATCTCGCGCTGGCTAACAACAATCCGGACGGGAAAAATGCTCTCTATCGCAACATTCTGCCTCCGGATCAGGCGCGCCGTTCCTTGCAAGTGTTGGTGCTCGACAGCAAAGGCCATTACACGCGCGCCGGGTCGGAAGTGCGCCTGTACGAAGCAGGGACGCGCAAGGTGGTTGGCGGGCGCATCGTGGACAGCGGGAGCGGATACACCTCGCAAAGTCAGATGCCGGTGCACTTCGGACTGGGCCGTGTAAAGCGCGTCGATGTCGAAGTGACCTACTTCACACCGAAAGGGAGGGAAATACTGCTTAGGCGTGATGTAGATCCTGCAAAGGTCCCGAACCGCATCCTCGTCGTCCGTGTGCCATTTCCCTAACAGGAGGTAAGGATGATCAGAATTGGCACGCGCATTCTTGGAGCAGTCGCCATTATGGCCGCGCTGGGTGCGCCGGCGGACACACAGCAGGACAGGGTATTTCGAGTCGATCCCGCCTATCGAGCTCCTGGAAACGGGCCGGCGCCGAACTTCAGTCCGAAGGGAACTCAAGTTGCGCTCACGGACGTTGCCGAAGGTTTCACACTTCCCAAGGGCGCCGTTCTGCCGGCGAAACGCGGCATCATCAAGATAGGCCCGAACGAAAAGTCCTGGATCCCGGTTCTGGCAACTGCAGACGCAATTCATCCCAAAGACCTCTGCCAGGTTTTTCTCGATCGCAATCGAAACGGCATCTTCACGGCTGATGGTCCCGCCTCGATCGCCACGCCCACCAAAAACGAAAAGACCGGCGACTGGTGGAGTTCCTTCTCGGGCGCGGAAATCTCGATTCACTACGGCAGCGGGCCTCAGGGAGAAGTGGTCGAGCCCTACATGGTAAACCTATGGATGGTCCGCGAGGGAGAGGCCGCGCCGGACATTCTGCGCTATTCCGTCTCCTCGTGGCGAAGCGGGACGATAAAGATCGCGGGCGTGGATGTTCTCGTCGCGGCCATGGACGCCAACAACGACGCCGTGTTCAACAAGGACGACGAATGGAGCGTTCTGGAGGCCGGCGCTCCCGACGCGCAAAAGCGGGTGCTCTCCTATGACGAAGCCCGTCCCACGTCGCGTCTCATGTTCGTCAAGACTGGCGGTACGGAGCTCGTCCTCGAGTTCCGATCCTTTAGTCCTGACGGCCGCTCAATCACATTCGCCGCCGTCGATCGCCCGGTGACAAAGGCCGAAGATCGTGCCGGCGACGACATCGTTGCTTCCGAACGCGGCCGGCCTCGAGCCAAGGAGCCGTTTGTGTGGGATCATGACCTCGAGGCGGCGTTGTTCCGGGCAAAGTCCGCCAACCGGAAGGTGATTATCGATTTTGAGACGACCTGGTGCGGCCCCTGCAAGACCATGGATGAGTGGATCTGGACGGACGCGGAAGTGGCCTCGCTCCTGAGAGCGGGCTTTTTCGGAGTCAAGCTCGACGGTGACGTGGAGAAGGCCTATGTGAAGCGATATGCAGTCGCCGGTTATCCCACGGTTGTCGTCCTCGACCCAGCAGGAAAGGAAACATCGCGGCTGGTGGGTTATCGATCTTCGAAAGAGGTTCTCGCAATTCTCAAGTAAGACGCGGCGCAAGCGAGTCGTCGAGACGAGCTGGAGAACAGGAGGTCGACTTGGCAGGCCGCACGATGGCAACAAGGGTTATTGCGCTCGCACTTGCGGGCGCTCTCTGCGCGTGCTCGGAGGCGCCGCGTCGATCTCCGCAGCCGTCGCCAGGCACCTATTCTGTCCTGACGCTCCAAGCTACCATCCGCGGCGTGTCGGAAACGCTGAACGCGGCGCGGGTGTCTCCTGAATTCTTTCGATCCGCGCAGGTGCGCCCGCTATTGGGCCGATTCATCGTGGATGCCGATCGCCGAGCCGGCGCTCGACTGGTAGTTGTTCTTGGATACGATTTGTGGCAAAGGCGTTTTCATGCCTCGCCGCAGGTGGTAGGAACGATGATCCAGCTGAATGGCGCCTCAGCGACCATCATAGGCATCGCGAAGCCTGGGTTTGACCTTCCGCACCGCACTCTCTTGTGGGTGCCGAAACAGCCCAACTGAGCCGACGCTTCTTGGAGATTCTCTGAGTGCTTTGATTCTTTGAGGTTCCCTTTGCCATGTGGTAGCCTAAATCCGCTTCCGATTTCGTGCTTCGCAATGTGCGCCTGTAGCTCAGGTGGATAGAGCATCGGTTTCCTAATTCGATCACGCCTAAAAAAACAATCCCGCAAGATCCCAGAAACAATTGAAACGTAGAGGGTTTCGGGAAGCTCGCGCAAAGCCTCCTCAACTCGACTGCGGTCAATCCCTTACGAAAAACGGCACAAATCTGGCACATGCCAGTTCGTGCGGATCGAGGAATGTCTGTTTATGAAGGACATAATCGAGATCCCCGAGTGGGAACGGCAGCCGTTCGAAGGGTCGCGGACGTATCTATACTTCTGCGTCTATCGAGACATGGACCCACTGGAGCGGTCAATCAAGAAAACTGCGGAAGCAACAAAGCGGTCACTTGGGATGTTATGGAACATCAGTTCGAGATGGGACTGGGCGAAGCGCGCCGAGGCGCACGACTTGCACATGCAGCGGTTGAAGCTGGCCGCCTATGAAAAGGCCCGGATGGAAATGGCGGAGCGGCAGGCCAAGGAAGGGATGACGCTGCAAAGCGTCGCGATGGGCGGAATCCGGGACCTGATCGATGAGCGTGGGCAGGTCAAGGCCAACCTGACCCCAAGCGAAATTGTGCGGCTCCTTGAGGCTGGCGTGAAGATTGAACGTTTGGCCAGAGGCGAGCCTACCGAAAACCTTGACGAGAAAATATTAGGTGAGGTGAAGGTGGTAAGGCTGCCGACGCCAATCGAGGACGACGACGAGTGGGCCAAGCGAAGGCGGGACGAATTTGAGCGCCGGCAGAAGCAAAGAGGTAACGATTCGGGAACCACCAGGACCTCAAACCTGGTGCACTAGTTGCAGGATTTCCGTGGCCACATTACTCCACGGGCAACACCCATTTGGCGCCGCACCTTGACGCGTCGCCAGCTGAGTCGTGATAAGATGTCGCCCAACACGCGGTTGTTAGCCAGGCAGCGAAGGTGTTCGCGACGCACCGGCCCGTGTATCAAATTGAGCGGACCAGCACAATTGAAAGTTAGGCCGCAAAATATGACGAAAACGTGGACACCCATCGAGGATGGCAAAGACCGGCGGGTGTCCACGATTGTCCACGATTACGGCCGCATTCGCGAGTTTCCGGGGCAGGACGTCACGGTTTTCGAGCAGATGCGGGAGTGGATCGGATGGGTCAGGCTACCGCCTGTTTGGAGGCATTTTGCACGACGATACGCGGGCTGGGATTTTCGGGGGGTACGGGCAATCCCTGTTCGCGAAGCAAAACCACATGCTCTCGCATCCCATGTTTCGCTTTGTAGATGCAGTCTTCTATCGAATGGCCGATTCCCGAAAAGCCTTCCAAATCCGGAGAGAAAAATCCGAAGAAATCAGGCTCTTGAGTGGCTTCGATGACGAGAGAGTAAGGTATTTCAATCATTGGGACCTCTCTGGTTTCTCGTGAACCCCGCCGCTTTTAAGATTGCATGACAGGTTCCTGAGGGCACTTCCTTGGAACCATGGTAATCCACACGGATCAATCTTTCCCAACCTGCCTTACTATAATACCGTATCGAGCCCTTCTCTTTCACGATCCTAAAGCCATTTTCTTCGAGGAGGCGTACCAGTTCCGAGAATTTCATCTGTCTTTCCTGCAACTGAAATAAAGCCCTGCCCAAATTTAGCGCATCCACATACAATTAACAATCGGCTCTTCCAGAAAACAGATAAATCATGACAGGCCCCTTCCTCGATTGGAAATCCGGGCAAAACGGCTAAAACGCGGACACCCATCAAAGATGCAAAGGACGGTGGGAGAACGGTGGGTGTCCACGATTGTGCCTGCAAGACCATGGATGAATGGATCTGGACGGATGCCGAAGTGGCCGCGCTCCTGAGAACGGGCTTCTTCGGAGTCAAGCTCGACGGTGACGTGGAAAAAGCTTCTGTGAAGCGATATGCAGTCGCCGGTTATCCCACGATCGTTGTCCTCGACCCTGCCGGAAAGGAAACGTCGCGACTGGTGGGTTATCAATCTTCGAAAGAGGTTCTCGCAATTCTCAAGTAAAACGCGGCGCAAGCGAGTCGTTGGGACGAGCTGGAGAACAGGAGGTCGACTTGGCGGTCCGCACGATGGCGACAAGGGTTTTTGTGCTCGCACTTGCGAGCGCTCTCTGCGCCTGCTCGGAGGCACCGCGTCGATTTCCAGAGCCCTCGGCAGGCACCTACTCTGTCGTGACACTCCAAGCTACCATCAGCGGCGTTTCGGAAATATTGCAGGCAGCGCGGGTGTCTCCTGAGTTCTTTCGATCCGCTCAGGTGCGCCCGCTATTGGGCCGATTCATCGTGGACTCCGATCGCCGAGCCGGCGCTCGACTGGTGGTTGTTCTTGGATACGATTTGTGGCAAAGGCGCTTTCATGCCTCGCCGCAGGTGGTTGGAACGATGATCCAGCTGAATGGCGCCTCAGCAACCATCATAGGCATCGCGAAGCCGGGATTTAACTTTCCCCACGGCACTCTTCTTTGGGTGCCGAAGCAAGCCAGCTGAGCCGACGCCTCTTGGAGATTCTTTGAGCAGTTTGAGTCTTTGAGGTTCCCTTTGGCGTGTGGTAGCCTAAATCCGCTTCCGATCTCGAGCTTTGCAGTGTGCGCCTGTAGCTCAGGTGGATTGAGCATCGGTTTCCTAACCTGAAAACGCTATCCTACCGGACATTTTCGTCTGATCTTGTCTCAGTTCGCGTCACAGCGTATCACCTTGGAAAATCGCGTATTTTCGGCGTCGGAGCCGGGTTCTCGGATTTTGGCTGAGCTTGGCTGATCTTTGATTCAGGGAAGGCAGTTTTGCCAGGCTTGTTAGATGGTGTTAGACAGATCTGGACGGTGTCAGGAACGAACCGGCAGGAAATGAATCGGCTGCCAGGGCTTACGCAGAAGCAGAGCGAGCAGATGAAACAGACTGGCTAGGGGAGAAGCCTGGTATTGTGGCAATGACACGGTCTCGAAGTTTGGTGCGCAGGTCCTCGGGAGCGGTCCATACGATGTGGTTGTATTGCCGCGTATCGAAATGAGCGTGCTCAAGGTCACTTCCTCTGCACATCCAAATCACCGGCCGACCGAGTCCCAACGCGAATCCGGCTTCGAAATATACCCCGGCCCTGTGGAGAGTAAAATCAGCAACCAGAAACTGGCTCAGCCTGATTTCGGCGAGTAGCCTATCGCAGATCTTTTCGTTGTGGTGAACGCGATCAATCCTGACGGGATCCAGGCCGCAATCCTCCTTCAGGGCTGGCAGGATCCCACGTTCCCATGCATCATTCAGAGAAGGGTCAAACGACATCGCCACGAAACACCGGCCGGGTATACCACCGATCGCCTGCTCTTGCAGTCGCTCCCAGCCGCTTGCCTTCATGATGCACCCGCAAGTTGTCGATGTCAGCTCCAGTTCGATGTAGCCCAATTCCTTGACCTGCTCGAGCAAGTACAACAGTTCCTTCTCGTTCGCAGCATCAATCAAGGGTGGGTCGCTATCAAGAAACGTGACCTGTGCCCCCGGGGGATTTGTCCTCTGAGCGATCAGGCTCAATAAGTGATTGATCTTTTGCGGAACCGAAGTTGCTTTGTGTAATCTGGCAAAAGACTCCCAGTTTCTTCCGTCCAGCAGCACTGGTTGGTTCCGTGTACTATTCTGGCGCAGATGAGCGGACAAATAGGGCATCAGACTTCGATCCTCAAGGCCGGAACTTGTCAATGATAATGAGACACCTCTGATTCGAATTTAGTGTCGTTTTCTTGTGTTTGATCAGCTTCCTTAGAAATAT
>Ga0187885_10002385_pt1 | contig 18467 bp, 16 predicted proteins | sample June2016WEW_20_1_3_FD_132970 | JGI IMG/M metagenome (GOLD analysis project Ga0187885, IMG submission 132970) | Peatland microbial communities from SPRUCE experiment site at the Marcell Experimental Forest, Minnesota, USA - June2016WEW_20_100 | ecosystem: Environmental > Terrestrial > Soil >... | reverse complement strand
GCTGCTCCAGCGGCTTAGCACATAGGGATTTTAAGCAGGGTGCCGACCAGAGCTTGGCTAACCCGGAAACTTCATGCGCCTGGGCACCCTGCTTAAAACCCTCTGCAATATCGGTAGCTATTCCGCGGGCTGTCCGGCCGCCCGACGCTGCAACCACGCGCGAAGCGCCAACGGAGTGATCCCAAGGGAACGCGCGAGCGTCTCCGCAAGGCTTTCCTTTTCACCCCGAAGGAACCCGATCCGTGCGAGCCCCTCCGCAATCTGCTCGACGGCCGACGGGCCGGAGGGGGCTGGCGCCGGAGGTGGGAATCTCTTCTCCAGCCTTTGCAGCCTGCTGACGATCGTCTTCATGGGTTCAGGTCTTCGCGATACTGCCGAGCAGCCAAGCCGGGCCGCCCGCCGCCGGCAAGCCCAGCACTTCCGGTTGACCGCCCTCCAGCACCCGGAATTGTAAACACGGGGCCGTCACGAACGCTCCCGTCCGGGGAGACGAATTGCACCTGGGTGATCAACGGCTCGCCTGCCGGCATGAGGCGAGTTTCCAGCCGTTCCAGCCGCCGAGAGAGATTCCTGGTGATCATAGAATCAATGCGAAGCGGTAAGCTCGGAGTAGGACGGATGACCCACGCCCTCCGGAAATCGCGGCCCGCCCGATGCATGAACTGCACCGCCCATGATCGGGAACCTGGGCACACGGTGTGCAAGCGCTGTCTTGAAGGCATGCGCCGCGGACAGGCAGAGCGGCGGAAACGCTGGCGGGTTGCCGGGATGTGCATATACTGTGGTCGCCCGAGACACTTGGCTTTTTCTTCCTGTGCGCACTGTCGAAAGAAAAAGCAGGAGCGTCGGCGAAAGGCCCGTCCAACTCCGCATCGGTAAGTTCCTTGCGGCAGCCGTTCATGGCCGGTTCCTCGATTCTTCCGCGGCGCGCTCCAATTCCGAGACGCGAGACCAAACCACGAGGAGTCTCGGCATGGCTTTCGCCGGCTGCGGGATCCCGGACCAAACGAAGGCGCGCCTGAGGTTTCAGGCTGCCCTCTCCCCACTAGGTCTGCGACCGTGTGAACATGTCCCTTGCATGTGGGGCAGGCCGGCAGCCTGCGGCGGGTTGTCGACCCGCTGGAGCGCCGGTTTCCAACCGGCGCGCAGCTTGACAAGCTGCCCCGCAACCGAACACATTCACGCGGTGAACCGAGCAGCCCTTTTTCAGTCACAGTGCTAGAAAGCCGGAAGCGCCGAATCAGCAAGCGGATTCTGCGTGAATCGATGGGGCGAACGAACCCAGCCGCATCCGGATGCGGCAACTGATGGGCGCGGTAGCGCAATACGATAAGAGCCAGATTGTGCCGAAGCTCCGCGGCGCGCGGATGCGCAAGCGGGCCAAGGAAGACCCTTGCGAGGGCCGGAAACCATTCGGCTGCTACCTAGGCGAGGCGGCGGCGCTGGACCGGCGCGCTGCTGGTGGCCTGCGGCGTCGCGCTGTTGGCTGTGTAGCTTCTCCGACCACCTTGCAGACCACGGTCATGATGTCATCGTGTTGCGGCTCACCGCAGGAAAAGCTTCGCACGGCGGTGTAGATGCCTTGGACCAGGTCCCTGGCGCTGTCCTTAAGATGGCGCTTCACGTAGTTCAATACGCGTGTGGTGCCGAACTCGCAGTCTTTCAGATCCCCGGATTCCAACACGCCGTCCGTCAGCAACACGATCACATCTCCGGCATTCAGTTTGATCGGATTGGCAGAGTGGAACTCGGCGCAGGGAAAAAGACCCAAGGGAAAACCGTCGCTCTCAAATGAATGACGGAGTTCGCCGGACGCGCCGAACAGATAGCCCGGAACATGACCGGCGCCGGCGTATTCAATCCGGCGCTTGGCGGGATCGACGCGGACCACCAGCAGCGTGACGAAGCGGCCTCCGTCCAGGTCCCCGGCCAGGGCCGCATTCACGCGGCCGAGCAGGGCGCCGAGGTCGCGTTCCACCTGCGCGTACGAGCGGACGTAAGCCCGCGTTTCCGCCATCACCAGGGCTGCCCCGAAGCCGTGGCCGCTCACGTCGCCGATGACCATGCAAAAGCTGCCGTCCGAACACGGGATGAAGTCGAAGTAGTCGCCGCCCGTGGTCGAGGCGGGAAATGCGGCTCCGGCCAGATCGAATCCCGGGAACGTGGCCTCGGGGGCATAGAAGCACTGCTGCACTTCGCGCGCGACCTGGAGGTCGAACTCCTGCTCCTGCTGCTTCCGAAGCTCGGTCACGTCCTTTTGGACGGAGACGAAGTGGGACGCCCGCCCAGTCCGATCCCGAACTGGGGTGATGGTCTGCTCAGTCCAGTACAAGTCGCCGGACTTCTTGCGGTTGATAATGGTCCCCCGAAAGGTCTCTTCCGCCCGCAGGGTTTCCCACAGCCGCCGGTAAAAATCCGGCCCGTGCTTTCCGGACTTGAGTATCTTGGGCGTGCGGCCCAGGACCTCGCCTGCGGCGTAACCACTCACCTGTTCGAAGGCCGGATTCACGTACTCGATGACGCCGCGGCTGTCGGTGATGACCACCGCGTCGGCGGTCTGCTCCACGGCGCTGCAAATTCGATCATAGTGGCCGCGCAGCCGTTCGATGTATTCGACGAAACTCCGGCATTCGAAACCGGTCGGACGCGGCGCCGGAAGGGATCCCAGCGGCTGCGGCGCTGGGGAGACTCGCAAGATGTCCTGGGCTTCGGTGACATCCCGGAAAACGGCCACGCCGCCGCGCAGGTTTCCTTCGGCGTCCCGCAGCGGCCTGCCGCTGACGCTGATCCAGACACCGGTCTTTTGCACCTCATTCCGGATCAGGATCAACTCGTCGAGCACTTCCTCGCCGTTCATCGCGCGTGCCAGGGGTAGCTGATCGGAAGGGAACAGAGTGATTCCGTCAGCCTGGTAGCACCCGTAGGTTGAGGACCAGGCAGCCTCATTCACGTCCTTCAACCCGAGTCCGAGAATTCTCTCCGCCTCGGGGTTGAAGTGTAGGAAGTGCCCTTCGTTGTCGCACACCACCACCCCCACGGCAATGCTCTGGAACACCCACAGCAACTCTTCGACGACGCGCTGCACTCGCACCCTCCATACCCACACACCTTCCGATACTGTTCCGGACAGTATGGTACTGACCTAAGGATACACCAAGTCCAGGGCCTTGACACCCTCCCACAGGCGCTATTCGCGTGGTCTATGATGCACTCGGCAGTCCGTACCCACGTCGCTGCAATTCAGCCATCGAGCGGTATCCAGCGCGCTGCACTTTCTGCTCGAACGCGCAAGTGAGCGCCTGCACGGCAGTCGACTCCCGCTCCGTCCACCGGCACTTTCGCTTACCACGACCGGAAACGCTTTCGTGTAGGCTTGAGACTGTCGCGCTGAAAGAGGAGGGAATTCAGGTGGGCCGCCATGATACCCAGTTCGCTATCATCGGCAAGCGGCTGGAGACGCTCGATCAGACGTGCCAACTCCGCAGCACGACCCCCGAGCGCACCGTGAAGGCCAAGCCGCTCCTGTACAGTGATCGACCGATATTGTAGGCTCAAAGAGCGAGAGCGTTCAGGTTGGGCTCCGCTGTTTGTTGTTGTCTCAGACGATGGATGTATGATTCCTGTCAACGTAGTCTTCAGCCCCGACTGGTGGAATCGGCGCTTCGGCATCTCCTTCGAGGAGCCATTCTATCTGGATCTTGAGACCAGAATCGCGAACGATCTCTTAATGCGCCGTGCGCTCTGCGAACTATTTGGGATCGGAACACCAGACCCGAAGCCGCGTCCCGTAATCGGCTCGCGCCACATCGCGGGAGGATTCGTCATGCCCGCGCTTTTGGGTGTCCACATCCGGTTTAAGGAGGGACAGGCGGCGTGGCCCGTACCTAGAAACCTCGATCGTGACAGCGCGATGGAGCTTCGTGTGCCAGACGTCACGAACACCTGGCCTATGAACGCACTCATGGCGCAGATGGAAATGCTGGAACTCAGGTTCGGCCATGTTACGGGCGACTTGAATACCGGGGGACTCTTCAACAACGCGATGGAATTGCGGGGAAACGATCTTTTCTGCGATCTCAAGGAGGATCCAGAATTGACGGATCACCTTTTTGCGGTCATTGCTGAGACCATCGTGACTGTGAGCCGATGCATACGGCGGCGGACAGGTACCACCTCGATGGCCGTCAATCGGTCCATTCTGAGCGTGGACTCTTCGATCCATCTCACGAGTAATTGCTCGGTGAGCATGATCGCTCCCGCGCTTTACGAATCACGGATATTGCCTTACGAGATGCAGGTAGCAAAGGAACTCGCACCTTTTGGTATCCATCACTGCGGTGGCAATCTACAGAAGTACGCAGATCAGTACAACCAAGTGGATCCCAAGTTTCTTGATGTCGGTTTCGGCTCGGACCTCGAAAAGTGCAGCAGGCTTTTCCCGTCCGCCTTTCTCAACCTGCGGATGAGTCCCGTGCATCTGCTGGAATTGTCCGAAAGCCAGGTCTACAGTGAGGTGTGGGACGCGCTGAAGGCCTGTGGACGAACAGCCCAAGTCGGTGTCTGCTGCATCAACATGGACGGCATGACCCCTGATCGGAATGTCACGGCTATGTTTCAGGCGGTCTCGGACTTCGAGGCCGGTACCCGTCGCCCAGCAAGTGCTGGCAGAACCGAAAGCTGACGCGATTCGGCCTCCGGTCATTGATGGCGCCGTGAAGCGCCCCGGAAGTCCGGATCTGGGAAACTACCCTCCAATCAGAGAGCCTGCGAAACTGTCGTCGAGAGCGTTATTTTAGCGCCTATACCTCTGGGACCTGTGCCGCGTGGACGCGTGTGTCACCGAATTTTGCGGTCGCGGCGAGACCTTCAGATCTTCAGGTGGCCCGAACCCTGACCGCGGAACCGGGGGGCGTGCTGCTCCCGGCGCAAATTGAGAATCAGGTTCATCACCAACTGCTCGATTTCGTCGCGCACCTCGCAGTGCTCCGCATACTTCATCGAGACGGGGTCGGGCACGCTCCATTCCACGGCGGTGGCGCCGATGCCGTCGGGCAGCGCAAGGCCGGTCATGTTGACCACCAGGTCGAACTGCGAGCGGCGAAGGTGGCGGATGCTCTTGGGAAACTGGTCGCGCAGGTCGATTTCCTTTTCCGCCATGGCGCGAACGGTGTCCGGCGCGACGGCCATGGCCGGAGTGAGACCCGCGCTGGCGGCAACCAGGGCGTCCTGGCCGTAGACACGCGCGAAAGCCTCGGCCATCTGGCTGCGGCAGGCATTGCCCACACACACAAACAGCACCCGCTTGAGGGGATCGCTCATAGCTTCTCCAGAAAGAGCGCGTGCACGCGCGAATCCGCGGTCAGCTCGGGATGGAAGGTGGCCACCAGGTGGCGGCCCTGCTCCACCAGCACGGGATCGCCCGCATAGCGCGCCAGCACCTTCCCGCCGCCGTTCACGCGCCGAATGACCGGCGCGCGAATGAACACCGCCTCGAGCTTGCCCGGCGCGGTGCGCTTCTGAAACTCCGGCTCGGGGTCGAGCACCGTCACGCGGCTGTCGACCTGCCGGCCGTAGGCATTGCGTTCCACGGCGATGTCCATCAGCGCCAGGCTCTCCTGCGCGGGGTTCCACACCTCGGTGGCCATCAGGATGGCCCCGGCGCAGGTGCCGAAGACCGGCTTGTGGCGGCCGAATTCCGCCAGCGCGTCCATCAGCCCGTCGCTGTGCAGCAGCTTGAGCATGGTGGTGCTTTCGCCGCCGGGAATCACCAGCCCGTCGATGGCGCGGAACTGCTCGGGCTCGCGCACATACACGGGCTCCGCGCCGGCGCGCGCGATGGCCGCGCCGTGCGCCGCAAAATCTCCCTGAAGCGCGAGCACGCCGACCTTCTTCATCACCAGCCTCGGCTCTGCAACAGTTCCGACTCCGGCATTTTGGCGATATCCAGCCCCGGCATGGCTTCACCCAGCAACCGGCTGGCCTCGAGCAGCTTCTCGGGATTATCGAAGTTCTTGGCCGCGTGCACGATGGCCTGGGCGCGCGCCGCGGGGTCGGACGATTTGAAGATGCCCGATCCCACGAACACCGCCTCGGCGCCAAGCTGCATCACCAGCGCCGCATCGGCGGGCGTGGCGATGCCGCCCGCCGAGAAGTTGGGCGTAGGCAGCGTTCCGTGCCGCGCCACCCATTCCACGAGCTCGAGCGGCGCCCCGAGTTCTTTCGCCTGGTGCACCAGCTCCTCCTTTCCGAGCACGGTGAGCTGTTTCATCTGCTTCACGATGGTGCGGATGTGGCGCACGGCCTCGACGATGTTACCTGAGCCGGCCTCACCCTTGGTGCGGATCAGGGCCGCGCCCTCGGCGATGCGCCGCAGGGCTTCACCCAGGTTGCGGGCGCCGCACACGAAGGGGACTTTGAAATCGCTCTTGTCGATGTGATGCTCCTCGTCGGCGGGGGTGAGCACTTCGCTCTCGTCGATATAGTCGACGCCTAGCGCCTCGAGGATGCGCGCTTCCATGAAGTGGCCGATGCGCGCCTTGGCCATGACGGGAATGTGGACCGTGCGCATGATCTCTTCGATCTTGCCGATGTTGGCCATGCGCGCCACGCCGCCTTCCTTGCGGATATCCGCCGGCACGCGCTCCAGCGCCATCACCGCGCAAGCCCCGGCGTCTTCGGCAATCTTGGCCTGGTCGGCGTTGGTGACGTCCATGATGACGCCGCCCTTGAGCATTTCCGCCAGGCCGACTTTCAATCGAAACTGTTCGCTCGAAAACTCAAACATTTCTACCTCCCTGAAAATCACGGCTCAGAATGTTACACCATCGCGCTGGCGGGCTCGAAGCTCGCGGAGGCGCTTTCGATCTCGCCCGAAACAATTCTTCCCAAAATCGCCAGGCCGCTTCGGATCTGGTCCGGAGTGAGGCCCGCAAAACTCAACCGCAATGCTCCCGGCTCGAGCCGGAATACCGCAAAGTAGCGGCCGGGCAGATAAGCCACACCTTCCTTCTGCGCCCGCGGCAGCAACTCGCCGGCATCCAGGGGCTCGGGCAGCCGCACCCACACGTTCATTCCGCCTTGGGGCCGCGTCCAGCGCGCGTTGGCCGGCAGATACCGGCGGCAGGCGTCCAGGGTCGCCGCCAGCCGTTCGACGCCGGCCTGGAGCACACGCGCGCGATGGGCCTCCAGGCGTCCGGATTCCGCGAACTCGAGCAGCACCGCCTGCGAAAGCTGGTCGGTATGCAGGTCGGCGGCCTCCTTGGCCTGGCGCAGGCGGTCGATGAGGGGCTTCGGCCCCACCACCCAGCCCACCCGCAGCCCCGGGAAACTCACCTTGGAAAAGCTGCGGAGCAAGACCGTGCCGCCGTTCTCATCCAGTTGCTTGATGGCCGGCAGCGGCTCGCCTTCGTAGCGCAGCTCGCCATAGGCGTCGTTCTCCACCACCGGGACGCGCGCCGCGCGCGCCGCCTGGAGCAGATCGCGCCGCGCCGCCAGCGGCAGGGTTGCGCCCGTGGGGTTCTGGAAATTCGAGGTCACCACCAGGAAGCGCGGCCGCTCGCGTTCCAACACGCGCTCCAGTTGCGCGATGTCCAGCCCTTCCGCGCCAACCGGAATGCCCACAAGCTGGGCGCCAATTCCGGCCAGCAGGTTTTTCAGGCCCGGGTAGACCGGGTCCTCCACCGCTACCGTGTCGCCGGGCCGCAGCATCACGCGGCCGATGAGATCCAGCGCCTGCTGGCAGCCATTGGTAATGATGAGGTCGTCGCCGGGACCCGCCAGGCGCTGGCGGCGCGCCTCTTCCATCAGGTAGCGCCGCAGCGGCTCGAAGCCTGCGGGCGAACCCAATTGCAGGATGCCGGCCAGGTCCGGCCGCGCCAGCACCGCCGCGCAACTGGCGCGGAATTCATCCAGAGGAAACAGCGCGTGCGAAGGCCGCGACATCTCGAAGCTGATGACTTCGCCGCCGGGCCCAGAGGGCGCCCCGCCCGAATGTCCCGGGGACGTCATCTCGCCGCGCTCGAGCAGAGAATTCCAATCGACGCCGCCGGGGCCCAGAGGGCACCCCGCCACCGAATGCCCCGTCACGAAACTACCGCGGCCCACTTGGCCGGCGATCAAGCCTTCGGCTTCGAGCATTTCGTAGGCCGCCGAGACGGTGGTCCGGTTCAGTCCAAGCAGGCCAGCCAATTCGCGGGTGGCTGGTAAACGCTCGCCACGGGGCAGATCTCCCGACCGGATCTTCGCCGCAAACTGCTGGTAGAGCTGGCGGTAAAGCGGGATTTCGGATTCGTGAACCAGAGATAGCGCAAAATCCATCAACCCATACCATACCATATTGGACTGGCTACGGAACGACTGGAAGGTGCTACAATCCGATTCAAGGCCATGAGAGGGTTTGCGCTGGTAGCACTCACATGCGGGGTGGCCCTGGTTGCATGGCCGGCCCAGAAGAAGAAAAAGGACGAAATCACCCAGACGCTCCAGATTCCTAAGGAGCTTCCCAGCGCGGTGGAGGGCGAGACCCGGCGTCTTACGTTCCACGTCACCCCGCTGTCCGCGAAGGGCCTGCTTTCGCAGCAGGTGCGCGATGCCCTGAAGGCGCTCGCCCGGGAGGCTGGCGGAAACACGGTTCTCAAGATCCGCGCTTTTGTGGGCGGCTCGGGCGACGTGCGCCGCGTGCGCGACCTGGTGAGCGAGTCTTTCGCGGACCGCCGCCAGCCGCTTCCAGCGCTGAGCCTGATCCAATCCGGCGGGTTGCCGCTGGAAGGCGCGCAAGTGGTTTTGGAGGCCATTGCCGCTGGAAAGAAGGAGGTCAATCCCCACGGGCTGGCTTTTTTCTCGGCGCAGACGGCCACTTCGGAGGACCCGCTGGATGCGGTGGCGCCGCTGGCCGCCAGGTCCCTGGCCGCCCTGCGCCAGGCCGTCCAGGCCGCGGGTTCGGAACCCTCCGACGTGCTTCGCGTCACCTGTTTCCTCAGCTCGCTGGACAATCTGGCGGCCACGCGCAAGCTGGTGGAAGCCGAGTATCCGCGCGCCGCGCTGAACTACGTGGAGACGCAACGCGCGCCGGTCCGCGCGCTGGCGGCGTGCGAGGCCGTGGCGCGGCTTCGCCGGGACGCCGGTGCACGGCTGCTTCTGATGAATCCCGAAGGCCTGCCGCGGGAGCCCGGCGAATCGCAGATCGCGCTGATAGGCGCGCCCCACGTGGTGCTGACCGGCTCGCAGGTTTCGTTCGGGTATCAGGAAGAGGATGCGCGGCTGGCTTTTGAACGTCTTCGGAAGGCGCTCGAGCAGGGCGGCGTCTCGGCTGGCGACGTGGCATTCGCGCATTACTATCCGCTGTCGGCGGGAATCGCGGAGCAGGTGCGCAAGGTGCGCTCGAAGTTCTTCGACGACGCTCATCCTCCGGCCGGCAGCCTGGTGCTCTTCGAGGGACTGCCATCGATGGAGGCCGGCTTCGCGGTGGACCTGGTGGCAGTGAAAGACTAGTCCGCCCGCGGTAGAATGGGTCTAGCGCCGTGATGTCTGCTGCCCGCCTTTTCGCCGCTTTGCCGCTGTGGGGGTTTCTCGTGCCGGTTCTGGCGGCGCAGCAGCAGGCGGAGCCGCCGGCCGCCCGAATTCAGGTGTCGGTGAACGAGGTCATCGTGCCCATCACGGTGACGGACGACAGAGGCCGTTTCGTCTCGAACCTGGACGCCAAGGATTTCCGCATTCTCGACGAAGGCAGGCCGCAGCGCATCCGCTTCTTCAGTCACGACCAGAAGCAGCCCGTCGTGGTGGGGTTTGTCATCGACATGAGCAACAACACCCGGGTGCACTGGAAGACCTATCAGGACGCCATCCTGGAGTTGGTCTGGAACCTGCTGCCGGGCGACAAGAAGTACACCGGGTACCTCGTCACCTCAAGCAACGATGCCGAGATGGTGGTCAACACCACGTGGGATTCGGACAAGATCGCCGACCAGGTCAAGAAGCTGAAGCCGGGCGGCGGCTCCTCCTTTTTCGACGCCATTTACATGGCATGCACCAAGCACGAGGTGGTGCAAGGCGAACCGTACGAGCCGCGCCGGGTGATCATCGTGGTGGGCGACGGCAACGACAACGCCAGCAAGAGGAGCATCGAGGAGGTTCTCGAGGTGGCCCAGCGCAACCTGGTCACCATCTATGCCATGAGCACCCAGGCGTTCGGGTTCGCCAACGACAGCCAGGACGTCCTGGAGCGCATCACGGCGGAGACCGGCGGCCATGTCGAGTATCCGCTGAGTTCGCTCTACAAAGATGTTTCGGGCTATCTGTCGACGCCTTCCGACGACGGCAACTACGCTCTGACGGTGGGCACCGGCGGGTATGCCGCGGAGATCTCCGGGGCCATCATCAAGGCCGTGGGAGGGATCGGCGGCGAAGTCACCACGCAGTACGTCGTGCGCTACATTCCGGATGTGGACCCGGAGGCGAGGGCCAAGGTGTTCCGCCACATCAAGGTGGAAATACCCACTCTGCCCAACGTCAAGATTCGCGCGCGCAACGGGTACTACCCCAACGCCATTCCGGGGGCGCAGGGCAGCGGACAGTAGCGCCGCTCAGTAGCGCGTCAGCACAGCCGGAATACTCGATGTTGATGCGTGGCAGGGGGAACGTCAAGAGCGGGGCGTAACGGCTGCTATGCCAACGCCATTCCAGCCAAGTCAGCAACCCAGCCAGGCGGTGGAGCGTCATAATGGTCGGATGGGTTTCGCCGTGAACCGCGGCCGCCGCTCGCGGCTGGCCCGAGCGCTGTGGGCCGCCATCGTCGCGGCCGGGTTGCTTCGAGGCTCACTGGCCAGGGCCCAGCCTGGCGCCCCCCCGGCTCAATCCGAAACCGCGCCCGGTTCCAAAGCCCTGATGGCTCGCGGTGTGCAGGCGTACGATGCCCGGAACGATTCGGTTGCGTTGGGCGTTTTCCGCCAGGCCGCGGCCATCGGTGACGTGGATGCCATGATGTACCTCGGCGTGATGTATGGAACCGGCCGCGGCGTGGGGGTGGACTACGCGGCGGCCATGGGCTGGTTCCGCCGGGCGGCGGATGCGGGAAACAGTCAGGCCATGTGCAACATTGGCCTCTTGCACCTTCAGGGGCTCGGCCAGCCGAAAAGCTACAGTGCGGCCATGAGCTGGTTTCAGAAAGCAGCGTCTTCCGGCAACACCGAGGCGATGTTCAACGTGGGCGTGTTATACCGCGATGGTCTGGGCGTGCCCTTAAACCATACCGAGGCCATGAGATGGTTCCGAAGGGCAGCGGGCGAAGGGGACAACACCGCCGCCAACGCCATCGGAGTGTTGTACCAGCAGGGTCTCGGCGTCTCCGTGGATTACGCCGAGTCGATGAGTTGGTATCGAAGAGCAGCCGAGGCGGGCAACGACACAGCGATGTACAACATCGGGGTACTGTGGGAGGGTGGACTCGGCGTCGCCCAGGACCGCGACCAGGCCATCGCCTGGTATCGCAAGGCAGCCGCCGCCGGGAATGAACCCGCCAAGGCTGCGCTGAAGAGTCTCGGCGTCAAAGATTGACCCTATTTTGCCAAATGCCAATTGGTGACCAGATTGGCCGCGTCCACCGAACCCAGGCCCGTCGCGAAATTCCAACCCGCCCCCGCCTTGTAAACCGGCACGAGGGAAGTGGCCGACGTCGAAAGCGCGCCGTTGTAGCTCACATTCGAGCCGGAGCCGCCGCGTGGACCTCTGCCGCCAGCAGCCGCCGTACTCTGGGTGGCGCCAAAGCAGGCCGTGGTGCCGCCGCAGTTTACGTCGATATCGCCCTGCGTGACGCCATGGAAGACGCCACCGAGGGCTGCCAGTTCGTAATACTTCTGATTCGGATTGCCCTGCTTGCCGCCGTTATACTGATTCACCAGCGCCTGAATGCCGGCGAAAATCGGCGCGGAGTAAGACGTCCCGCCGCCGCCATCCCATGTGCTGGGAGCACCCGCGCACGAAGCGCCACCGTTGCGTATATCCGACCAGCAATCGACGTAATAATGGCCCCAAAGACCGTTGCCGGCGAAGAGAGACACATCGGGGATGTCGCGGGCGCCATCGGCGAAAACACCCGGGCCAACCTGCCAGGTGGGCTTCGTGTAACCCTTGCAAGTGCCGCTGACCACGCCGGTGGATGTCGGAGAGCCAGTTGCGCAGCCACTCGGTCCGCCGCTCCCCGCGACTACCTCGAGGAGGCCGTCGTTTTTCGCCGTCGAGCTGCCGCAGAAGCCGGCCGAGCCGTAGACCATGCTGTAGCCAAAATGCGTGGCAAGCAACCCGCTGGCACAGGAATCGTTCCAGGGAATTTCGGGGATGTAGGACTTAGCGGAAGCGAATGTCGCGGAGTTCGAACTGTTCCAGTAGGTGCTGTTGGTACCCGCCACGGTGTCACCAAAATCGGTGCCGCCCACAGCGACGTTGTAGGGAGTCGAAGCAAACGCGCTCACGCCGATGCCGTGGGTAGCGCCCTGCGCTCCCGCGTCACAGCTTGCCGCGCCCTCATCCCCGGCCGCCACGAAAACAGAGATGCCTAGCGCTGCCGCCTGCTGATAGGTGGAATAAAAAGCCGCGTTGGACGCCACACCGTTTTCCGCCTCGCATTCGCCGTAGCTGATGCTTACGATGGAGGGAGGCGTTTTGCTGTTCACGAGGTTTTGCAGGGCAATCAGGCCGCCGAAGGTGGTGCGGGTGTTGGCACAGGCCGCGACTTCGATGGCCGCACCCGGCGCCGCGGCGCTGGCCCATTCCGCATCCAGAATGGCTTCGCCATCGTCGCCGGCGACGACGCCCGGCGCGCTACAGTTATTCGCGCCGGAAGCGGGCGCGGGGTGAACCGTCGTCAGGCTGCCGGTCGTGTAATTCGCGAGACCAAAGGTGGAGCGGAACGTGTTCCAGTCGGTGGTCTTGTAGAGATCGGTATCCTCGATGACGGCAATCGTCTGCCCCTGGCCGGCAAAGCCAGAGGAAAACAAGGGGTTCAGATCGTAAATCGTCGCGAGGTCGCCGGGCGTCACCGCCTGATACGTGCTCTTACCCGAAGTGAAGGTGTAATTGGCATGAGCGCGTTTCATCGGGCGCGGGGAAAAATCGTGCAGAGAAACGATGCCGGCGACAGCGGGGGCCAGCGCCTCCGGAATGTCGGGATCGCTCATGTTGGCGATGTGCCGGACACCATTTACGTTGAGATAATGAATCTCGGTGTGGAAGGCTTCCCGCACTTGCGCGGCGGTCCCGGAGAAGTCGATCGTCATGCCGCCGGGCGCAATCGAATTGACCGTAAATCCTTGTGATTCCAGCCATTGGGTGACGGCAGCACGGTCGGCCTCGGCCACTCCAAAGGCCGCGCCGAATTCACTCGCGGTCATCCAGCGATGGTAGTTCGGCGAAGCGGGATCGTGCAGGCTGTCGATGTACTGCTGGACGGCCTGTTCACCGGCGGCGGAGCGCGCAAGCTGCAGGATCATGTGCTCCATGGGAAAATCGGCGGCCACCGCTCCTTGGTCGTTCCGCGCCGTGGCTTCGGGACGGGTATTGCCGGCAAGAGAGTGTCGGCGGTTTTCGTCAATGCCCCGGCCGATGACGGCGGGACGGGATTGCGCGGCGAGAAAAGCAGCGCAGGTCAGGAACAGGACAGACAGATGCAATGAACGCATACATATATATTAAACGCCCGCCAGCGGATTTGGTTTCGGTGATGAACGTCAAGAAGAGCACATAACGGCCCAGCGTCAATCCTGCCGGCCAGCCGCTATTGCAGAGCTGGCTTCCAGGACGCGGTTTGTCCGTTATCCACGAGTGTGAGCGGCCCGGTGAAACTGCCTTGTTGGGAGGCGGAAGGGACTGATGCGTTGACTTGATAGAGTCCCACATACCCGGGCGCCAGCCCGGAGAAAGCGACCGTCAACGGCGCGCCGCCGAGGAGGATTTGCGGCAATGCGGCCGTGGTGATAACTGGATCGTCAGGCCCGGGGGCGCCGAGCGGCAGATTGGCATTTGCCGCGCCGAGTCCGGTGGCATACAGCGAGATGGTCTCCCCGGCAACGGCAGGGTTTGCCGCCGATACCGCCGCGCCATCGGCGTGCACCACGGCCGAAATGGCGGGTGTCGACGACTGCACGGCCATATCCACCGTGGCACTCATGTCGCCGTTCGAGGAAACCACGATCGAGGCGTCGCCCACCGGAATATCGCCCGGGACTTGAAACTCGATGCTGCCGGCCGCGGAGGCAAACAGCGGGGCGCGCACCCCCTCGACCGATACGAACGCGTTCCCGAGCACGCGCGGCAGCGGCGCGCCGGTGGCCTCGGCCGCGGACGCCAGACTCGTCCCGGTGACAGTTGCGAGTCCGCCGGGAGAAAGTGCCGGAAGCCCGCCGTAGGAAACGACTCCTCCCACGGCGATCTGCGGGCCGCTGGCGGAAGGTTGATATCCGTCAGAGGCGACCTCGGAGAGGACGAAAGCCGAACGGGCCGAAAAGAAGGAGTGAATGTTTTGCACGTCGGTCTCGAAATCCTGGTTTCCGCAGGGAATCAGGACTCCGGCGTTCATGCACTGCTTGTTGGGGTCATTGGTGGCAGCGGCTTGAATCACGCCGTACTCGCGCGTGAACTCCTGGTCGGCCCAGCCGCCAGTGCCGCCCATCAGCGTCGCGGCCTTGGACAGCGCGGCCAGGTACACCTGCGCATACTGCGGGATGGCCACGAGACGCTGCGCCAACAGATTGATAGTAGAACCGATGGAGACCCCTTCCATGATGTCCTTAGTCACATCGTTCAACGTGGAATCCTTATCCCAGGGGATAAAGTTATAGAGGGTGGCGCCCTGAAACTGATACAGGTCGAAGTTGTTCATCCCCTGCTGGCCGCCGATCAGGCTATCCGAGCCGGCCAGCACCTGCTCAGTGGCCCCGTAGGTCAGGAACTGCTTCGGGTCGATATATTGGGAGAGGGCGGCGATGAATGCGCCGTCCGTCAAGGTGGCGCTCGCCGGCTGGTTGATCACCTGCACCAGGTTGTCGAATGTTTGTAAATCCGACGCGGCCTGACTGGTCTTCAAATTGAGAAACTGGGCGTATAAGGTGGGATCGGTCCCGAGGTTCTCGAAGTCGTAATTATTCGCCGATTGCCACTCGTAGAGGTATCCGCCGGACTCTCCGAGGTTGCGTTGCAGAAAGGTCCCGTCCAAGTGCTCGACAATGTAATAGAAGCCCAGGAGTTGTCCGTTGAGGTAGACCTGGGCGGGCGCTTCGCGGGGAGCCGGAATCCCCATTTTCCGAAACAGCTTCATGGAGATCCATTCACGCATGTTGGACGCGTCCTCATTGTTCGCCTTGAGGAGGACAAAGGGCAGGCCGAGAAACGTCTGGGTTTTGGTGTAGTGGGCGAAATTGAGATCCAGGTTGGGCTTGATGGGACTGCGACTGCCCCCGCCGTGGGAGCGGATACCGATGTCCTCGGAGATCCCGTTCCAGGTAAAGGTCGCATGGTAGTAGGTGTTCAACAGGTAGTTCTGCTGCAGTGCCGCCCAATCGTTAGCGGCCATGGTGAGATTGATTACCCGCACGGCGCTGTCGTCGAGGAACAGGTTGGCCTGGACCTGCGCGAACGCAGTGACGCAGGTTGCCGCTATGGCGCCGGCCAGAAACAAGAAGCCGATACACTTCCCCATCGATGCTCTGCGGTTCATAATTCGATTCCCCCTCGTTTGATTTACAGACTGACCGATCCTTCGGAAGAGGCTTCTGGATTTAAGATGATTTCAAATTGGAGAAAGTTTCCTAAAGTAAACGACGAAGGGGTTGGGGTCAACCGGCGCCGCGGCGGCCTGCGATCATGGAATGGTATGCTGCCCGGCGCTCCCTATGAAGCCCGCTGGATCCGGTGGGAGCCGCGCCGCACCCTGGCCCCGGAAATCCTGGAGCGGATGGTTGACACGGCATTTCCGCGCCGCGGCGTCGTCGAGACACAGCCGCTGGGCGATGGTTTGCGCAATGCCAACTTCAAGCTGCGCCTCGACGGCCACCCCGAGCCGGTGGTCCTGCGCGTCTACGAGCACGATGCCTCGCTGTGCCGGAAGGAATTGGACCTGCTTGGGCTGGCCGGCGGCTTGGTGCCCGTGCCGGAGGTGATTCACGCGGAGCCGTATGGGTTGGAGGATCTGCCGCCGTTTACCCTCACGCGCTATATCGAAGGCATCAGCCTCCGCGACCTGAAACGCAGCGGCGATACGGGGGCGACGGCGGAGGCGGCATATTCCGCGGGAGAAACTCTGGCGGCAATTGGCCGTGCCACCTTCGACAGGCCGGGATGGCTCGGTCCAGGGCCAGCCGTCACGGCGCCGTTGCTGGAAGGGAAGGACCCCACGCCGCGATTCGTGGATCTGTGCCTCGGGTCGATCAACCTCGAACGGCGCATGCCGGCGGATCTGCGCCATCGCGCGAGCGGCCTGGTGTGGCGGTGGGCGGCGCAACTGGCGCGTCTGGATGAGGAAGCCCGGCTGGTTCACGGCGACTTCAACGGACGCAACCTGCTGGTACGATGCCTTGCCGGACGGTGGTCCGTGGTCGCCGTGCTGGATTGGGAGTTCGCCGTTTCCGGCTCTCCGCTGGGCGACCTTGGCAACTTTCTCCGCTACGAGCGGGCCTTGGGCCCTCTCGCCGAGCCGCATTTTTCGGCCGGCTATCGGCATGCCGGCGGCGCCCTGCCTCGGGATTGGCGGCGGCTCGCGCGAGTACTGGATGTCGCCGCCATATGCGAAAGCCTGACGCACGACCAACTGCCGGATACGGCGATCGCGGAACTGGTTGAACTCGTCCGCGCAATTGTAGAAAATCGCGACCCGCCAGTGAAATGACGCAGCCACGCGCGGCGCTGCTATCATAATTGAGTGGCGCTCTCATGACCGCGACTCCGGAAACCATGCGGAAGTCTCAATTGCCGTGGGGTAAGATTGCCTGGTTCGGCCTGCTGCTGATGGCGTGCTACGCGCCGGTGTTAAGGGCCCTGGTTAGGCAATGGGGATCGGATCCGGACATGGGCCACGGCTTCTTTGTCCCTGTCATCGCCGGGTTTATCGTCTGGCAGAAGCGGAACGAATTGCTGGCAATCCAGCCCCAACCGAACTGGTGGGGGTTGGCCGTGGTTCTGATTGGCGGGGTCCAACTGATCATCGGCACTCTGGGCGTGGAGTTGTTCCTGGCGCGCACGTCTTTCGTGATTGTGCTGATTGGGGTGGTCTGGCTGCTGGGCGGCGACTGGATGCTCAAGAAGCTGGCGTTCCCGCTATTCCTGTTGTTTTTCATGGTGCCGATTGACGCGGTGATCTATAACCAGATCACGTTTCCGCTGCAGCTCCTGGCCAGCCGCCTGGCGGATGGCGCGCTCACGTTGATTGCCGTCCCCGTCCTGAGGGAAGGCAACATACTCGAGTTGCCCAACCAGCGGCTCTCGGTGGTGGAAGCGTGCAGCGGTATCCGGTCGCTGCTTTCGCTGACCTTTCTATCGCTGGTTTACGGATACTTCTTCGAGAAGAAGACATGGATTCGCGTGGTGCTGTTTTTCTCGACCGTCCCGATTGCCATTGTGGCGAACAGCAGCCGCGTCACCATAACCGGGATACTGACCCAGGTGAAACCGGACGCGGCCGAAGGGTTTTTCCACGAAGCGGAAGGCTGGGTCATTTTCATGGTGGCGTTGGGAATCCTGATTCTCTTTCACCAATTGATCGCCCGCGGTTCGAATTACCTGGCGGCCAGGAGAAAGCCATGAGTTTTCCGGGCAACCGGTATGCGTGGGTCTTGACGGTGGTGCTGCTGCTTCAGGCCACGGCCTTTTACGCCGTAGCCTCGCGCTCCGAGGGGGCGCCTCTGGTCCCGCCGCTGAGTCTTTTTCCGCCCGCGTTCGGTGGATGGACCATGTTGCGGGACGTGCCGATGGAGAAGGAAGTCCAGGACGTCTTGAAAGCCGACGACACGCTGAACCGGGTGTACGTCAACCCCTCTCGAACCGACTACGCCTTCCTGTTTGTCGCATACTTCAAGACGCAGCGCTATGGCCAGGCGCCGCACTCCCCGAAGAACTGCCTGCCTGGATCGGGGTGGGAGCCCGTGGAAACCGGCAGGGAGACTATCAACGTTCCCGGCTGGAACGCGCCCATTGTGACGAACCGGTATGTGGTGGAGAACGGAGACGAGAAGAGCGTGGTGTTGTACTGGTACCAGACCCACAACCGCATCATCGCCAGCGAGTATTGGGCGAAGTTCTGGCTGGTGGTGGATTCCATTCGCTACCGCCGCAGCGATACGGCCCTGGTGAAGATCGTGGTGCCGGTCCATGACAACGACATCGGCGCCGCCACGGCCGTGGGAGTCCAGTTTGTCCAGGCGTTGTTCCCCAGCCTATTGAGACAGTTGCCCTTGTAACCCGCCTTAGAGGTGCGCCGGGGCCTGGTT
>Ga0187885_10002374_pt1 | contig 18517 bp, 17 predicted proteins | sample June2016WEW_20_1_3_FD_132970 | JGI IMG/M metagenome (GOLD analysis project Ga0187885, IMG submission 132970) | Peatland microbial communities from SPRUCE experiment site at the Marcell Experimental Forest, Minnesota, USA - June2016WEW_20_100 | ecosystem: Environmental > Terrestrial > Soil >... | reverse complement strand
TACATCGAAAAGCAGTTGATGAGATAAGTTTCAAGTCTGAAGTTCTCGGTGTTCGGTTTTAGAACTTGAAACTCAAAACCTGAAGCTGAAAACTTCCTCGATGCCTGTTATTGAAGTCAGCGGTCTCACCAAGACCTTTCGCACCTACAAAAAGCAACCCGGCTTTGCGGGCGCGATCAAGGGATTGTTTCACCGTCGATACGAACAAACCGTTGCAGTCAACGACGTGCATTTTACGATTGAACCCGGTGAACTCGTCGGTTTTCTCGGCCCGAACGGCGCGGGCAAGACCACCACGCTCAAGATGCTCGCCGGTCTGCTTTACCCGACAGCCGGTTCGGCGCTCGTGCTCGGCTATGTTCCGTGGGAGCGCCACGACGGCTACCGCCGCCAGTTCGCACTCGTGCTCGGCCAGAAAAACCAGCTTTGGTGGGACTTGCCCGCCCGTGAATCGCTTGAACTGAACTCAAAAATTTACGGCATTCCCGCCGACCGCTTCGAGCGCACCGTCGCCGAAATGAGCGAAATGCTCAACATCCGCGACAAACTCAACATCAGCGTTCGTGAGCTTTCGCTTGGCGAACGCATGAAAATGGAGCTGATCGCCTCGCTTCTCCACCAGCCCAAGGTTCTGTTCCTCGACGAGCCGACCATCGGCCTCGACGTGGTTTCGCAAAAGATCGTCCGCGAATTCATCCGCCACCACAACGCCGGGCAAAAGACGACGATCCTGCTTACGAGCCATTACATGGCTGACATCCAGGCGCTCTGCGAGCGTGTCATCATCATTGACCACGGCAAGATTTTCTTCGATGGTAAATTGAGCGAAATCGTGGATCGCTTCGCCGACTTCAAGGTTGTAACGATTCAATGCGAAAAGGCGAACGATTATCCGGCGGAAAATCTGGCGCGTTACGGCGAAGTCATGGAGAAAAACGTCGGTTCCATCACGTTCAAGGTGAAACGCGACCGTGTTATCGCCGTCTGTAAATCGCTGCTCGACGATTTGCCGGTGAGCGACATTGACATTCAGGAAGTGCCGATTGAAGACGTGATCCGCCAGATTTTCGCGCGCTAAAATTGGTAGGGTCGCCTCGCCGAGGCGACTGGGTTGGGAAGCGGAACTTCCGCCGGACGCGCGGGCCGCGTGTCCCTTACCTTGCCGTCGTATAAAGAAAGTGTTTCACTCCGTGCATGGATGTTTTCCTGCAAGCAGCCATTGAAGAGGCCAGAAAAGGCTTGGCGGAAGGCGGCATCCCCATCGGCTCGGTGCTTGTGCTGGATGGCAAAATCATCGGGCGCGGTCACAATCAACGCGTTCAGCGCAGCAGCGTGATTCATCACGCGGAAATGAATTGCCTCGAAAACACTGGACGGCTCAAGGCGTCGGTCTATAAGCGTTGTGTTTTGTATTCGACACTCTCGCCGTGTCCGATGTGCAGCGGCGCGATTCTGCTCTACAAAATCCCGCATGTTGTCATCGGCGAAAACAAAACCTTCCAAGGCCCGGAAGAATACGTCCGCTCACAAGGCGTGAAGGTGGAAGTGCTCCAAGACCCGGTGTGCATCCAACTCATGTGCGATTTCATCAAAGCCAAGCCAGAGCTTTGGAGTGAAGACATTGGCGAATGAATTTTGCACCCTGACGACAACGGAGAATCTTTCGGCTTGACGTTCCGCATCAGTCGGTATAGTAACCAGCCAATCGGAGCAAACATGAACACGCACTCATTCTTTAGCCGACTCTGTCATGCCTCAATTCCCCGCCTCGCCGTCGTCACGCTGGTCGCGCTGGCTTGGAGCAGTCTCGCCTTTTGCGGCGAGATTCATGACGCGGCCAAAGGGGGTGACTTGGGAAAAGTCAAGGTGCTGCTCAAAGACAATCCTGATTTGGTTTTCAGCAAGGACAACGACGGCTGGACGGCTTTGCACTGGGCGGCGTTTGGTGGCCACAAGGCCATGGTGGAATTGCTGCTGGCTAACAAAGCCGAGGTCAATGCCAAAGACAACAATGGCGTGACGCCTTTACACGTAACGGCGGTTCTGGGTGAGAGGAATGTGGCGGAATTGCTGTTGGTCAACAAGGCTGATGTCAATGCCAAGGACAACAAGGGCTTGACACCTTTGCACGTGGCGGCGCTTAAGGGACAAAAGGATGTGGTGGAATTGTTGCTGAGCAGCAAGGCCGATGTCGATGCCAAGGACAACGACGGCAGGACACCTCTGCACTGGGCGGCACTTTACGGACAAAAGGACGTGGCGGAATTGCTGGTGGCCCATAAAGCTGGGATCAATGCCAAGGACAAAAAAAACGGCTTTACGCCTTTGCACGCAGCGGCGATTGGTGGACACACGGACGTGGCGGAATTACTGCTGGCCAACAAAGCCGAGGTCAATGCCAAGGACAACGACGGCTTTACGCCTTTGCACGCGGCAGTTGCCAAGGGCCACACGGATGTGGTGAAAGTGCTGCGCCAGCACGGCGGCCACGAATGAGCTGTATAGAAACTAAACGAAATGGCGCAACCTCACGCTGCTTCCTGACACTGTTTGCGCAGAATAATTCTCTTGTCGTCAAACCGCCACGGAAGTTTTTTCAGTTAGTCCCGCGATTTCCTTGCGCGATTGCACAACTTGATCCACGAGGCCGTATTCTTTCGCTTCCACGGCGGACATGAAACGGTCGCGGTCGGTGTCGCGCGTGAGTTCCTCGACCTTGCGCCCGCAATGTTTGGCAAGAATTTCATTCAGCCGGTCTTTGAGCCGCAGAATTTCCTTGGCCTGAATGCTGATGTCTGAGGCCTGACCCTGCACGCCGCCCCACGGTTGATGAATCAGGATGCGCGCGTTCGGCAGCGCGTAGCGCTTGCCCTTCGTGCCCGCCGCGAGCAGCACGGCAGCCATGCTTGAGGCCTGCCCGACGCAATAAGTGTTCACGTCGCACGTGAGATATTGCATCGTGTCGTAAATCGCCAGCCCGGCCGTGACGCTGCCGCCCGGCGAATTGATGTAGAGATGAATATCCTTCTTCGCGTCGGACATCTGGAGAAAAAGCAGTTGTGCGATGACGATGTTTGAGACTGTGTCATCCACGGCTGTGCCGAGAAAAATGATGCGGTCCACAAGCAGGCGCGAGTAGATGTCCCACGTCCGCTCGCCGCGACTGGTCTGCTCGACCACAATTGGAACCAGGAAATTTTGCATGACTGAATAACTACTCCATTTTCGGCACAAGTAAAGGCGCAACCTCACGCAAAGCCCGCAAAGAAAGATTTTAGCTTGGCGTCTTCGCGCCTTTGCGATTTTGCGTGAGATATAATTCCCAAATCAAAACGAATGCACTGGCGAATTCCTCCGGTTTTTCAGCGATCCAGTGCGTGACTTTTCCCGGCGCGAACCAACCGCCACGTTCAATTTCGTCAGGATGCAACTGAAACGGCCCTTCGGCTTCACAGTGATAAACCCAGACGAATTCTGCGTCCGTTTCCTTGCACGCGGCGATTTTGAATAATCGTTGCGGTGGCCGCGCAATTTTCAGATCAATTTCCTCACGCAATTCGCGCACCGCACAGGCATCATAATCCTCACCGGAACCCACGTGACCGGATGCCGATGAATCCCATTTGCCAGCTTCCCGGTCTTTTTTCATCGAGCGTTTTTGGAGAAAAGTCTCGCCGCGCGAATTAAAGACCAGCACATGAATCGCACGATGCTTCAAGCCCAGCCGGTGCACTTCACTGCGCGGCTGGTGGTCAATCACCTCGTCGCGCTCGTTAACGACATCAAAAATTTCTTCGCTCATGATTCAACACATGGGAGGGACAGCGTGCCGCCGTCCCTGAAATTTTGGCCGGCAATATGCCGATCCTCCCGATTTTTGGATAAAAACTACTCCGCCAATATTTGAGTTAACTCAATAAATTGTTCCAAGCCCACCGCTTCCGCTCGCACTTGTGACGAACGCTGTAAGTCTTCAAACGCCCGCTCCAATTTCTCCGCCAGCCAGTCTTCGCGCAGCAGTTTCAGCATCATTTTACGCCGCTGCGAAAACGCCCGCTTCACAATTTTCACAAACGCCGCACGCTGGCTTTCGGGCAAAAGCGGCGTGGCGCGGCGAATCAAAACCACGCATGCCGAATCCACGTCCGGTTCCGGAAAAAAGCAACTTGCCGGAATCTTGAATCCCGAAGGCTTTCGGGATTCATAGTCGAGTTGAATCAGCAACGTAAACACGCCGTAATCCGCATCACCGGCTTTGGCCGCAAGCCGCCGCGCGACTTCGAGTTGCAACGTTGCGACCATCCGCTCCGGTCGTTTGGGCGATTGCGCCAGTTCGACGAGAATCGGCGAAGCGACGGAATACGGCAGATTGGCCACGAGCTTCCAATCGCTCCAATCCCTTTGCTCGCGTTTCAGAAATTCCAGCGCATCGTCGTGAAGCAGTTCAAATTGCGAATTGCGAATTGCGGATTGCGGATTGGAAAACCGCTCGCGTAAAAATTCCACGAGCCTGGCGTCCTTTTCGATGGCCAAAACCTCACCCGCTCTTTCCAAAAGCAATTCGGTGAGCGGCCCAAGTCCCGGCCCGATTTCAAGGACTTTGTCCGTCTTTTTTAATTCCGCCGCCTCAATGATGCGCCGAAGTTGATTGCCGTCGTGTAGAAAATTCTGGCCGAGGGATTTTGTCAGTTGAATCCCTCTCGTCGTCAAGAGTTCCCGCATTTCAGAAAGTTTCACTGGGAACATTTAACCACGGATAAACACGGATGCACACAGATGAAACGCAAAGGTGGGGCGGGGTTACTTGATGAGCCAAATGGTTCCACACCAAGAACGGCTCGCGGGGACGCTCGCCCCACCAGCCTGAAAATTCGTGTTTATCCGTGTTCATTCGTGGTTCAAAACCTCCGCGAGCGTGCTGACGGCCTTTGACAGTTGCGCCTTGGCAATAGTAAGCGGCGGTGTGAAGCTGATGACGTTGCCATGCCCGCCTTCGGGCAAAAGAATGAAGCCACGATGCAACATGTTTTTGATGGCCCGCATTGTGGCTTCGGTGGCAGGTTTGCCGTCGGGCAATCGCAATTCAATGCCGGCCATCAGACCCAAACCGCGTGATTTGCAAACAACTTTGGATTTTAGACTTTGGATTTTAGACAACTCCGCCAAAAGAAATTCTCCGAGTTCCGCGCTTCGTTTGCAAAGGTTGAGTCGCTCGATTTCCTTGATTTGCGCCAACGCCATTGCGCAACCAACAGGATGGCCGAGAAATGTGCTGGTGTGAATCGCCTCGCCGCGCGAAGCCGGCCATGCGGCATCCATAAGGTCGGCGCGACCGACGCACACCGAGAGCGGAAAGCCGCCGGTAAGCGCCTTGCCGAGGCAAATCAAATCAGGAACCACGCCGGTGTGTTCACACGCGAACCATTTTCCGGTGCGGCCAAAGCCGGTGTAAATTTCATCGAGAACCAGCAATACGCCGTGTTCGTCGCAAAGTTTTCGAAGCAGCGGCAAAAATTCTTTTGGCGGAACATTGATGCCACCGCGAGCTTGGACCGGTTCGACCAGAATCGCGCCAATGCGTTCACGCCGAAAAAAGTGGCGGATGCTGAACTCCACGGAGGCAAGGTCGCTGGCTTTTGACGGAAACTGGACGAAATGCCCGAACTCGCGAAGTTGCGATTGGAACGGGCCGCGGAAAAAATCGCGGTGCGTCGCGTTGAGCGCGCCGTAGCCGAGTCCGTGATACGCGCCGGTGAACGCAATGACGCCCTGTTTGCCCGTGGCGAGAATCGCGGTTTTGAGCGCGGATTCGACGGCCTCGAAGCCGGAATTGCTGAAAATGACCTTTCCGGAGGGCGGAGTTCCACGATGCCCTGATGTTGGGGACTCGCGGAGCTCGTCCCTCCGAAAACTGGCCCAATGTTCGAACGTGATGCGGCTCAACTCGCGCGCGAGTCCGGCTTTACCTGCATGCGGATGCACGTCGCCCATCGCGTGGAGTAACCGCGCCATTTGTTTTTGACCGGCCTTGACGACGCGCCGGTTCGCGTGGCCGGCAGCGGCAACGCCAAATGCCCCGGACAAATCGAGATATTTTTTCCCGTCAGCGTCCCAAACGTAAACATCTTTGGCGCGTTCCCAAATGATGGGCCAGGAGCCGTCCGGCTCCATGAACACAATGTTGCGGGACTCGTAGGCGCGCAACAGGTCGAGAATTTGTTTCGTCTTCATCAGAATCAAACACCACGTTGCTCCGGCGGCCAAATTACTTTGTGCATTTGAACTTGGAATCGAACCGGCAGCGCGTCGGCAATGATTTTTTCCGCAAGTTGTTGGCGTGAAATGGGCTTCTGCCCCAATGGAACTTTTTTTAGCGATTTATCCTGCTGCTCTGGCGCGAGCGGCTGCACCCACGAAATTAACAACGGGCAAATGGTGTTGAGCTTGTGCTCGGAAATTTTTTGTTTTGCCCAATTGTAATCCTGCTGCGTGCCAATGACGAATTTGATTTCATCGGTGGCCTTGAGGCGTGGAATGTTCTCAAGACGACTGCGCTCAACTTCGCCGCTGCTGGGACATTTCAAATCCATAATTCGGCGAACCCGGGCGTCCACTTGAGAAATGTCATGCGCACCGCCGGTTTCGAGGAGAACGATGAACCCATCGTCGCAAAGCCGCTTCATCAACGGCAGGGAATTTTTCTGGAGCAACGGTTCGCCGCCGGTCAGCTCGACTAGTGGTTGTTTTGGATTTTGAGTTTTGAGTTTTGAATTTAAAAACGGAGCCGCCAACTCTCGAACTTTCATTCGGATTTCGTCGAGCGACATTTTTCTGCCTTCGGTGAAGGCGTAGGCGGTGTCGCAATACGAGCAGCGCAAATCGCAGGCGGTGAGCCGGATAAAAACGCACGGCAGCCCGGCGAAGGTGCTTTCCCCTTGCAAGCTCAAATAGATTTCGTTGACAACCAGCGTGTCGGACACGCTGGCAGTGTAGCGCTCCAGCGTTAAAAGGAAATGGCTGTGATTTGCTTTGGTGCGATTCGCGGCTATATTCTAAGAATCCGCAATCACCTCAAACTTCAAATGTGAGGTTGGAATTGGGGCGTAAAATTTGCGGCAAAAAATGAAAATCTCATGAAATTGCGCGGCGCACAATTCCTCCTGGCCTTCGTTTTCCTGGGGCAAATGGCTGCCCGCGCACAGAATCTCGACACCATCGGCGTTACGCTGTTGTGGGCGGTGACGACCAACGTCAATGGCTCGGGCATTCGCGTGGCGCAGCCCGAAGCTAATGCAGACAGCAATACCAATCATCCGAGCGCCTTTGAAGTCAATCCCACCCCGGTAAACCAGCCGGCAAGCTGGTTCACTTACATTTCCGCCGCTGGCACGACCAACACATTTCCAAACTCCGTGGGCAACGAATCCGGCCATGCCGACGGGGTGGGCGGATATTTTTATGGATTGTCTGGTGGCGTGGCGACCAATGTGGCGCACGTGGACAATTACGACGCTGAATTCTTTTACACGAATTATGTTGCAAATTCATTGTTGTCGGACAGCGGCGATTCGGTGGTCAACCAAAGTTTCACTTTTGGCTCGCTCACGGTTTCAGACCAGCAAATGGTTGATTCGCAATACGACAATTATGCCGTGCAAAACCACATGCTTCTTGTCTCCGCCGCCAACAACGGCGGGCCGGTGTGTGCGCCGGCAACGTGCTACAACGGCATCGGCGTCGGCGCTTACGGCGGCAGTTCGAGTTTCGGGCCGACGATCGACAATGGCCGCGCCAAACCGGACATCACCGCCCCGGCAGGCGTCACAAGCTTTTCCACGCCGCAGGTTGCGGGCGCGGCGGCGGTGCTGATGCAGGCGGGATTGCGCGGCGACGGCGGCAGCGACACGAACTCCGCCGCCGACATCCGCACGGTAAAGGCACTGTTGCTGAACGGCGCCATCAAGCCCGCTGATTGGACAAACAACGCGCCTTCGCCGCTGGACACACGCTACGGCGCGGGCGTATTAAACGTTTTCAACTCCTACGAGCAGCTCACCGGCGGCAAGCATGGTTACATCGTTTCAATGAGTGTTTTCACCAACAGCCCGCATCCACCGACCGGCGCCACCGGAACGGTCAGTGTGTTGAGCGGCTGGGATTTCAACACCAACACCAGCAGTTCCTCGTCCGACGGGGTGAACCATTATTATTTCAACGTCACCAATGGTGTGAACAGCGCCACTTTTACCGCCACCATCACGCTCGTTTGGAATCGCCACCGGAATTGCACCAACATCAACAACCTTGACCTGTTTTTATACGACACGATTTCCAGCAACCTGATCGCCCGCAGCGCGAGCCTGGTGGACAACGTCGAACACATCTGGGTGCCGCATCTGGCGCAAGGCCGTTATGATTTGCAGGTCTGGAAAGCCGGCGGGTTCGGCATCGTCAGCACCAATGAAACCTACGCGCTCGCGTTTGAATTTTTCTCGACGCCGTTGAACATCGCCAGCTCCGGCACCAATATAGTTCTCACATGGCCGATTTATCCGGCGGGCTTCGTGCTCCAAGCCGCCACCAATCTGGCTGCGCCGGTTTGGAATACAAACAACCCGGCTCCCACCGTGACCAATAGTCAAAATTGCGTCACGCTCGGCGCGACGAATGGCAGCCAGTTTTTCCGGCTGCAGCGACCGTGAAAATTTCGCGCGCTCAAGCAAAATGTCCGAGCGCAAAATGTTGCCCGATGCGATAGCTTCGCGCGATGGCGTGAGTGACGTAGTGTTTGGCAAGTTTTACCGCATCAGACAAATCATGCCCCAACGCAAGCTCCGCCGTGATAGCCGCTGAATACACACAACCGGTGCCGTGCGGGTGGACTCTTTTCACAAATGGCGCGGTTAACAGCAATTCCGTCCGGCCATCAAAAAAAATGTCCACCGCCTCACACCCTCCACGCAAATGACCGCCCTTCACCAGCGCCGCGCATCCAAAATGCGCGTGAATCTCACGGGCGGCGGCGCGCATATTTTCGATGGATGTCATTTTACGTCCGGTCAAAATTCCGGCCTCGTGCAAATTGGGCGTGACCAGCGCAGCAAGTGGCAGCAGGTGTTCCCTCAAAAGTTTAATTGCCGCCGGCTTCAGCAACATTGCGCCGCTGGTTGAAATCATCACCGGATCAATAATGAGCGGCAGGCGATCCCTTTTTTTGAAAAAACTGGCGACAACACGGACAATTTCAGCAGAAAACAGCATGCCGGTTTTCACCGCCCCCGGTCGCAATTCTTCAAACACGGTTTCGATTTGTTGCCGCACGATTTTGGGTGAGCACGATTCGATATTGCGAACGCGATTTGGATTTTGCGCGGTCACACAAGTGATGACGCTTGCGCCATGCACGCCAAGCGCGGCGAACGTTTTCAAGTCGGCCTGAATGCCCGCGCCGCCGCCACTATCCGAGCCGGCGATGGTCAGCGCGACGGGTAATTGTTTCCGCTTCGGCATGGCGCAATTAAATCGTGAATCGTGAATGGTGAATAGTGAATTGTGCGCGCCTTCGCCATTCACAAATCACCGCTGACCGCGTAGATTAGCGGCATGGACAAGGACCAAGTTGCGGAAATCCTGGTCGAGATCGGGACGTTGCTCGAACTGAAGGGCGAAAATCCTTTCAAGACGCGCGCCTACATGAATGCCGCGCGCACGATTGAAGGCTTGAGCGAGCCGCTGGCAAAAATCGTCGCTGAAAAACGGCTGGGCGAAATCAAGGGCATCGGCGAGGCGCTGGAAAAGAAAATCACCGAGCTGGTCGAAACCGGCAAACTTGCCTACTACGACGAACTGAAAGCTTCGATTCCACCGGGCCTGATTGCGATGCTGGAAATTTCCGGACTCGGACCCAGGAAAATCCAGGCGCTCAACAAAAAACTCGGCGTGGATTCGGTCGGGAAACTTGAAGCCGCGTGCAAGGCAGGCAAAGTTGCGGAACTCGACGGCTTCGGCGAAAAGACACAGGCCAACCTTCTTGAAGGCATTGAGCGTCGGCGGACTTACGCTTCCAAACATTTATTGAGCGACACGCTGGCTGCCGCGGAGCCATTGCTGGAAAGCCTGCGCGAGCATCCCGGAGTGATTCGCTGCAGCGCGGCGGGCAGCTTGCGGCGGTTCAGGGAAGTCATTGGTGACATTGATTTGCTCGCGTCGTCAAAAAAACCGGTGGAAGCGATTGAATTTTTCGTTTTGCAACCCGGAATCATCAAGGTGACGGCGAAAGGCGAAACGAAGGCAAGTGTGATTTTGGAAGGCGGCATTCAATGCGACCTGCGCGTGGTGAGCGACAAGGAATTTCCGTTCGCGCTCGCGTATTTCACCGGCAGCAAGGAACACAATATCGTCATGCGCCAGCGTGCGATCCAGCGCGGTTTGCGGTTGAATGAATATGGGCTGTTCAAGTCAAAGGAAGAAACCCGCGACCCGAAATTGCTCGTGCCATGCCGGGATGAAGAAGAAATTTTTGCGAAGCTCGACTTGCCGTTTGTCCCGCCGGAATTACGCGAAGACCACGGCGAATTTGCCGCTGGCGAAAAAAATGCACTGCCACAACTCATTGAATGGACGGATTTGCGGGGCGCGTTGCATGGCCATTCGACCTGGAGCGACGGGCATAATCAATTGGGCGAAATCGCCGATTACATGGAGGAACTCGGCCTTGAATACTGGGCCATTACCGACCATTCAAAATCGTCGTTTCAGGCGAACGGTCTCGATGTGAAGCGGGTTCGTGAGCAAATCAAGGAAATCAAAAAAATCAACGGACAACTTGCCAGGCGCGGTGGTGAGTTCCGGTTGCTCACGGGCATCGAAGTGGACATTTTACGCGACCGGCTGGATTTCGACGACGACCTGCTCGCGGAACTGGACGTGGTGGTCGCCAGTCTGCATGTTCCGTCCAACAACGAGGCGGAAAACACAAAACGGTTGATTCGCGCGGCACAGAATCCGTTCGTTCACATGATTGGTCATATGACAGGCCGGCTGTTGCTCGAGCGGGAGGCATATCCTGTCAATGCGCAGGCAGTGATTGACGTGTGCGCGGAAATGGGCACGTGGATTGAACTGAATTGCAATCCGCATCGGTTCGATTTGGACTGGCGGCTTTGGCCTTACGCGAAAAGCAAAGGTGTCAAGTGCGTCATTAATCCAGACGCGCATCGGAATGAGCACGCGGGTTTTCTTCGGTTGGGCGCGGGGATTGGGCGAAAAGGCTGGTTGGAGAAAGTGGATGTGGTAAATGCGTCGTCATTGAAGGTGTTGTTGAAGGAGTTAAAGTCCAAACGGCTTGAAGACAAAGGATTTTAAGCGAATCAGCGGGATTTTTTGAATTGAAAAATTGGAAATGGGTTTGACAGAATTTTCATCTTGTCGATACTTCCGCCGTAGTCATCGGTTGTTTCTGTGTTCGTTGGCCGTCCGGTGTTTTCAAGCAGCAACGTGAAGAAAAGCATATTATGAGGAAGTTTTTTGTCTCTGTGGGGCTCATTGCTGCTGGGACGGCCAGCCTTCAGGCTGCCTATGCCCCTGACTGGGATTCCACGTCGGCTTCCATGTGGAGCCTGTCAGGCACCTTGCGCGGTTTCTACGACGATAACTACAACACCGCGCCGGCGGGGCCAAGCAAACGCGGCAGTTTCGGATTTGAAGTCAGTCCTGCTTTCAGCCTGAATGTGCCGCTTCAACAAACGGAATTTGGACTGCGCTACACTTACGGTTTGTATTATTATCAGGATCGGAAGACCCTCGGCGAGAATCCGGTTGACCAGACGCACCAGTTTGATTTGTGGGTGGATCACGTATTCACCGAACGCTGGCAGGTAAAAGTGCAGGATTCATTCGTCGTGGGGCAGGAGCCGGAATTGATTGATCGCAATACCTCTGTGACTACCCGCATCGAGGGAAATAACATCAGCAACATGGGCAGCCTAACTCTGAACACGATTTGGACGCGGCTGTTCAGCACCGTGTTGGGCTATCAAAACACATTTTACGATTACGAAAACAGCGGTGCGGTGGTTAATGGCTTTACATTCCCATCTACTCCTCCCGTTTTTGTCGCAACCTCAGTAAACGCCAGCCTTGCCGGCTTGCTGAATCGGATTGAACAATCAGTGTGGCTGGATTTGCAATGGCAGGTCCGGCCGGAAACCATGGTCCTGGTTGGTGGCAACTTTGGGCTGGTGAATTACACAGGAAATGAACCTGTGGCTACGGCGTTTCCATCCGCCAACATCATTTATTTCAGCGACAGCCGCAATAGTCGTTCCTACATCGGCTATCTTGGTTTTCGACACGCCTTTCTGCCGAATCTGTCTATGAACGCACAGGGCGGCTTTCAATATACGGTGAATTACAATGATCCGCTTAGCTTGCCATCGCTGGCTCCTTATGCAGTCATGTCGGCAACCTACACCTATGCTCACGGCGGCTATGCGCAGATTGGTTTCACGGAATCGCAGAGCGCAACGGACGAGATTACGCCGGACGCCAAAGGGCGTATTACGCAGAGCCAGGAAAGTTCCACGGTTTACGCTTCCATCAACCACCAATTGACATCCAAGCTGCTGGGCTCAGTCATTGGGCGCTGGCAACACGCGGTGTACAACGGGGGCCTTTACAACAATCAGGCGAGTGATTACTATAGTTTGGGTGTGAACCTGTCGTATAGTTTCAACCGGCATTTTTCAGTTGAGGCCGGCTATAATTTTGATGATGTTGTTTCTCAAGCTGTAGGAAACAGTGTCTCTCAAATTTCAGGAAACGGTTACACGCGCAACCGCATTTATTTGGGAGTTTCAGCCGCCTATTAGCCAGCCGTGTTAAACCAAATTGTCGGGAGTATGTATTTAACGCAAACCGCGTTATTTTTAGGCAAAAATCAACATTAACGTGCCCGCTGCGGCCAAAATCCAGCTAAACCATCCAAAAGCCAAGCTGGATAATGGGGTGATTGTTCCATAACAAGAAAGGACGGTGCTTTAAGGCATTCAAAGAAACCAAGAACTAAACCGGGGACAACGACGCATATATCTGGGTAATAGAGGCTTAGTTTGTTGCCGGCGCGTTCTGGGTGGCATCGTTTTTGCTGGCAAAAGGCTGAAGCGACATTATGAATGAAGACCAAAAAATGGCAGCGGAACTCCGTAACCGAGTTGCGGAGCTTGAGAAAGCAAATGAGGCCCATGATAACACAATTGCGGAGTTGCAACTTCAAAATGGCGAGACGCAGAGAGAGCTTGACCTTTTGAGGCGACAAATAATCGAGATAGCGGAGAGCAGCAAAATCGAGATAGCGGAGAGCCAGTGAGGTCTTGCCCCTTTCCGGGCAACAATCCGCACAGCATCACCGCTATTTGCGCTAACTACATACTCCGCAAATTGTTTTGAACGTTTGGACGGGAGCCGGGTCAATGGCATGGCTTCCATTATTGTTTTCCGACATATGGATTCATTACAAAATCAGCCGCCGCAACAGGAAACCATGCTGCACTTCCTGGACTATTGGCGCATCCTGCGCACCCGCAAAACCATTGTCATTACCGTTTTTTTGATTACCCTTACCGTCGCTACGGTGGTAACGTTCATTCTGCGGCCGTCCTACGCCAGCACCGCGCGAATCAAGATCGAACCTGATATCATTTCAGACGTTCAAGGAGTTGGAACAGGCGATGTCACATATGCCCCATACGATCCGTATTTCATTCAGACTGCATTTGAAATCATTCATGACCAAGTTGTCCTCAGCAAGGTCATCGAAAAGCTCAATTTGAATGTTGTGTGGGGCAGGAAATATAACGGCGGTGTGCCACTTGAGACCTCCATCACAATGGAGATGCTCAAAGGGCGAATGTCTCTCAACCCCATTCGCAACACTAAATTGATCGAAATCACCGTGCGCGACGAGGACGGCGATTTGACGGCCCGCATTGCCAATGCCACCACCGAAGCCTATCGCGATTACCGGATCAACCTGCGCAAGGAACAATCGCTGCGCGGCATCAAGGCTTTTGAAGACCAGTATCAAGCAGACGAACAGCAGCTGGATGTCGTCGAGCAGAAAGTGGATCAATTGCGCAAGGAACTGCGCATTCACGACTACGATCCCAATGCCACCAGCCCCACCCCCACGCTGACCTCGGAGCAACTGCACAACTACAACAACTTGATGATCGAAGGCGAGGCGCGCTACATGAAGTATGAAAAACAGTTGACCGAACTGCAACCATTAAGCCCGGAAAAATTGAGGGAGGTTTTGCCCACGACTGTTCCTGATACTGCGCTTTCTGATTTGTTGAGCAAACTGCATGAAGCCCAGCAGAAATTCGTCACTTTGACGAATGATTATTCGCTTGCAAACCCGGATGTCACCCGTGTGCAATCCTTGCTTGACGAGTTGAATCTTCAGATTGATGACCGGGTCAGCGGCATCATGGCTGGCCTTGGCAGCCAGGTGAAATCCGAGAAGGCCGCGCTTGATGCGCTCACCGACGCGGTTGACGAAGCCAAACAGAAAGATCAGGAGGAAGCCTCGAGAGGACAGCCTTACTGGGAGGAAAAGCGCAAATTTGAGAACATGCTGGAATTCCATAAGTTGCTCGCCGCGAAAATTGAAGCGGAGAAGCTCGACTTGGAAATTCCAAGAACGGCGATGGTGGAAATCATCCGCCAGGCCGAACCGGCTAAAAATCCCATTTCTCCAAATAAAAAACTGAACATCACTCTCGGCATTGTCGGCGGTTTGGTGCTTGGCATCGCTCTGGCTTTCTTCATCGAATATCTCGACACCAGCGTCAAAACCATTGATGAAATCGAGCGCGTGTTTCAAGCGCCAGTGCTTGGTGTGATTCCCCAGAACGTTGGTTGTCTGCTGGACGAAGGCCCCGAGAGCCAACATGCCGAGGTTTATCGCATCTTGCGAACCCATCTTTTGTTTTCTCGCAAGGATGACAAGCTCAATACGATTGTCACCATCAGTGCCGGTATGGGCGAAGGCAGATCCATCACCGCCCTCAATTTGGCTACAGTCTTTGCTCAAGCTGGCCAGCGTATTTTGATCGTGGACTCGGATCTGCGCCGCCCCACCCTCCACAACTTGCTCCGCGTCAGCAATAACATCGGCCTGACCAATTATTTGCTGAAACAAAACACACTTGAAGAAGTCATTCAAACCACCAGTGTGACGATGCTTGATTTCATGGCCAGTGGCAAATTACCAAGCAGTTCCATGAGCATTCTCAATTCGCCGCAGATGAAGGATTTAATTGCGGAATTGAAACGGCGCTATGATTTCGTGTTTTTCGACTCACCTCCAATCCTAGGCGTGAGTGATGCCGCCATACTGGCCAGCGAAGTGGACATGGCCGTACAAGTCATACAATACCGCCGTTACCCACAACAGATGAACATGCGCGTCAAACAGTTGGTCGAGAAGGCGGGTGGTAATCTGATCGGCATCGTCCTCAACAATATCACCATGTCGCACGACGAGGGTTATTACTACTACTATTCGCGCAACGAAGATAAACAGGAAACGCCAGCCCAAAATGTTCCCGGAGAATCCGATGAGGCCGGGATCAAACAAAAGTATTGATTCTGCGGCGAATTTGGCAAGGATTGGTGTTCACATGAAACTGTTTTGCAGACCGTTGTGTTTGGAATGGTGCGCATGCGGGCTTTTGCTGTTTGGGCTTGTGCTCGGCGGCTGTTCATCGTCCTCAGACCGGTCATTGGCTTCCAACAAACCTAAACCGCCGCTTTCTTTGGCCGGGCCATTGCCGGAGGGTTCGACATCTGGTAATCCAGCCGCCAACGGTTTACACGTGGGCGAAACTGTGATTGTGGATCTCACGGGCACAGTCGATCAAATCCCCGAACATTCGGAGCCCATCAAAGAAGACGGCACCATCACGCTTCCCTACATTGGCGCGGTTCAGGCGGCGGGCAAGACGACCGGTCAACTGCAGAATGAAATCCTCAACCTTTACGTGCCCAAATACTATGTCCGGCTTACTGTGACCGTGAAATCAGACGACCGCGTTTATTACGTTGGCGGCGAAGTCAAGCAACCCGGCCGCCAACTTTATGTAGGCGAAACCACCGTAACCAGAGCCATTCAATCCGCCGGTGATTTCACTGATTTCGCGAACCGAGGCAAGGTGTGGCTTGTCCGCGCCAATGGGAAACGCATCAAGGTCAACTGCAATAAAGCCCTTGAAAACCCGTCTTTGGACCCGCCTGTTTATCCCGGCGACCAAATCCAAGTGCCGCGCAGCTTCTTTTGAAGATTCAACTTCACATCCTTGCGGGCAGGAAGGCGGGCAATCAATGGGTTGCCTGCCGTTTTCCTTTTCGTATCGGCCGCGCGCATGGAAATGATTTGCAGTTGGATGATGATGGTGTCTGGGATCAACATTCGACGCTTGAATTCAACCCACAGCAAGGCGTCATCCTCGCGGCAGCGCCGAACGCTCTGGTCACCGTGAACAGTCAGCCCGTGCAAACCGCTCTGCTCCGCAATGGCGATGTCATCACTCTCGGTGCTGCCAAACTCCAATTTTGGCTCACTGCAGTTCGACAGCGCAGCTTGTGTCTCCGCGAAGGGTTCTTTTGGGCGCTTCTGGCCCTGGTTGTCTTGTGTGAGCTTTTTCTAATCTACCAGCTGATTCATTAATGCCGGAAATGGCGGATGCCGGTGAATGCCATCGCCATATTCCGCTCGTTCGCCGCCGCGGTGACTTCTGCGTCGCGCACCGAACCGCCCGGCTGAATTGCCGCCGTCGCGCCCGCTTCCGCTGCGGCAATCAAACCATCGGGGAACGGGAAAAACGCGTCGCTGCAAATCACGCTGCCTTTCAGCGAAAGCTTTGCCTCCCCCGCCTTCCAGACCGCAATCCGGCTTGCGTCCACGCGGCTCATTTGTCCCGCGCCAATGCCCAGCGTCCGGTCGTCCGCTGCATAAACAATCGCGTTTGATTTCACGTGCTTGACCACACGCCAGCCAAACAGCATTGCGCGCAATTCACTGTCCGTCGGCTGCCGGCGGGTGACGATTTTCAGATCCGCGCGCGTGGCCGTTTTCAAATCACGCTCCTGCAATAAAAATGAATTTGCGCCGACGCTCCGCAAATTGAACTCGCTGCCGGCTGTTGGCGATTTCAACATTTTCAACAAACGCAGGTTCTTTTTCTTTTGCAAAGCCGCCAGTGCATCTGCGGAAAAATCCGGCGCGATAATAACCTCGCTGAAAATTTCAGCGATGGCTGCGGCGCACGCGCCATCGAGCGGGCGGTTTGTCACGATGATTCCGCCAAAAGGCGCTTGTTTGTCCGTTGCGAACGCCTTGTTCCATGCTTCACACAAACTTCCGCCCTGTCCGACGCCGCATGGATTTGTATGTTTCAAAATCGCCAATGTCGGCATGTCGTTCGCAAATTCCGTGATCAAATTTGCCGCTGCCGTCAGGTCCAAAATGTTGTTGTAGGAAAGTTCCTTGCCGTGGATTTGCTGGAAAAAATCGCGAAATCCGCCATAGAGTGCGGCGGCTTGATGCGGATTTTCGCCGTAACGCAACGGTTGGACAAGTGGTGCATAAACAAAAAGTGTGTTCGGCAAGCCGGCGCTCCGCACGTCAAACGTTTTATTCAAATGCGACGCGATGGCGGCATCATACGCCGCAGTCCGCGCGAACACTTTTGCGGCCAGTTTGCGGCGCAATTCCAGCGTCGTATTGCCGTTCGCACTGATTTGCGCGGCGACTTCGGCGTAATCCGCCGGGTCAACCACGACGGTGACGCTCTCATGATTCTTTGCCGCGCTGCGAAGCATCGAAGGTCCGCCAATGTCTATGTTTTCAATTGCATCGTGTAATGTTGCATCCGGCTTCGCAACGGTTTGTTCGAATGGATAAAGATTCACGACGACCAGATCAATCGGCTTAATCCCGTGCGCTTGCACAGCGGCCTCGTGGCTTTCGTTCCCGCGAATAAAGAGCAGACCCCCGTGAACCTTGGGATGCAGCGTCTTGACGCGGCCGTCGAGCATTTCAGGAAAACCGGTGTATTCGCTGACATCCTTCACCTTGAATCCCGCGTCGCGAAGGATTTTGGCCGTGCCACCGGTTGAAATCAGTTCGATGCCCGCCGTCGCAAGGATTTGCGCCAGCGGAATGAGGCCGCTTTTGTCGGAAACAGAGAGCAACGCCCGTTGAATGTTTGCCATGACGTGACAAAATCTTCCAGACCTGCCGGTTTCGTCAACGGCAAATCACGGTTTATTCGCCGCGGTTTGAACCATGTCCTCGCCAATCGCGCGCTCGAGCCTGGCGCAGGCGGCGGTATAATCGTGCAGCGCCTGCACCTGCGTTGTGCGCGCTTGAGTGAGCGATGTCTGGGCGTCGAGCACGTCGAGTTGAGTGCCGGTGCCGGCGGCAGCGCGCGCCTCGGCCTCACGCAAGGCTTCC
>Ga0187885_10002366_pt1 | contig 18549 bp, 18 predicted proteins | sample June2016WEW_20_1_3_FD_132970 | JGI IMG/M metagenome (GOLD analysis project Ga0187885, IMG submission 132970) | Peatland microbial communities from SPRUCE experiment site at the Marcell Experimental Forest, Minnesota, USA - June2016WEW_20_100 | ecosystem: Environmental > Terrestrial > Soil >... | reverse complement strand
TCCAGGGGATCTATAATCCATGTCACCGCGCCGCGGGCCGCTTCGGTGTGGGTCTCTTCCGAAAGCACCGTGGACTCAGGAAAGGCGGAAGCGAGGCGTGTAACGATCAGGTTCTCCGCCGCAAGATCGAATTCCGTCACCAAATCGATCTCGCCTTTTCGGGAAACCGCAAATCGATCGTGGAGATGCTCTTTGAGGAACCTCCCTGCCTCGCGCGCCACCTGCGTGCCCGCCAAAGCATACTCATCCAGCCTGCTGTTGCTGATGCGCGTTTCCAGATCCGCTGACTTTCCGCCATCACTTTTCATCCAGGCGCACAACCTCCACACCTTTCGGCAACTTGAACTGAAACTGTTTGCTATCCACTTTCATGTTGGTCTTCAGGTTGCTGAGCGCAAAATCCGAAGTGTTCCCCGTGCGCTCCCGGATCACGATGCGGCGCATGTCGAAGCTGCGAGCATCACATTCGATCACCACATAAGCATAATCGGCTTCGGGCGCGCGCGGCGTAAACCGAAGAACGAAGGCGCCGTCCGCATCCGGTCCCGGATCCCGCTCCCATGCGACCTCGAAGCTCCGCCGGATGTCGCCCTGGCCCAGCAGGAACTGAAGTGGCGTGCTATGCAGTTCGGCGGCGCTGAAACGCCGGATCAGCACTTGCCGGTCTTCCGGAGTGTACAGATACGTCTCCCGGCCGTCGGCGATAAAAAGCTTGACCTCGGGCGCCCGATATTCCCAACGCATGAAGCCCGGCTTCTTCATGATCAAGGTGCCAGACTCGGTCTGCTCGATTCCGGGCGCGCGATAGGTCTGGCGGAAATCGGCGCCGATGCTTTCCACCAGAGCATAACGCTTCTGCAGCCCGGCGACCACGGCATCCAGGTCCGGGCCGGCCAATGAAACGGAAGCCGGAACGAACGCCGCCAAAGCCAATGCCAAGCCCGTCCCCAGCCGCAAGAGCCGGAGCACGGCCCGTCCCGCATGCGATCCGTGCGGTGCCGAAATGTCCGGGCTACTCCTGAACCGAATCCACATTCTCATGGCCAACATCCTGACCGGGATTTCGCAAGGTATCGATTAGCAGCATCGCAATGCCAATCGTGATGGCGCTGTCGGCAATGTTGAAGGTCGGCCAGTGGAACGAATCCTTGACATGCAGTTCGATGAAGTCGATTACGGATCCGTGCATGATCCGATCCGTGAAGTTCCCCAAAATGCCCCCCATCGTAAGGGCGAGAGCGCCTTGAAGGAAAAATCGATCCGACGGCATGCGCCAGCTGTAAATCACAATTACGACGACGGCCACGATCGCAAGCCCGCCCAACAGGTAGGGTTTCCAGGCCGCATCCAGATCCTGGAAAAATCCGAAGGCCACGCCTGAATTGCGCACATAGGAAAGGCGTAGATAACCGGGGACGAGCTCGATGCTGTCCCTCAATTCCATGCGCACGCTGACGAGGTATTTCGTCAGGTGGTCGAGAAGGAAGACCATCAGAGTGAGCAGTATGAATTTGCCTCTCATCGCATCCATCAATCAGGTAAAACCTCCGCGGAATTCAGACGCCCATCTCGAGCACACTTTCCGCGCAGCGCTCGCAGATCGTGGGGAAATCGGCATTTGCACCTACCGCAGGGGAATAGTTCCAGCAGCGCTCGCACTTTTCACCCTGAGCGCGCTCCGTCAGAATACGCAGTTCGTTTCCAGCGTCGTCCACTACTTCCGCCTGCGAAACAAGGAATAGATACCGTAGATCTTGCGCGTGCCGCTTCAGCAGGTTGCCCTTTTCGCTTCCAGCATGAAGGATGACGCGTGCTTCCAGCGAGTTGCCGATCTCGCCTTTCTGCCTGAACTCCTCGAGTGCTTTGGACACAGCCTGTCTCACCTCCAGCAAGCCATCCCATTCGGCAAGCAGATCCTCTCGGTCATGGCTGGGTTCATACTCCGGGAAGAGCATCAGGTGGATGGATGCAGGCTTGCTCCCGGCTTCGTCCCCCGCGTGCACGGCCTCGAATATCTCCTCGGCCGTGAACGGCAGAATGGGCGCAATGAGCCGCGTGAACGCGTCGAGGATATGCCACAGAGCCGTCTGTGCGGAACGCCGCGAAGCAGAGCGGGTAGCATGCGTGTACAGCCGATCCTTCAGCACGTCGAGGTAAAACGACGACAGATCGACTGTGCAGAAATTGTAAAGGGCGCTGTAGACCAGGTGAAACTGATAATCCTCATACCCTTTTCGGCACTTGAGAATCAGGCGCGCCGTGCGTGCGAGCGCCCACCGGTCGATCTCCAACATTTCATCATAGGGCACCGCATCACGGACCGGATCAAAGCGCGGGTGCTGAGGATCCTGCTGGTTGCTCAAATTGCCCAGCATGAATCGGGCGGTGTTTCTTATCTTCCGATAGGCGTCCCTGAGCCGCTCAAACAGCTCGTCGAAGATACGAATATCCTCGACGAAGTTCACCGAACTCACAAGAAGCCGGGTTACCTCAGCGCCTTGCTCCTTGACGAGGTCCGCGGGATCCACACCGATCCCCTTGGACTTGGACATCGCACGCCCTTCGGCATCGAGCGTCCAGCCATGGGTAATCGATGCGCGGTACGGGGAGGCGCCGCGCAACGCCACGCCGATCAGAAGCGAACTCTGGAACCAGCCGCGGTACTGGTCGCCTCCCTCGATATACATGTCGCTAGGCCAGGGAAGGTCCTTCCGGCTCTTGCTTCCAAGCACCGCCAGATGGCTGCTTCCCGAATCGAACCAGACATCCAGTATGTTCGATTCCTTGCGAAAGTTCGTGCCGTTGCACTTGCGGCATGTGGTTTTCTCTGGAAGCAAGCCGGAGGCTTCGTGCGCGTACCAAGCGTCCGCTCCTTCACGATCGAAGAGGGAAGCCACGTGGTCGACGATCCGCTTTTCCAGGAGAATTTCGCCGCAATCAGCGCAGTAAAAGGCAATGATGGGCACTCCCCAATCGCGCTGGCGCGAGATGCACCAGTCCGGGCGCTCCCTGACCATGTTGCTGATGCGCTCTTCCCCCCAGGCTGGAATCCATCGGACGGTCTTGATCGCTTCAAGAACGCGCAGGCGAAAGCCGTCGTGGTCCAGCGCGATAAACCATTGAGGCGTGGCGCGGAACATGACGGGATTGTGGCAGCGCCAGCAGTGCGGATATGAGTGGCTGAACGGTTCCGAATGAAGAAGAACACCCGACTTGCGCATGTGCTCGACGATGATCGGATTCGCTTCGAAAACCTGGAGGCCGGCGAAATGTTCCACACTGGCATCAAATCGTCCTTCGTCGTCCACGGGGCACAGGATACTGAGTCCGTAAGCGACTCCCGTGAGGTAGTCTTCGTAGCCATGGCCGGGCGCCGTGTGCACGCAGCCCGTGCCCGCATCCAGGGTCACATAATCGGCCAAAACCAACAGCGACTCGCGATTCAGGAACGGATGACGCGCCTTGCGCCCCTCGAGGACCCTTCCTCGGAATCGCGCCACTTCCACAGGCTCGCGCCAGGCGCACGCCGCAGCGACAGATTTGAGCAATTCGGTCGCCACGATGTAACCCCGGTTGCCCACCCGCACGGCGGAATACTCATAGTCGGGATGGAATGCGATCGCCAGGTTCGCCGGCAGCGTCCAGGGCGTTGTCGTCCAAATCACCACGGACCAATCGCCTCCCGCCAGCTGCGGATCCACATCCGACAGATCAGATTCCATCGGGAACGCGACGTAAATCGAAGGACTGGTGTGATCCTCGTACTCTACCTCGGCTTCAGCGAGGGCGGTCTTGCAGCTGATGCACCAGTGTACCGGCTTCATTCCCTTGTACACCATGCCTCTTGCGACGAATTCGCCGAAGGCGCGCGCGATGTCTGCCTCGTACGCGTGGCTCATGGTCAAGTAGGGATGGGCCCACTCGCCGAACACCTCCAGGCGCTTGAAACCATCGCGTTGAACCTCGATGAACTTTTCCGCATACTTGCGACATTCCCGCCGCACCGCAACCTTGCTCATGGAGGATTTCTTTGGCCCCAGGTCTTGATCGACCTTGATCTCGATCGGCAGACCGTGACAATCCCAGCCGGGCAGATAAGGAGCGTCAAAGCCCATCATGGTTCTGGACTTGACGATGATGTCCTTCAGAACCTTGTTGATCGCGGTGCCCATGTGGATGGCACCGTTTGCATAGGGCGGCCCGTCATGGAGGACGTACAAGGGGGCGCCGGCCCGCGCTGCGCGGATCTTCCCGTAGATATCGATCTTTTCCCAATGCCTCAGCATTGCCGGTTCGCGCTGCGGCAGATTGGCCTTCATGCTGAAAGATGTCTTTGGCAGGTTGAGCGTGTTCTTGATGTCCATAGCAGGTCTCGCGTTCATGTTCTTCACAAGGTGCAATCCTATATAATAGCAAAATATTCCGGCACTTCGCTCTGCATTTCCACTGACCGGACTGCAAAGCGGATCGCAAAGACTTGCCACAGATTTCACAGATTACACGGATTTAAATGTGAAAAAGCCGGATGGTGGGAGAGGATATTCAGTGAAATCTGTGTAATCTGTGGCAAGTTCTTCGAATTGCGATTTACTTAAAAGCATTGGGTTGGTTTGGGCTATATCCCGAAGACACCAAATCCTCGTAGCTACAACTCGACAGCCACTCATGCGGGGGCCACACACGCTAGCACGCATGATGTTTGACAAGCAGACACTCAGATCTTACTAGATAGGTATCGGGTTTGATAACCCGAGAGAGACTAAAAAGCAAAAGGAGATTGGCAAAATGAGATTGATCCCATATGTTCGAAGATCCGAAACACCTTCAGGGCTATGGCCCGAGAACACCTCGCTGTTTGAGGATTTCTTTAACGACCCATTCCGCTCCCCCTTGTCCAAGAGCAATGATCGCTGGCTGCCTGCGGTGGACATCCTTGAGAAGGAAGGCAACCTGATCCTCCGTGCCGAGATCCCAGGCGTTGAGGAAAAGGACATCGACCTGAAGCTCGAAGGCAACGTTCTGACCCTCAAAGGGGAAAAGAAACTGCAAAACGATCAAGAGCGCAACGACTTCCATCGTATGGAGAGCTTTTACGGTTCGTTCACCCGTTCCTTCACGCTTCCTGAATCGGTAGACCGCGAGCACATCAAGGCCGAGTTCAAAAACGGCATTCTGATCATTACTGTGCCCCAGAAGCCTGAAGTCAAGCCACGGGATATCCCGGTCAACGCCAAGTGAGGCGGCGGATGGATAGGCTACTGACGAGTGGCGGGTGACGGAAGCATTTTTCGTTACTCGCCACTTATCACCGCATCAGCCGATATAGTGGATTATTGATTCGACAAGCTCACGATCAAGGCGCAAGAGGCTCTGCAGGCGGCTCAGATGCTCGCACGTCAAGGATATGATTCTGTCTATGGCGCCCGACCGCTCAAAAGACTCCTCGATGAGAAATCGAGGGAGCTGACGGCTTCGCCCGTTGCAGTAGCGACGGCAAGCTGATTGTCATCAAGGACATTGCGGCCTGTTTGACAAAGACATTTGGCGCCAGGATCAGCCTCAAGCCGGACGGTCTGTGTTAGAATTTGCGTTGCTATGATAAACAACATAAAGACGGTCATGTTGCTCGGTCTTATGACCGGGATCATCATTTTCCTTGGAAGCCTTTGGGGTGAGCAAGGCTTGACGATAGCCTTGGTCTTTTCTGTGCTTCTGAACTTCGGAAGCTATTTCTTTTCCGACAAGATCGCACTGAGGATGTACAGAGCCAAGCCGGTCACTCGCGAGCAGGCGCCGCGGCTTTATGCCATGCTCGACTTCCTTTGCGCCCGCAGCAGCTTGCCGATACCCAAGGTCTACCTCATCGATACGGATTCGCCGAATGCTTTCGCTACAGGACGCAATCCGGAGCATGCATCCGTGGCGGTCACTGAGGGCGCTTTGCGGCTTCTCGATGAAAACGAGTTACAGGGGGTGCTGGCGCACGAATTGTCTCACGTCAAGAATCGGGACATTCTCACCAGCAGCATCGCCGCCACCATCGCAGGTGTGATCATGTGGCTTGCCAACATGGCCCGCTTCGCGATGATTTTTGGCGGCTCCCGGGATCGTGGAGGGCGCGGTGGCGGTCTGGGGAGTCTCGTGACTGTTATCGTGGCTCCTATCGCCGCGATGCTCATTCAGCTTTGGATCTCCAGAACGCGAGAATATGAGGCAGACCACACCGGAGCCGAAATGGTAGGAAACCCTTATGGGCTCGCGGCCGCGCTGCAGAAGCTGGAAAGCTACTCCAAGCGCCTGCCGATGGAGGCTTCCCCGAGTACGGCCCACATGTTCATCGTGCAACCATTCTCGGGCGGCGGATTGACGAGCCTGTTCAACACTCACCCCCCAATGCAAAAGCGGATCGAGAGGCTTCTGGGCAGGACTTTGTAACGTTCATCGTGATTCTGGTCTACTCACCATCCTTGTTATCTCTGCCGGCGAGCAGCGGGATTAAAACTCGCACGCCGGAGTATCAAAACGAGAGGTGCCAACGACGTGGAAAGCAGGAAGATCCCCATCAACAGCACCAAGCCGCCAGCTCCCGCCGAACCTGCGGTAGATACGTTCGAGGAGTCGGCCGAGTTCAAAGTCGTGGACAAACGTCATTTCGCAAATGTGGATGAAGTCGCCATTTCTTCCGGACCGGTTGAGGAAAAGCCGCGCTACCCTTCTTATGTGGAAGAGCTGATGGCGCGCACGGCCGAGACCGAGCGGCGCTACGCGGAGAAGGTGAAGCAAATCGATCAGGAGGTTGCCCGCGTAAAAGCCCGCCTCGAAGCGGAACATGAACGCCAGTTCGCGCGTGCCAGGCAGGATCTGCTCCTTCCCTTCCTTGAAGTCCTCGACAACCTGGAACGCGCGCTTCGGGCCGAATCGCAGGCAGGCACCCATGATGACCTGGTGGGAGGCCTGAAAATGACTGTCGACCTCTTCCGAGCCAAGCTGAAGAAGCAGGAGATTGAGCCTGTCGAAGTTCTGGGGCTACCCTTCGATCCGAATGTGAGCCAGGCGATCGGGGTGGTGCCAGTCTTGGATCGTGCCCAGGATGGCGTGGTCGTCGAGGAGCTCCTTCGCGGTTATCGCATGGGGGACTCCCTGGTGCGTCCGGCTCAGGTGCGCGTCGGCCAGTATCAGGATGGACGAAGCGGCCCTGCATGGTAAAATGGCCGTTCCGCATCCTACGAAAGGGACGCCATTGCAGATGTCCGCAAAGATCCTCACCAAGAACCTGCATATTCCCAATCTAACCAGTATCGAAGTTTATGAGTCGCTCGGCGGCTATCAGGGACTGCGCCAGACGTTGCGCGAGCATTCACCCGAGCAGGTGACCGAAATCGTGAAGCGCTCAGGGTTGCGCGGCCGCGGGGGCGCCGGATTCCCGACTGGGATGAAGTGGGGTTTCGTGCCCAAAAACTCCGGCAAACCTGTTTATCTCTGCGTCAACGGCGATGAGAGCGAACCTGGGACCTTCAAGGATCGCGTGATCATCGAGAAGGATCCGCACCATCTCATCGAAGGCACGATCATCTCCGCGTACGCGCTGGGCTGCCATCAGGCGTTCATTTTCCTGCGCGGCGAGTTCTTCTTCGGCGCCAGGGTAATGAAGAAGGCGCTGGATGAGGCGTACGAGAAGGGATATCTGGGGAAGAATATCCTGGGGACGGATTACCATCTGGAGATTGTTCTCCATCGTGGGGCGGGCGCCTACATCTGCGGCGAGGAAACCGCTTTGCTGGAATCCCTCGAGGGAAAGCGGGGACATCCTCGGCTCAAGCCTCCCTTCCCGGCCGTCGTTGGCTTGTATGGCTGCCCGACCGTGATTAACAACGTCGAGACTCTCGCAAACATTCCGGACATCATCATCAACGGCGCGGATTGGTTTGCCGCCATCGGAACCGATCGCAATGCCGGCACCAGGCTGTTCGCCGTCAGCGGCCACGTGCAAGAGCCGGGAGTCTATGAGTTCCCCATGGGCATCACCCTGCGGGAACTTATCTATGATCACTGCGGCGGCATACGGAACGGGAACAAGCTCAAGGCCGTGGTGCCGGGAGGCTCCTCGGTCCCTATTCTGACCGCCGACCAGGTCGATGTTCGAATGGACTTCGATTCGATCGCCAAGGCCGGCAGCATGCTCGGATCGGCCGGCGTGATCGTGATGGACGAAACCACGTGCATGGTAAAGGCCGTTCGCCGCATCACCCGGTTCTATGCCGAGGAATCCTGCGGGCAGTGCACGCAGTGCCGCGAGGGCACCGAGTGGCTTTATCAGATTCTGACGCGCATTGAAAACGGGACGGGGCGCCCCGGCGAACTGGAAGTCATGCTCGACATCTGCACCAACATGAAGGGGCGCACGATCTGTCCGCTGTCCGATGCGGCCGCAATGCCCGTGGAGAGCTACATCAGAAAGTTTTACGATGAGTTTTCAGCTCACATTCAGCAGCATCATTGCGTCGTAGCCTGAAAGGCGCCGCGCGATGCGCAAACCGGGATTTCTGATTGACCGCCGGTTTCAACTCCATGACCCGGGCGTCCAACATCTCGAATCGCCAAGCCGCCTCGCACACATCCAGCAGGCGCTCGACGCGTATGGGGTCGAAGAGCGCTGGCACCGCGTCGATGCTCGTCCCGCCACCGCAGAGCAGCTCGAACTCGTCCATAGCCGGAACCATGTGGAAAGGGTGCGGAGAGCCGCGCAAATGGCCCCGGCCTTTCTTGATCTCGACACTCCGGTTTCCGCCGCAAGTTATGATACCGCTGTGTTGGCCGCCGGGAGCGTGCTGGCCTGTGTGGATGAGATCTGCAGCCGGGAAACCGATCGCGTCTTCGCGTTTATCCGGCCTCCCGGACATCATGCCGAGCGCGAGCGTGCCATGGGGTTTTGCCTGTTCAACAATGTCGCGCTCGCGGCAGCCCACCTCAGAAACAAGCATCGGCTGGATCGAGTGGCTATCGTAGACATCGACGTCCATCACGGCAATGGCACGCAAGCAATGTTTTATGATGATCCGACGGTGCTGTTTGTCTCGACACATCAATACCCCTATTTCCCGGGAACTGGCGCCTCGACGGAATTGGGCGCTGGAGACGGCTGGGGATACAACATCAATTTCCCGCTGCCGGCGGGCACGGGTGACGGCGTGTTTGTTCCGATCTATGGCCGCATCGTCTCGGCAATTCTCGATCAATTCCAGCCGCAGTTTCTCCTGGTCTCAGCGGGATTTGACGCGCTTCTCGGCGATCCGCTCGGTGGCCTTGCCGTAAGTGTGGCCGGATATGCCGCGGTTTGCGCCGTCCTGCTCAAGGCGGCGGACCGTTGCTGCGGAGGGAAGATCTGCTTCGTGCTGGAAGGTGGTTACAGCCCGGCCGGTCTCCGGGATTGCACTACGGCGATTCTTGCGGAAATGGAATCCGCGGATTCCCAAGAACCGGCATTCCACGAAGATCCCTTTTTTGAGATAATATCGAAACACGCCCAGGGGGAATTCGGAGAGCATTGGCGCTGGTAGTCGCGCAGCGCGGAGTCCAAACGCCGATTTTTCAAGCCCTGCACTCTTCCGGCGAGACGAACCGGGTTTGAAGTAGTGGGGAAAGCGGTCAAGTCTGGAGAATTCACTCATTTTCGAACTCTTCTGCACTGGCGCATCCAAACAAAAAGTAAATTATCCAGACCTGACCCTGTCCCTCTTATCTGGATACGCGGCGAGTGCCCATTTGTGTTAAGATGTTTTATATCATCAGGATTTGCTGAAGAAGCATTGCTGGCTGCGGAGATATTCCGCCAAATCCGGCGGCATATTCCTTTTCACGAGACCACTATAACTCAAGTTAGACATCACACGAACGCATGAATAAGAGTGAAGAGCTGTCACGGTTCCAGGAGCGCTGCCACCAATATTTTACATGCTTCACGTTTGCAACGATGGGCCTTCAAAACGTGGCGGACAAACTAAGGTCTCGCCTCGTGGAGGGCCAGGATCCAAGCCTCTTTATTGGCACCGGCCACCCCGACCAAGGGAAAACCCATTCAAGAATAAAGCTCAGGGTCGCAGTGGCGTCGTCTGCTAGAGACGGCGAGTTCTCAGACACCATCGACAAGTCGATCATCGTGGCCATCTTTTCAGAATGGGAGGGACTATATCGCCGCAAGATCGCAAAGGAAGTTGGAGTGGAGGCGAAAAGGGTGACATCCGATCTCATGGGAGATCTGCGCATTGTTCGAAACTGGATCGTTCATAGCAAATCTGTAGTTGGTAAAAACTGCACGAGAATCAAGGTGCTTTCGTGGCAGCTTCATCAGGACCAAGAACTGAAGGTAACGGGCCAAATGTTTTCCAGTTTGATCGACGAGATCAACGCCATGTCGGTGGAGGTCCGCGCCGTCTAATAGATATCTTAAATGGTTAAATCCCCGCGATTCCTGGGGAATGGAATTTCACATCTGCGCCTATTCAGCTGCGCTAAGATCTGCAGACTATCGTTTCCCAAGAATCTAGGATCGGGGCGTTCCGGGACCTTTGAGGAGCTTCCTTGGAGGACATTATCCATGAGGTCATTAACTCGAATGGGTTTGGCTTTCCTGTTTTTCGCGCAACTGAGCTCGATTGGCTTTGCTCAGTCCGGGATCATCAGCACGGTAGCTGGAAATGGAGGCACGGTTTTCGGCGACGGCGGCTTGGCGACTTCAGGCACGCTCTGTTGGCCATCCGGCGTAGTGGTGGATGCGGCGGGCAACCTGTTCATCGCTGACCCAGGTCACAACCGCATCCGCAAGGTAACTGCGTCAACTGGAATCATCAGCACGGTGGCAGGTGGAGGGACTCAGGGCTATGGCGATGGCATATCGGCGACTTCAGCCCAGCTGGGTTACCCAGTAGGCGTAGCGGTGGATGCGGCGGGCAACCTGTTCATCGCTGACGCAGGTAACAGCCGCATCCGCAAGGTTGCAGGTGGAACTATCAGCACGGTGGCGGGAAATGGAACCAGTGGTTTCAGTGGCGACGGCGGTCCGGCGACTTCTGCCCAGCTTTCTAACCCATCTCGCGTAACGGTGGATGCGGCGGGCAACCTGATCATCGCTGACACTTATAACAACTGCATCCGCAAGGTGACCGCCTCCACTGGCGTCATCAGCACGGTGGTAGGAAATGGAACCCTTGGTTTCGGCGGCGACGGCGGCCCGGCGACTTCTGCCCAGCTCAATTGGCCATCCGGCGTAGTGGTGGATACGGCGGGCAACCTGTTCATCGCTGACTCCAACAATAATGTCATCCGCAAGGTGACAACCGATGGGGTGATCAGGACGGTGGCGGGAAATGGAAACTGGGGTTACAGCGGAGACGGCGGCCCGGCGACTTCCGCCAAGCTCGCTGACCCGACTGGCGTAGCGGTGGATGCGGCGGGCAGCCTGTTCATCGCTGACCAGGACAACCAACGCATCCGCAAGGTGACTTTTGCCTACGTGCCGTCATGCTACACGCTGTCGATGACTACCAGCCCACCAGCGGGCGGAAGCGTTACGGTCAACACGGGTACGAACTGCACGGGTGGCTACACCTCAGGAACAGGGATTTCGTTGACTGCCGTACCGGCGGCAAATTACGTCTTTAGCGGCTGGTCGGGCACCGGAGGCAGCTTCTCCAACAATTCCGCGGCCAGCACGACCTTCACCATCACGGGAAACGCATCGGTCACCGCGAACTTCACTTGTTCATTTTTCTTTCCTCAGGTGGCGGTCGGAGGTGGCTATTCCACGCTCTTTACCGTCACCAACACTAGGTCAGCGTCCGCACCGGGAAGCCTGACTTTGACGGATCCGCAGGGAAATCCTTTCTTGGTGAATGGCACGTTAACCGATTCATCCGGGACCACACAGCCCGCATTGCCTGGGTATTCCTTTTCTTTTACAGTTCCCTCTGGAGGAACCATTTTCTTATCAGCTACCGGCTTGACTACAAGCAGTCCAGTGACGACCGGATGGGGACAATTGGATAGCGCGGGAGGCTCACTGACCGCAGTAGCGACCTATGAGTACGTGGTTGGCGGGGTTATGCAGACAATGGTGGGCGTTCTCCAATCGCAATCGCTGCAGTACGCGACAATTCCAGTGGACAATAACACCAGTCAGAGCAAGCAGACGCTTTACGCCATTGCCAACCCAAGCAGCCAAACCATCGCCATCAAATTGGCATTGGTGGGCCAGGATGGGACGGTCGTCGATGACACCGTCACCTTGACGCTCCTCCCAGGGCAACAAATCGCAAAATACTTATGGCAGACTCTGGGCCGCACAGATTTTAAAGGCTCTCTGGTCCTTCGGGGACAAAGCAGCGCGACCTTTGTCGCGGTCGCGCTGGTTGAGAAGCAGGGCATCCTGACGGCGATTCCCCTCATCGCCGGAAAAGCTCCGGGCGTTCCGAACTGACACCGTCCAAGGCCGGTGTGATCGTGATGGGCAGGCGAAGGGACTGGAGGATTGCATCGGGAGGGTCCCCCTGAATTCTGGTAGAATAGTGTCATGAAACCGAGAATCTACACGGACACTTCGGCCTTAGGGGGCTGCGAAGACGAGGAATTTCGCGAATCATCTCGCCGTTTGGTTGAGGCATTTGTTGCCGGCGAGCTTATCCTCGTTCTGTCCGATCTCGCACTCAGGGAACTGGAGGCCGCTCCCGACGCAGTTAGCAAGGCAGTGGCGCGCGTGCCGGACGCACACATCGAGCTCATCGCGATTTCCCCCGAAGCGGAAGAACTGGCTGCTGCTTACATACACGACGGCGCTATTGCCGAGAGCATGCGCGCGGATGCTCTGCACATCGCCCTCGCCACGGTAGCCCGAGTCGATGTCCTTGTCAGCTGGAACTTCAAGCATATCGTGAACCTCAGACGGATTCATGCGTATAACGCGGTAAACCTTAAGAGAGGATACCCTCTTTTGGAGATCCGCACTCCTCGGGAGGTGCCGATCGATGCATAGCCCCATGTCAAAAACTTTTGATTGCGTGCAAAGCATGCGTCAGATTCGTGACAGGCTCAGTGGGGAGATCGCGACCATGACATACGACGAGTTGGTCCAGTGGCTTCGATCACACCACTATGCTGATCCGTTTCTCCAGCGGCTCGCACAGAAGGCTGCCCAACAATCCGCCGCAAAGGATGGCGCTGCGCGCCGCCGCTAAATTCGGGGGCTGCGCAACTCCCGAATTGGCGGCATGAATGCCAACACTCCGAGCTGTGAATACGGAAGTTGCGTAGCCCCCAAATCGTCAGCACAGGAGCTTTTGCCATGTCTATGAAGAACCCGCCCCATCCGGGCAATTTCATTCGGACGGAGATCATTGAACCATCTGGCCTGTCGATCACGGCAGCAGCAGCCGTGCTTCAGGTTTCCCGCCCCGCTCTGTCCAGTTTGCTTAACGGCAAGGCCGACCTGTCGGGCAACATGGCGCTACGCATCGAGAAAGCTTTTGGCGTGAAGATGGACACGCTGATGAGAATGCAATCCGCCTTCGACATCGTGCAGACGCGCAAACGCGAAAAGGAAATCAGCGTGCAGCGCATTCACGCGCCCGCCGCGCTTCACCCCTAGCGCCATTTGGGAATATGTTATCAAAAACAAAAGAAGGATTGCCGGCTGCAGGCATGTATCGCCAAGTCCGACGGCATATCCATTTTCCCGAGACCTGTATATTTCAGGTTCGGCGGACATTAAGTACATGACTGGGAACGCGATGCCGGAACAACGAAGCGGTCAGTTCGTTGTGGCGCCGATCAATCTTCAAGACGGGTGTGGTCATGATTGCTTTTGCCGATTGGTTTCCCCTCCTCCTGCTTGGGGGCCTCTTCACGACAGTCGGACTTCTGAAGGTCTACGGATTCAGGCACAACATCATCGGAGGGGGCAGCAAGCCCTGGAGTACTCGACTGCCTGGTTCATGCCCGACGTGGAGCAAGCATTTGAACATTACAATGACGGTGCTTTTCCTCGTGATCGGGCTCTCGTTCCTATCAATCCTCGGCTGGCTTCTTCTCACCACAGCCCGGCGATGAGGAGTCGACAAATCGGTGAACAGCGCTGCCATGAACGCGGGGCAGGCTCTCGGAACCGGCGCGCCGGTTGTCCCGTGTAATCATGTCGCCGAAGCGCGCGGCTCATTCGCGACGTTGGGCAGGCGAAGGGGCTGGAAGATCGCATCGGCAGGGTCACCTTGAATTCTGGTAGAATGGTGTCATGAAACCGCGAATCTACACGGACACCTCGGCCTTGGGGGGCTGCGAAGACGAGGAATTTCGCGAATCGTCTCGCCGTAAAAGAGGACACCCTCTTTTGGAGATTCGCACTCCTCGGGAGGTGCCAATCGATGCATAACCCCATGTCGAAGACTTTTGATTGCGTGCAGAGCATGCGTCAGATTCGTGACAGGCTCAGTGGTGAGATCGCGACCTTGACATACGACGAGTTGGTCCAGTGGGTTCGATCGCACCACTACACTGATCCGTTTCTCCAGCGGCTCGCAGAGAAGGCTGCCCAACAAACCGCCGCAGCGGAGGGTGCTGCGCGCCGCCGCTAAAGGCAACAATGTCTATGAGAGTGCGCTGTGGTGTCTCCCTTCTAAAAGGCCACAACATTAATCTCTGCCCACAGGCAATGCGCTCAAATCGTACGCGAGGGAACGAGCCGACGAGACAACAATCTTATCGATGATCACGTAATTGGCGTGGAGGTTGGTCATGATCAGAGAGGCGGCGGTCGCAGGTCAGTTTTATTCGGCGCACCCGGAAGGGCTGCGCAAGAGCGTTCTTTCCTTCGTTGGCTCGGTTGAGCCCTCCCTCCATGCGATGGGTGTCGTGGCGCCCCACGCGGGTTACGTGTATTCGGGTCCGGTGGCCGGCGCCGTCTACGCCGCGGTAAAGCTGCCGAAGCGCTTCATCATTCTGGGACCCAACCACACGGGCAAGGGCGTGGCCCTCTCTCTCTACCCCGAGGGCCAATGGCGCACTCCTCTCGGACTGGTCGCCATCGATGATGAGTTGAATCGGCTCCTCGCGCTGGAGTGCAGTCTGCTCGTCACGGACAAAGCGGCGCACGTGCGCGAGCACTCGATTGAAGTTCAGCTTCCTTTTCTTCAGGTGTTGGCGGATTCGCCCAGTTTTGCGGCCATTTGCGTAGGCACTGCCGACTATGTTGCGCTCGAGGCTTTGGGACATGCTCTGGCGCGTGTCGTCCAGTCGATAGCGGAGCCGGTGCTTCTGATCGTAAGCTCCGATATGAGCCACTATGAGCCGGCCGACGTTGCCTCCCGCAAGGATGGATATGCGATTGACAACATCCTGAAAGTGGATCCACGCAGTCTTTATGAGACAATCTTAGAAAAGGATGTCTCCATGTGTGGCTTCGCTCCCGCGGTAGCTCTTCTGATCGCGTGCCGCGACCTGGGCGCCACGAACGGGCAGCTGATCCGTTACGCAAACTCCGGGGACATTAGCGGCGAGTACACGAGGGTAGTCGGTTATGCCGGCATCGCCATTCTGTGACTGTTTAGCCCCATCAAAGCAGCCACGGATTCCACTGATTTCACGAATTCATATGCATGTGATATGCGCGTATCGAGGCGCACCAAATGATGTCGCCGTCTTGGCCTGCATTCTGGAGGCGGCAAGAGACATCGCCTTTTGGTAGCGCCTTCATAAATCCGTGGAATCCGTGGCTGCTTTTGGCTCTTAAAGGACATCTCGATGACCACAGGGCTAAACGGGTACGCCATTGTCTGAAGCCTGATGCGGGCGGCGCGATCTTATCTTCTTTTGCGCGGCTTTTTTTGCTGTGGGAACAATGCCTCTCGGGCAGCGCGGTGGCTGTGGCAAATGGCGACCGCCAAAGCGTCCGCGGCGTCATTCGGGGTAGGTACCTCTGGCAGGTCCAACAGAAGCCGGACCATCATCTGTACCTGGCTTTTCTCCGCGCGCCCGTAGCCGACGAGCGCGCTTTTAATCTCGAGGGGAGAGTACTCGTACACAGGGAGTCCCTGCTGAGCGGCGACCAGAAGCACTACACCGCGGGCATGCCCCAGCTTGAGTGCAGACTGAACGTTGGCCGCATAAAACACCCCCTCGACCGCAACGGCGTCGATCGCCTCTCGTGCCAGAACTTCCCTCAGCTGTTCGTGGATCTCGAGCAGGCGTTCATGAAAGGGGCGGCGTTTCGAAGTCCGGATTGCGCCAAAGAGAATGGAGGAGTGTCTGGATCCGTCCGACTCGATGAGACCGTATCCGGTGATTTCGCTGCCGGGATCGATTCCCAAGATTCTCATCGGAAAGCAAGCTCACGAAGCTTCCTGGAGAGCAGCCTCATCGACATCGAAGTTTGACCACACGTTCTGGACATCCTCTTGATCTTCGAGGGCCTCCATGAGTTTCAGCATGGTTTGCGCTTCCCTACCCTCGAGTTTGACATAATTCTGGGGCAGCATGGAGACTTCCGACGCGGCCATCGGGATTTTGTCCGCTTCCAGCGCAGTTTTCAAATGTTCGAAGCTCTCGGGACTGGAAAAGATTTCGAAATTGTCGCCATCCTCGCGCATGTCGTCGCCGCCGTTGCTCAGAACGATATCCATGAGTTTCTCTTCGGAAGCCGCGGCCTTCTCGACCACAAAGTACCCTTTCCTGTCGAACATCCAGGCGACGCAACCGGATTCGCCGAGGTTCCCTCCGTTCTTGGCAAGAATATGCCTTATCTCGGCGACCGTGCGGTTCCGGTTGTCGGTCAGGACGCGCATAAAGATGGCGGCTCCCCCAGGCCCATACCCCTCGTAGTTCACCTCTTCGTACGTAATGCCGGGAAGCTCCCCCGTGCCGCGCATGATGGCGCGCTTGATGTTCTCGGCAGGCATGTTGGCTGCCTTGGCCGTGTTCACCACGAGACGCAGCCTGGGATTCGCGTCGATGTCGCCGCCGCCATTGCGCGCGGCCATCGTCATTTCCTTGATAAGGCGGGTGAATATGCGCCCGCGCTTGGAGTCGGTTGCTGCCTTTTTATGCTTAATAGAATGCCACTTTGAATGACCCGACATAGGAACGCTCCTTTTTCACAGAGGATTCTGTCATTTTAGCATAGATGCTGCTACTTTGTATCTCTCGGCCTCAAGCGTGGCGGCAAAGGCAATGGCAGCTGCAATCGGCAGGAAACAGACGGCGGCATGCGAAAGTTCTGCTAGGGCAGCATGGTCCTGGTTTAGGTCCAGGTCCAAGTCCACGTCCAGGTGGGAGAAAGGGCTTGCGAGATTGGCGACTGTCCTCGATTTCGAATCATGCCCCATGTGCCAGACGGGCGAAAAGACCTTGGAGCCGGGAAGCCTATGAAACCTCGGCGCAACATCAAACTTGTGCTGGGTTTTGATGGAACCGCTTATCACGGCTGGCAGATTCAGCGCAGGCATCGAACTGTCCAGGGCGAGCTGCGCAAGGCAATCCGGCTCATCACGGGAGAACAAACAAACCCGTTCGGGAGCGGAAGAACAGATGCGGGAACGCATGCGCGCGCTTTTGTCGCCAGTTTCGAGACCTGCTGCACCATCCCGGCTCGAAATCTCGTACGCGCCTTGAACAGCAATCTGCCGCCCGACATCCGGGTACTCTCGGCGCGCGACGTTCCGCCGGACTTTCATGCCAGGCTCAGTGCCGGGTCAAAGGTATATCGATACCAGATCTATCGCGGATCGGTGATTCCACCTCATCTTGCGCGCGAACATTTTCATTACCCTTATGCCATCGATGTCGGCATCATGATGCGGGCCGCGCAGCTGTTCGAGGGCGCACACGATTTTGCCAGTTTCGCTGCAAAAGGAGGGAAACGGGAGAGCACGGTGCGCCATATCTTCAGTTGTCAGCTGAAGAGTGCGGGGCACCGGCTGACGTTGACCGTCGAGGGGAACGGGTTTCTGCATCATATGGTCCGAAACATGGCTGGCACGCTTCTCGAACTGGGGAGCGGTCTCATGACTTGGGACGAGTTTCAGGCTCTGTTCGAGCGGAGGGACCGCACGCTGGCCGGCTTTACCGCGCCGGCGCGTGGACTTATTCTGCTTCGGGTCAGGTATTGAACCGAGCTCGCGCCGGATCTCCGCCAGCCCGGACGAGGCGTGCCTCACAAGAAGATCTTCGTCTATTTCGCGGATATCAGAGTTTCTGTTACCATGGAGCTCGCAACGAGGTTCCGTTTTCTATGAGTGAAAAGACCTACCTCGCCGACCCGGGAAGTTTGGAGGAGAGTCTCCTCAAGAGGATCGATCGGCTGTGCCTTCCGAGACACGTGGCCGTGATCATGGACGGAAACGGCCGCTGGGCTAGAGAGAGAAGATTGCCCAGAGTGGCCGGACATCGCGCTGGCATCGATTCGGTGCGGGAAATCGTGGAAGTTCCCGCGCGGCTGGGATTGGAGGTTCTGACGCTCTACGCTTTCTCGGTGGAGAATTGGAAGCGTCCGCAGGCAGAGGTACGGACTTT
>Ga0187885_10002360_pt1 | contig 18570 bp, 13 predicted proteins | sample June2016WEW_20_1_3_FD_132970 | JGI IMG/M metagenome (GOLD analysis project Ga0187885, IMG submission 132970) | Peatland microbial communities from SPRUCE experiment site at the Marcell Experimental Forest, Minnesota, USA - June2016WEW_20_100 | ecosystem: Environmental > Terrestrial > Soil >... | reverse complement strand
CTTTGAGGACGTTTTCCAGATCCATGTTCTTTTCGAACGCGAGCATCGGAATGTTCTTGCCCTTGGAGATCGTCGTGAACCGGCCGTCTTCGTCTCCTTCTTTCTTGACGATCAGGAGCGACGCAAACGGACAGACAGCATCAATGGTCAGCTCATCGGAGTTGTCGCCTGGCGCTGCGCCCTGGGCTCGCCGCGCCATCCCTTCGACGTGCGCACCGATCACCTTCACATTCTGCTTCTTGGCTTCGGCAATCAATGCCTTGATGCGGGCGATCTCGTCTTCGATGGAGACGCCGGCCGCTCCCATGCCTTTCAGGCTCGCACCAGTCACGATGATGACCGATTTAAAAGGAACGCCGGTCTTGGCTTTGGCGGTTATGTCGGCCGCCGTCGCGTTCATCTTGGAAACATAATCCAACTTGAGACTCTTGAAGAAGATCTCGAACCTTGTGGGTCCAGGGCTCTGGCCGCACGAGGTGAGCAGTACTGGGAGGCCTGCCTTTTGTGGCCCGGCTGCGGGAGCGCCCGCCTCTTGCTGAGACACTGCCGGCGCAATCAAGAGGAACAGGAGCAGCAGGGTCGCTGCAGCGGCGACTGCGCACATTTTGGTGGGAATTCTCATGGATGACTCCTTGCCAAAAAACCCCGGTGCGGCGAGATCTACGGCTGTACTGGTCGTCCGACGCGCCTGTCCGAGGTCCAGGTATTTCATAATCTCGTACTGATGATGGCTCCACAGTAATGATCTGTTTGGCACGAATCAAGCGATTTATCGCCGACGGGGAATCAGGAGCCCCAACAACACCAAATAGATGAGAGACTCCGGCCAGAACCAGACGGATCGCCGGCTTGTAGCATCAGGATAAGCCTCCGGCTGCGGGAGGGGGATCGGATCCCAAGGAAGCCCGGCTTGCTGCGCCAGTCCCCTGACATAGAGAAGATGAATCACGGGGATGTTGCTTGCGACCATCTCAAAAAGGACGCCGCGTTCCGCGGCAGGCGGCTGCTGCAAACGAGTGTTCAATCCGGGTTTGACGTCCAGCACCAGACGGCTCGTGCCCAGGTTGGCAAATCCGCCGCCGCTGTTGATGAACGCGGCGATCTTTCCTCTTGCCGCGCTTCGATAGAGGCGCATGCGCTCATCCACGTTGCGTCTCAGGTCAGGTTCATGCAGAAACAGCAGGCCGGAAGCACGAATCCGGTTGGCCACTCGATCTCTGGTCCCGGTTTCAAATTCGAGCCCAACGTCCTTGTCTCCGCCCAAAGAGACGCCGGTCGGAGTTTCGGTGCATATCCGTTCGCGCTGGAGCAGGTTGAAGATGTCGAGCAAATCGAAATGGGGATCCGTGGCGCCATAGGAAGAGGCTCCGAGCGACAGGATGACGACCGGTTGGACATCCATCGCTTTGGCCGCGGCGAGCGAAGCCACGAGCAGGGCGGGAAACGAACCGGAGCTGCCGATGGCGACGCTGTCTCCGGCTTTGACTCCGGCCTGTCGAAGCAATAGGACGATGAGACCGGCCATGTTCGGGTTGGTCGTGGTCCTCTTGGCTTCCAGCTCTCCCACCGTGGTTACAAGAGGGGAATCCTGCGGGCCGATCAGACCGGTCCTGTTGGGATCGGAGCTCGATTCGAATGAAACGCCTCGGCGCTCGCGCTCGGCCGCAATGGCCTGAACGGCTTGTCCCATGAGCCGCGCGGCACGGAGTGTGACATCCTCATCGCCGGGAAGAGAGCCATGGGAACCAATCTCAGTAATCCAGAAGGCCGCCAGGCTGATTACAGCCGCGGCTGCTATGCGGGTTTTATAATTCATATCCATTGTGCCGCATCTGGAGTCCCGTAGGGACGAGGTGAAAATAGCCCGGCACTTCAGTGCCGGGATAAGGCACCAGATTAACTACGAGTCCCGTAGGGACGACTGATTTGGAGAACATGGATGCTGTATTCCTAATCCAGATCGACGGGATGTCCGACTGGAAATGGCTCAGCCGTCCCTACGGGACTAGCCTCTGGGGTATCCGAGAATCCCGGCACTGAAGTGCCGGGCTATTCTCGTTGCGTCCCTAACGGGACGCCGCCAATGCCGAGATACGTCTGCCGTCCCTAACAGGATGCGGCCATGATTACCCAGTCATGATCCATTAAACCAACCTGGTGCGCCCGCAAATCCTATCCATGCTCGCACCATGCGGCGATGCTTTTCCTTCAACCCATAATCAGGCGGAGAAATTGCGAAAGAAAATACACTGCCACTGTCACGGTCACAAGCGATGCAGTCGTTATCAGGATGCCTTGCCGTTCCATGTTGTTTGCGATCAGTCCGGGAACTACCCAGCCGATGGCTCGAAATTCGAGCGATGCCGGGAGGAGCGACGGCAGAAAACGCAGCCACACGAGCGTCCACAGGCCCGCGATCATCACCATGAAGACGAATCTCCGCGTTCCAAACAGGATCAGATAGTTCGACACGACCTTGTAACAGAGCACAGTCAACAGCGCCACAATCAACGTGCCTGCAATGCGCTCAGGCGAACGCAGGAACAGTCCGAGATAACTGGGGACGATCACCCCGCCGGGATAGATTCCCGTGATGCCGATGAACAACAGGGAAACCAGCAATCCCAGAAAGGAAATCTCATATTCCATAAGGCTCGCCGACCTCCGCCCAATGCTTGGCAAGGATCATGCCTGCCCCCTTGATGTTGCCGAACCCGAACACAACGGTCGGATCAGGACTCGCAGACCAAACGGCGTTAAGCATTTCCTCCGCCGATCCGGACTTGAGCACACGCGCCTGCGGCAATTGCCTGCGCACGATGCGGGCATGTGCGCCGACGACAAACAGCTGCGCGAACCTCGGCCTTGCGCCGTCCCGGAGGGCCGAGATCCACTGCAGAGTTCGCGCCGCCCGGTCGGCGCGCAAGTTCAGAATGCCGACGATGTGTCCCGCTGCGTGCGGCAACATGCCGGCGACTCGCGACAGAACCTCCAATGTCGATTCTGGATCATTGGCCGCAAAGGCGTTCACCAGATAGCAGGTCCGCTGCGAATCGCGCGGCTTGTACAGCCAGACTCTCAGCCTCCCCATGTCGTGCCGCGCCTTGCGTATGCCTTCCCTGATCCTGGTTTGGCTGACGCCGATGTGGTCCGCCACGGCGTAAACCAGATCGAGATTCTCTGAGAACTCCAGAGGACTCAGTCGAGGAGTGCTCTCCATCAGCGGCGCCGAAGCGCCAGGTTTCACCCTGATCAAGGAAGCGCCTACACGCTCCGCCTCTGCGCGGAATGAGGGACGATCCTCTTCCTCGGGCAGGAAAACCGCGGCCCCGGCGCAAATGTCCAGGCTGAGCACCGAGGCGATCTTCTCTTCGGTTTCTCCCATGATCTCCGTGTGATCGCGACGCACGTTGGTTATGGCCACGATGTTCGGTTGGAGAATGCGGCGCGACTCGATGTAGTGGTTTTCCGGCCGAAGGCTCATGACTTCGGCGATCAGGCAGTCGGCGTGGAGTTTCCCAGCCTTCTTGACCAGCTGTTTCTGCTCCAGAATCGAGGGGGTGACGTCGCGGTTCAACTCGATCCTGCCGCCGTCAGGCAGTAATATGACGGCCTCCGAACCTGTTGTTTTCGCGATCACCCGGCGACCGTCCTCCTGAAGGATGGAAGCGAGCAGGTGGGTCACGCTCGTCTTGCCGCGGGTTCCGGTGATCGCAATGCGCAGCGGGATGCGGCGCAGGGAACGCACGAGAGCAAGGCGCTCACCGATCAGGTAGACCAGGAAGAGAATCAAGCATGGCAACAGTGTGCGCATGAGCGGAGGCCAAGAAAATCACGAAACTCACCACATCGGTCTGTTTCGAAAATAGGCGGAGCCTTTGGAGTGCGGCGTCATGCCCTGAACCTCATACGCATCTCAGGATTACTGTGCCGCGCCTTCGGCGCTCACATATAAGGACCATTTTTATCCCGGCCTGACGGCCGGGCCTCCCCAGTGACAGCTCGCGGAACTCATGGTTCTGCAAGCTGTTACCGAAACAAGTAACCGCCCCGTTTTTGGGGGTGGTGGGACGCTATTCACTGCCGGCCCTTCGGGCCTTATCAGGCATTGAATCTGGCCGGCGCTATCACTGTGCCGTCTCCTCGAGTTTCTGGCTGAGCCCAGTTTTCCGCGGCATACGCATATGGCCACAATCCCAGGCGCGAAGCGCCGGCAGTAAATAGCCCCGCGCGTGAGCGCGGGGTCAGGGAGATGTAATCAACGAGGCACAAAGGGCCGGCACATTTTTCTTGCCCTCATGTCTATATCAACGGACATACGTGAAAGGAGTAGGTCATGCCGCCGCACTCCAAGGCGCTTCGCGAAACGGCTGTGCTTTTCATGCGTCATCATGTGCGTCCCGGCGCATGAGGGATTGTTTCGAAAACAGCTGTTTCCAGAAACGTCGTGGTCGGCAGTGTATGGATATTAAGAAAACCGATCACGACTACGATCACGAGCCTCACGCGAAGATCGATGATTACAAGCCGCCTAGAAGCTTCTCCTAATTCTCGGGCGAGCTCCTAAAACCCGCGCGCGTACATGACCCAGAAGTTGTCGGTCAATTCATTCCACTTGTCGATGGCGGCACGCGCAAAGTCGTTGGTGTAGCGGGTCAGGAACTCCCTGACCTTCTGGCGCCCTGGCTCGGAGCTGTCGGCGGCGAGCATGTCCTGCGCAACCTTCTCTATGCCGGGCAATTCCGTGAACGCTCTGTTCTCCAAGGCTACGACTTCGTCCTCGATGATCTTCCGGTTGCTGCCCCATCGAATCGTGGCCAGGCGGTTCGCTTTTCGGAAAGCCCAGCTGGCCGAGTCCTCGCGGTATCTTTGCTGGGAGCCGACCTCGAAGCTCTTGGGCAGGGATAGAACGCCGGAGAAGATCGGAATTCTCGGACTCTCCGCCGGATTGTCGAAGGAGAACCATGCGATGGCGCCGTATTCATCGGGCAGCCAGCCGCGCACCTGAATGATCTGCGAGTATGCACAGCCTGCGATTGCGATCGTGCGCTGCGACTGCACGGTTCCGGGCTTCAACTGGTTCAACAGCCGGACCAGTTCGCTGTTCATCCAGGCACTGGCGATTGGGCTCTTGACCATGTCCTGATTGCTGGCAGGGGCAGCCGAACCGTCAGGCCTCCCTCGCCCGCCGCTCCTGGGAACCACGAGGTTTTTCGTCATATCCATGTCGGTTCCCTCGTAAGTTTCCCGGTAATATTTCATGATGTCCCTGACCGAAAGCTTGTGTGCGGGCTTCACGCTGAATGGGAGCTCATCGGCGTCACGCTTGAGATTGAGGTCCGGCGCCATCGTGCTCAGGATGAAGAACTCGCGATCCGAAAAGGGCTTTCTGCCGCTGTACGCCTTCCAGAATTTGAAGATCTCTCCCTCTTTCCACCACCCCATCTTTTCGGCTATCGAGTAAACGTTTGCCGAAGCCATGAAATGATCAGGATCTTTGAGATTGATCTCGCCGATCCGGGAGATGTTGGCCGACACGCCAACCTCGTCGTCCGGAATGCGCTCTGCCGCCCAAACGGAGCCCGGTTCGCCCGGACCGCCGCCGAAGATCTCCAGCTGCCAGACCTCTTTCTTGTCCGCAATGGTGATGCACTCGCCGCTGTCGCCATAGCCGTACTTCATCACCAGGTCGCCGATCATATGGAGTGCATCCCTGGCGGTCGCGGTTCTTTCAAGAGCCAGCCGTTCCAGCTCCTCGATGAGGAACAGGCCGTCATCGTTTTCGAGCTCCCGCCTGCCGCCGATCGTGGTTTCGCCTATGGCCAGCTGCTTTTCATTGAGACACGGATAGGCAACATTCATATAGGCATAGGTCTCTTCGACTTCGGGGATTTCGCCCTTGAGAATCTTGCCGTTCAGATCGTTGATGGTGTCTGTGTGCAGCATCCCCCAATAAATCTTGTTGCTGGATCCTTTCGCATGCGTTTTGTGGGGGACGATGTTGAGCCAGTTCCGGTAATTTCCGTCACACGTGTGGCACGTGATGACGGAACCGTCCGCGGTAGCCAGGCGGCCAACCTGAATGCTCGTGCAGGAATCAGGCCCATCGCTGTCCGTCACAGCCGCCTTCGGGATGTGGGCCGATATCGATAAGAATCCTGTGGTTATGACAAGAATCGCCAGGAATGCCAGTCGTCGCAGTTCCTTGGGTTTCAGACTTTTCATGGAGCTACTCCGTTCTGAATGCCGGATGGTTTCATCCACGGTCCGAACATGAGGGACGCATGTTGGGGTTAAGATACGCACAAATATTCTCTGAGCACGGACGCACAGCTCCGCACATCACAGATAGCAACCTAAATTAATCAGCCCCTGGATTCAAGAGAAATTCAAATGCCTGAGCCGAAGTGGAAAGCATCGTAGCGCGCCGATCCCTGAGTCACGCGACTGCCGGGAGGGACGCCGCGGGTGAGCCAGACGTTGCCTCCAATGATCGAATCGCGTCCGATCGTAACACGGCCGAGAATCGTGGCTCCCGCATAGATGATGACGTCATCCTCGATAATTGGATGACGCGGAACCCCTTTGACAGGATGCCCCTCTTCATCAAGATGGAAGCTCTTGGCTCCGAGAGTCACTCCCTGATAAAGCCGGACGCGGTTGCCGATAATGCAGGTCTCGCCGATCACCACGCCCGTCCCATGATCCATGAAGAAGCGCGTGCCGATCCGCGCGCCCGGATGGATGTCGATACCGGTTGCGCCGTGCGCGATTTCCGTGATCATCCTCGGCAGCAACGGCACCTCGAGCTCGCACAATGAATGCGCGATCCGATAGAGAGTCAACGCATAAACCCCGGGATATGCCAGGATGGCTTCGTCCGGCGTCGTGCAGGCCGGATCTCCCTCATAGGCCGCCATGACATCTTCCAGGAGGGTGCGCTGAATCTCCGGAAGACCTTCCAGGAAATGCCGCGTCAATTCCGCCGCCCGCCGGCTGCAACCTGCGTGCGCTTTTGGATCCGTGCAGGTAAAGCAGAGCCCGCGGCGAACCTGTTCTTCCAAAGCCGCGCCGATAGACTCGAGCTTCGTTCCGGCCGGATCGAGGCCGTCGAAGTATCCCGGGAAGAGCGTCGCGCGAAGATCCTCGGCGATTCTGGTAACGCCGTCGCGGGACGGCAGAGGTTGTGCGCAGGGCGGCCGGCCGCTCAGTGCCGCGAAACGGCCCGAATATGCGCTCAATTCCGCCGCGAGCGTTCTTACTTCTCCATGGAGTGCGTCAACCTCAGGCATGATGGTCCTCCGTATCGAGATCCGCGAACAGCCAGGTGCTCAAATAGCGCTCGGCATTCGATGGTATGATGACGACGATCTGCTTCCCTTTGTTCTCCGGCCGTCTTGCGACCTGCAAGGCGGCGACCAGAGCCGCGCCAGACGAGATGCCGACGGCCAGCCCTTCTTCACGTGCGGCGCGCCGCGCCATCTCGCCGGCCTCGACATGATCGACTTGAATCACTTCGTCGATCAGCTCCGCACGCAGCACTTTGGGAACAAAACCGGCGCCGAGCCCCTGGAGTTTATGAGGACCCGGCCTGCCGCCGGACAATACGGGGGAGTCCTTCGGCTCCACGGCAATGGCCTTGAAACCCGGCTTGCGCGGCTTGATGACCTCGGCCACACCGGTAATCGTTCCCCCTGTGCCTACTCCCGATACCAGGATGTCTACCTTCCCGTCGGTGTCCATCCAGATCTCCTCTGCCGTTGTGCGCCGGTGTACCGCTGGATTGGCAGGATTGTTAAACTGCTGAAGCAACAGGTAATTCTTGTTTTCCTCGGCCATCTGCTCTGCCCTCCGGATCGCACCGGGCATGCCTTCGCCTCCCGGAGTGAGAACCAGTTTGGCGCCGTAGGCCTTGAGGAGCTTGCGGCGCTCCAGGCTCATGGTTTCCGGCATGGTCAGTACGAGCGGGTAATGTTTGGCGGCGCAAACCAGGGCGAGCGCGATGCCGGTATTCCCGCTCGTCGGTTCAATCAGAACCGTGTCTTTCTGGATGCGGCCTTGCGACTCGGCGGCTTCAATCATACTCAGCCCGATGCGATCCTTAACGCTGCCGCCGGGATTGGCGAACTCGAGTTTTGCCACAACGTCTGCGACGCAGCCTTTTGAGAGAGTATGCAGCCGCACCAGGGGCGTTCCCCCGATCAGCTCGACGACGCTTTTCGCAATTCTTGCCATTGGTTCCTCCTGCCTGTGCAATGATCCCATGAATACCACCCTAAAAACAAAAGGCCCGCCCTCCACCATCGGAAAGCGGGCCTTGGAAACTCCGATCAGGACGCCTCAAGACCCATCCTTCCTTCTAACGCTTTGCGTGCTGCGACAACAACGAAAGCGGCTCCCTTGAGAATGAATAAGGCGACAGAGAATCATGGTCAAATTCTGACGTATGCGTAAGAGTTAATCAAGTGTCAGCGCAGAGTGACTGCGGACACCCACGGTTCGAGGCTGGTTCCGTACTTCAGCGTGACGGTGTAGCGCGGTTCGCCCTCTGTCCGTGGTTTTAAGGAGGAAATGAGGCGGGAATAGGGAAGGGGCACGTGGATCACATCGGGCATGATCTGGACGACGCGGCCGCTGTACTTGTAGGACGTGATCTCTCCGGTCTTAGAATCCTTCACTGCTACCGTCCGGGCCATAAGCACGGCGCGCACGATGAGGTATTTGCCTTGATCAGGATAGCGGCTGCGCAGATCTGAGATGTCCTTTGAAGTGTCCACGAGAAAAAGACCCGGCCAGGAATTGGAACCTCTTCCCGATGGAGACGGTCCGGCTGTTTGCACTGCAGCCGTGGAGTCCTCTTGCTTCGCCTGCTCCGCCTGCCGGCGCCATTCCTCCCATCGCTGTCCTTCATGCTCGAATGCCACCCAGGCTTCGCGGGGAAGAAAGGCAAAATCCTGGGTTCGTGCGCCGGGCGGCACGGGGAAACTGAACCCTGCGGTTTCCAGCTGGGTTTGGTCCAGGGACGATGCGCGAGGAGACAAAGGTGCTTGGGTCCAATTGATTCTCAAATCCACCCCGGTGTTCTCCGGATCCGAGTTCACCAACGGCAATTCGCGCTCGGTGAGCTCGATCGTTTGCGCGGGATCGCCGGCGCGATTGTGTGCGACTCCGATCAAGGCGATGCCATTACAGACCAGGATAATCACGATCCCCAGGATCAGTCCCGTGCGTTTCATGCTGTCTCCAGTTTGGCAGTTCGGTCGCGCAGTCTGCGAAACGCTGCCAGAAGGATCAGGGCAATCAGCCCGACGATCAGGAAGAGGAGATACTTGGGCATCCAGTCCCACCACCATACGAACAGACGGTTGAAGAGGTAAATGGCGAAGAATGCCGATCCGAGATTCACACTTTCGGTCTGGTGACGCCGAAGGCCGATCCAGATGGCCGCAACCGCGGCGGCGAATCCCGACATTTGATAAATGCCTTCCACTGCTTTCTTGGCGAATGGCAGGTAAGTCAATTGGCCCGCATTGCCGAGCACGAGCAGGGCGAGAAAAATGAAACCCAGTCCGCACAACCTGTATATCGGAAGGAAACCGGGCTGTTTGCCGTGCCTCACGAGCGCTGGGATTGCCAGCAATGCCAGGCCACCCGGGAGAAACGTCTCGGGGCGTTCCGTGACCAGGATCCAGGCGCCGCCGCTCAGCGAGTGGATGCTCGCCGCCAAATAGATAACGACCAGGACCAGGCCGGCTGCCAGTTCCATCCGGAGCCGGAATCCGTATGCCAGTGCCAGCGCGAAGAGCCCCCACGCCAGGAAAGCGCCCGGGGAGGGAGTCATGTTGAAAATGCTCCCCAGGACATTCAGATTCAACACAAATGAGCCGAAGGCGACCAGGGCAAGAAGGGAAGTGTAGTACAGCGTTTTTTCCTTGCGTGAGACCCAGCTAGTGGCGAACAGTAAGAGGATGGGGATTGCGACGAGGATGCCAACCTGCAGCGGCGTGATCATCGATCCCCAATAACGGTAGAAAAAGAGGAAAACCGCCGCACACAGCGCGAGGCCGCCGAGTGCCGATGCGATGCGCATCGCGAGCGAGATCTGCCTCTGTGACGCGCTCATGTCCACATCATAGCGTCCTGCCAGCTCCGCCAGAGTCCTGTCGAGATGGGAGTTGAGGCGCGCGCGTTGCTCGGCGGTGAGAGCGAGGACTTCTTCGGATTCCAATTGAGCAAGCTCGTCTCGGAAGGCTTGGATGCGGTCCACGCGTTGCTGTGCTTCCTTCTTTTCCAAAGTGTCCGACATGTGAATTGACCTCAGGGAATCCTGACCGATCACATAAGGCTGTTCATTTGATTTAGCGCTATTCTGACCGTTTTATTCCAAAGAGACTATCAAAAAGCGAAGGATGTCCTCTTGATGCAGGACCTGACGCCTGCCGCATGACTGTCGGTGTGGTTGGTTTTTCTGCTCTACTGCACCGCGAGCTTCGAGATTGATGCCGGAGCGGATGCCCGCTCTTCCGCCGAAGTTCAGGGGAAGAGCGGGCTGATACAATCTATTTGATGTTGGGGTCCTCCTCGACGACGACTCGGGTGAAATACTCCTTATCTCCTACAGTAAGTTTGACGCGATAGATGCCTGGTTCAGGAGCAGCCCCGAATCCGCCTCTGCCGCCGCCTCCGCCACCTGCGCCGGCTGCTTGGCCCTGAGCGGCGCCTTGACCTGCTGCGGCCTGACCGCCCGCACCGGCAGCACCGCCCCCTGCCGCGGCAGCTCTACCTCCGGCCGCAGCTCCTTGCGCACCCGCAGCACCAGCGGCAGCACCCTGAGCTGGTGCGCCAGCGGCGCCGGCACCCGCGCCGCCGCCTCCCGTACCTGGGCCAAACCCGCGCCCGCCGCCTCCGCCGAGCTGCCACTGCACCCGATGCAACCCTGCTTCTTTCGATGCGTTCTGGGTAAAGATCTCATGCCCATCGATGTCCAACACGGAGACTTTGACGTCTCCCGAGGCCGGCGACTTCAAGTAGTAGCTGATGGCCGTGCCTCGCGGCGGATTCGTGCCGCGGAAGTTCTTATCGCGGGCCATGGAGACTCCGAGATAGATGTCCTGGGCATAGTTGACAGCCGGACGCACATCCATCAGATGCACGTCGTCGGCCATCGCCTTGTCGGACAGCTGCTGCAATGAAGAAATGTCATCCATGATCCAGATGCTGCGCCCGTGCGTTCCGATGATCAGATCATTGTCGCGCGGGTGCACGACCACGTCATCAACAGGAACGGTCGGCAAGCCTGTCATGAAGCGCTTCCACTCCGCGCCTGCATTGAGCGAAATGTAGAAGCCGAGCTCTGTGCCAAGGTACAGGAGATTCTTGTTCTTTGGATCTTCCAGGATGACGTTGAGATGAGCATCCTGGGGAAGGTTGTTGACGATGGAGGTCCAAGTCGCTCCGAAGTCGTGCGTGACGTAGGCGTAAGGCTTGAGGTCGTCGAAGCGGTGCCCATCGAGGGTCACGTAACACGTGCCGGCATCGAAATGAGACGGCGCCACGCGCGTGACATGGTAAAGATCCTTCGGCAGCCCTGGGATATTGTCGGCGACATTCTTCCACGTGAGTCCCCCGTCGCGGCTGACCTGCACGTTGCCGTCGTCGGTGCCGGCCCAGAGGATGCCTGCCTGGGCGGCGGACTCCGCCAGGGTCACGATGTGGCCGTAGTACGAGAAACCATCGTGCTTGGAAAACATGTCCTTGTCACCCTGGACACCCATGATCGGCAGGGTCCTGCGATCGATCTGCTTCGTAAGATCGGGTCCCGCGGTCCACGTATCGCCCCGGTTGGTGGATTTGAAAAACCGGTTGGCGCCCGTGTAAATGGTCTGCGGATTGTGCGGGGACATCACGATAGGAGTGTTCCAGTACCAGCGGAGCAGTTCGTTCGCCGGCAGAGGAGGAACGATATTTGCCCTGCCGCCGCCGAACTGAGCCATCTGTGCCGCCATGGCCTGCTGCTGTGCCTGCTGCTCGGGCGTGAGCTGCGCGTTGGCCGGCGGTGCTCCCGCAGCGGCCCCGCCGCCGCCCCCGCCAGCACCGCGACCTCTTCCCATCGTGGGTTGAACGCTGACGGATCGGCCGGTTTTCAAATCGTACCTGCTCATGGAGCCGTTTTGCGATTCGGTGTAGACGGTATTGTAGTCCGTCGGATCGACCTGGCAGTAGAAGCCATCTCCGCCGCCGATGCCGAACCATTCGGCATTGGTCGGCCCAGTCCCGGAGCGCGTTGCACTGGGGCCGCCCCAGGTACCATTGTCCTGCAGCCCGCCGTACACCCAATATGGCTTGCGCATGTCCACCGCAACCGCATAGAACTGGCCTACCGCCATGGTGTTGATGAATTCCCAGGTGGCACACTGGTCGTAGGTGACGTCCAGGCCGCCGTCATTGCCGAGCATGAGGTGGTTCCCGTTCTTCGGGTCGACCCAGATGGCGTGGTTGTCCGTGTGGATGATGCCCTGGACCTGTGTGAAAGTCTTTCCGCCGTCGGTCGACTTGAAGAAGGGCGCGCCGCCCGTGTACACGATCTCGCTGTTGCTGGGATCGACGCGGATCTGGCTGTAATACATGGCGCGGTCGTTGGTGTTGCTCAGGAACTTCCACGTCTTGCCTTTGTCGTCGGAGCGCCAGACACCGTCTCTTGCGGGATCAGGATTGCCCGCGGCCTGGCCTCCACGCCCGCCGCCACCGCCGCCAAAACCGCCCTGTCCGGCGCCCTGGACGGGAGTCCCGATGGGTTGTCCGAGCGGCGGCTCAGCCGGTGTTCCGGTCCCCATCTTTTTTTGCACTTCGATCTGAGCATATATGATATTGGGGTTTGAGCGGGACACAGCTAACCCGATGCGGCCAAGCTCCGGGCCGGGAAGCCCGCCGGCCATTTTGGTCCAAGTCTTGCCGGCGTCGATGGTCTTCCAGATGCCGGAACCCGGGCCGCCGCCGTTGAATCCCCAGGCCGTGCGGCGGCGCTGATAGGAAGCTGCATAGAGCGTTTTGCTGTCGCTCGGGTCGATGACGATATCGGTGAATCCCGTGTCTTCGTCGATGAACTTTGCGAGCGTCCAGGTCTGGCCGCCGTCAGTCGTCTTGTAAATACCGCGTTCCTTATTGGGGCCGAAAAGATGGCCAATCGCGGCAACGTAGACAACGTTCGGGTCATTGGGATCTGTGACGATGCGGTCAATCGACTGCGTCTCTTTCAGACCCATGAACGTGAAGGTCTTGCCGGCATCGGTCGACTTGTAGATTCCGGCGCCGTAGCTTGAGCTCTGCCGATTGTTTGCCTCCCCGGTCCCGACCCAGATGATATTGGGATTTGCCTGGAAAATCGCTATGTCTCCCACAGAGACTGTGGGGTAGGTATCAAAGATCGGTTCCCAGGTGGTGCCATTGTTGACGGTTTTCCATATGCCGCCCGTCGCGAATCCGACATAGATTATGTACGGGTTGCTCTCTACGGCTTCAATATCGTCTATGCGTCCGGCCATACTCGCCGGCCCGATCGAGCGCCAGCGGAAATCCTTGAGTATTGGATCGTCAGACTGATTTATGGCAGGACCGACTGGCGGCGCATTACCGCGACCCTGGCTCCAAACAGCTGTCGATAGAAGAACACAGATCATCAAACCAAGCCATATCTTCGCGTATCGTGCGCGTCGCTCTCGATTCATGGGCGCAACCCTTTCTTAGTCTGGATGTTGAGGGACAGCCAGGGAACTCTAGCCCCAAACAAACTCCTGGCCAGATCTATATACGCCATGTATCGACGGTTTGCTACGCTCTTTAATAGTAGGTCTTCCATGGTGGACAACTCCGAATGGCGCTTGGATAAGCCCAGATTCGTCTGGCGCCCTTCCAGGGCTTTCGGCCTTCGTCCCATAAACCCCTGGCAGCGCTCCGCTTGCCCGGGGCTACAGGAAATCATCCTGATTTCTACCCAATGCGCGGCTTGAATAAGCGCATCATGAGAACGCCTGTATCAGGCCGGGATGAATGGCTCTTCACGCCGATAAGAACGCAGTGCGGGTGTCGCCGCCGCGATCCAGAGGGTGATCAGCAGACAGCCGATGCCACCGCTGATCACGGAGAAGACGGCGCCGCACCATTGGGCCACCGCGCCCGCTTCGAGCTCACCCAATTGCGGGCCTCCCATGAAAAAGACCATGTTTACGCCCGTCATCCTGCCTCGCAGATGGTCGGGGGTTCCCAGCTGTCGAATCACGTTGCGCAGCACCGTGCTGACGCTGTCTGCGGCGCCGGAGGCCGCCAGGCAAAGAAATGTCAGCCAAAACGAACGGGACAGCCCGAAGACGACAGTGGTGAGGCCGTAAATCACGACGGCCCGGAGCAACACGGCTCCGCGCCGGTCTATGCGATCGATCAGGCGAGCCATCGCCAGGCTGGAGGCCAGGGCGCCGACCGATGGCGCCGCGTACAGCCAGCCATAGCCTTTTGCGCCCACCTTCAGAATGTCCTGCGCGAAAATCGGCAGCAGAGCCGTGGCCGATGAAAAAAAGGTCGCGAAGAAGTCGACCAGCATGGTGGATCGGATCATCGGCGAGGTGAATACGAATCGGAGGCCTTCGCCTACTGCTTTGCGTCCAATCCTGACAGGCGCGGCCGCTGGAATGTTGGGCAGATCACGCATGAGCAGCAGTCCGGCGATCACGGCCAGGAAGGAAGCAGCATTAAAGACGTAGACCCATACCACACCGAACAGGGCGATCCACACGCCTGCCAGTGACGGACCGACGACCGACGCCAGCTGAAACATGATCGTGTTCAGACTGAGGGCATTTGGGAGATGTTTGCGTGGCACGAGATTCGGGATGAGAGCCTGCCGCGCCGGACCGTCGAAGGCGCTTGCCGCCGCTCCCAGTGAAGTGAGGAGATATATTTGCCAAACCTGCACCGAACCTCGAAACGTCAACGTGGCCAGAACTGTGGCCAGTAAGATCATGCAAGTCTGGGTGACCAGCATGGTCCGGCGGCGATCTCTCGCATCCGCGATGACTCCACTGACCGGTGACAGTATCAGGATAGGAATCAAGTTTGCCAGGCCGACAAATCCAAGAGCGATTCCTTTGCGTCCGGGTGCGACAAGCAGTGAGACGTGCCAGAGGATGGCCGCCACCTGCATGCGCGTGCCCGCCAGGGAAATGAGCTGGCCGATCCACAGCAGCTGGAAGTTCCGATAGCGCAGCGCGACGAACGCGGAAGGAGGCGTGGCATTCACATTCGACACAAGCATATTTGTAGACTGGAGGTTCTGGGGTGTCAAGGCCCTGCCCTAACCGTACAACCGTCCATACCTAATCGTGGTCGTGGTCGTGATCGTAATCGTGATCGGTTTTTCTGATCTTCTCAAACCGCCGACCACGATCACGACTACGATCACGACCACGCAAAGACTGGAGCTTGTAAGTCACGGCATTCATACGCTTGGGTGTGTCGAGCATGAGACGCTGCTTCACACATCCTTCTGCCGTGATTACTGCTGCGCAAAAAGGTAAGATAGTTATCTTCCGGTGCATCCGATCATGCGAACGAAACTGCAGGAACAAAGTCACGAGAAGCAATCAGCGGCCGCGAGTTCCGTTGCGGCGGGAATCTTTCTCACGGGAATCAAGCTAGTCATAGCGCTGCTTACCGGCAGCCTTGGAATTCTCGCTGAAGCAGCTCACTCGGGGCTGGATCTGGTTGCGGCCGGGATCACACTCCTGGCGGTCCGGGTCAGCGACCGGCCCGCGGACGAATCCCATCCTTACGGCCACGGCAAGGTCGAAAACCTGAGCGCGCTGGCCGAAACCGGCTTGCTGTTGATTACCTGCGTCTGGATTCTCTACGAGGCCATCCGCCGCCTCGTTTTTGTGAAAGTCGAGGTCGACCCGAGCGGGTGGGCATTTCTTACCATGTTTGTCTCGATTGCAGTCGACTTCTCACGTTCTCGCAAGCTGGCGCGCGTCGCGCGCAAATACAACAGCCAGGCTCTTGAGGCCGACGCGCTTCATTTCAGCACCGACATCTGGAGTTCGGCGGTGGTTATCGTGGGTCTCGCGCTGGTGCTTTACGGCAAAGTCACCGGTGCGGAAGCGGTTTTTCTACGCGCCGACGCGGCTGCCGCAATCATCGTTGCCCTGATCGTGGTATTCGTAAGCCTGAAACTGGGCCGGCGCACCGTCGATGCCCTGCTGGATCGCGCTCCTATCGGGCTGGCGGAGCGCTACACGTCGGCCCTCAGCGCGGTCGACGGTGTCCTGCGAGTCTCGCGGGTGCGCGTGCGCAACGTCGGCAGTCAAGTTTTTGTCGACTTGAACGTCGATGTGCCCCGGCACCTGTCTTTCGAAGAGAGTCATGACGTGACCCGGCGGGCGCGAGACGCGGTATGCGGCATTTCACCCGACGCCGATGTGGTCGTGCACGCCGACCCCGTCGCCGAAAATGAGGGGATGCTCGAACGCATCCAGGCGGCGGCCGTTTCCGCGCAAGCGTCCGTGCACAACATCACGACGCACATCACTCAACGAGGCGTTTGGATCGACCTGGACCTGGAAGTGGATCCCTCGCTCAGCTTGGAGGTTGCGCACCGACGAGCCACGGAACTGGAAGCAAAGCTGCGAGCAGCACTGGACGCCGGCAATACGCCGGCTCCGGTCGCCGATGTCCATGTTCATATCGAACCCCGAGGGGAAATGCTGGAGGCAGGCACAGAAATCCCGGGTGCGGAAGCTTTGCAGTATCGTAACCGGATCGAAGGGCTCTGCAGGGAGTTGAAATACTGCCGTGGCTGCCAGGATGTCGAGGTGCATCTGACGAAGGGCAGAGTGTATCTCTCGATGCACCTCATCATCGATTCCGACCGGCCGGTAGCCGAGGTTCACAGGATAGCCGAAGAACTCGAGAACCGCCTACGCATTGAGTTCCCGCAGCTCGGGCGCGTAGTAATCCACACCGAACCGGCGTAGAAAGCGATCATCGCTATTCCTCGAAGAGGGAATGACCACGGCCTGATTCTCGGGTGCGGGTGTTCTCCGGTTTCGAACGCGCCGCGCTTACTTCGTAGGCTTCACTTCCGATAGAGTATAGTCCGCACCCATCCCCATCTTGGCCGCGGCGCCCTTGAGGATCTTTTGAATGTCAGCCAGCTTCACGGTTGCGTTCTTCTTGACTGTGAATTGGACCGTTTGCTTGGTTGAATCCACCGAGACCGCGTCGAGCTGCTTCATTCCCATCAGCGTCTGCTTGACGAGGGGACCACAGCCGCCGCACACGAGTGCTTTAACATTCGCCGTGTAGGTTCCGGCTGTCAAAACGTCCTGGCTCTGCTGCACGACGGCCGCCGCTGCAAATACTGCGGTCAATAGTCCCAGTACAACAATCGTAGCGAGGATTCCGATTTTTGGTTTCATGCGTTTGCTCCCGTTACCTTCCCTTGTTTTGGGCGTGCGCGCTGCCCGCGAGCCTTCGAAACTCAGTTCCAGCAGAATACGCAATCCCGCGCAAAAACACAACAGGGGGACGCCGGTGAAATCAGGCATCCCCCTGAGTTGTGACCATCTAGATTCACTGAAACTTCGTTACTTCTTGACAGCCTTTTTCGGAGCCACGACCTTGGCGGGCGTTGCTTTCACAGAAGTAGCCGTGTTCGTGGTGCCATTCGTTGTGTAGTGGACCGCGGCCGTCGCGTCCTTGACCATATCGCCGGTCTTCGTGGTCTTGGCATCCAGGACGAACGTCATCTGTTCAGGACTGCCGGTCGCGCCCTTGCGAGTGATAACCAGGCTGGTTGCATCCGCGGACACGATCGTGCCACTAACCAACATCGTCTTCGCGGTAACTACCTTAGGAGCGGTCTTCTTGGTCGCCGTCTGCGCGAAAGCCGCCAGCGCCATCAGAAGCACAAAGCAAGTTGCTAAAGCTGAAATTCTCTTCATTTCCTTTTTCTCCTCGATTCTCGATTTAAAACATGGCCTATGCCAGTTCACGCAAGCAGGTTACAGGGCGAGAGTTAAGCCATGATTAAGTCGAGATTATTTCTTGTTAATCTGGATGTCGGACACAGCGTGCGCTGGCTGCGGGTTGGTGATGCATCAGCGGCGCGTGTCTTTGCCATCCGCGGGTTCGCGGACTGACGGCGCCGTCAGGATGAATCGGCTGCCTTTGCCGGGGGCACTATCGATCTCCAAGTTTCCCCCGATCAGGTCGAGCCGCTCACGGATGCTGAACAACCCGAAGCCGCCGCCGATTTGGCCGGCCAGCTTCAAGCTTGCGGGATCGAACCCGGTCCCGGCGTCACTGACCGTGATTCGCAGAGCATTTCCTTCAACTTGGCCCAGGTTCACCGATACGGAGGAAACATTCGCGTGTTTTACCGCGTTGAAAAGAAGCTCGCGGACCGACTCAAACAGCAGGACTTTTACATCCTCCGCCGGCGCCGGGATATCCTTTACTGCCGTCAGATTGACCTGGATGCCGTGTTTTTCTGCCATCCAGCGCGCCAACCACTCGAGACCGGCT
>Ga0187885_10002355_pt1 | contig 18627 bp, 15 predicted proteins | sample June2016WEW_20_1_3_FD_132970 | JGI IMG/M metagenome (GOLD analysis project Ga0187885, IMG submission 132970) | Peatland microbial communities from SPRUCE experiment site at the Marcell Experimental Forest, Minnesota, USA - June2016WEW_20_100 | ecosystem: Environmental > Terrestrial > Soil >... | reverse complement strand
GCCCGCGGGCGGTACTTGGGGATCGACACATCGCCATCGTTCATTGAGGCGTGCAAAAGGCGTTTTGTGCATGATTCAACCAAGCAGTTCGTTCTCGCCGATGTAACCAAGGTAGAACTGGCAGAAAACTACGACCTAGCCATTTTGATTAGCGTGCTCCATCACCTTTCCGACGACGAGGTCTTGCGACTGGTCTGTTGGGTCAGGGCTAATGCACGTTATTTGTTCATCTTGGACGTGTACGCGATTCGCTGGAACCCGATCTCCCGCTGGCTCTGCGCGATGGATCGGGGCAACCACATCCGCGAGCCCGCGGCGCAGAGGAATCTTGTGCTGCGACAGCCCGGCATCCGGTTGGTAAAAGAAGGTGATTACTGCTGCCCCAATGGTCTGTACCGCCACACGCTATTCTTGTTCGAATCTACGGCCGTCGCAGGTCATTGAATCTGGTATACAAACAGCGTGTGCGCCACACGCGCGATGGGCTGGCGCGATTCCCGCAGCCAAGTCCATTCGGGCCGCATCAGTTCCGACACAGACACCACGAGATAGCCTTCCTGAATCTGCCGCGCCTGCTCGGCGTTGACACGGGTGTTGGGAATCTTCAGATATTCTACGTTGTATTGCGTGCCAAAATAGTTCAGATAGACGTGGTTGATTCCTCGTTCCTGCAGGAACGTTTTCAGGCGCTTCGCGTCCTGACCCCAGTCGTAGTTGGAGTCGAGCAGATATTTGTATCCATTTTGTGATCCCCCCACCGCCTCGCTGAAAAACTGGAGGTACAGCGGATAAGCAAGTAGCGTGACGACCGTCTGCCACGCGATCAACACGTATGCAGCCCATTTGAGCCAGGAATTCCTGACCGCAGAAAATGCGCATCCGGCACCAATGCACAGCAGTGGAACGACCGGCAGAAAATGCCGCACCCCAACGTTGACCTTGCTGGTCATCGCGAACAGCAGATACGCCACGCTGGCGACCCACGGCACCAGTTCCAAGGGCGGCGCCGACTTGAATCGTTTTATGAAAACTACTCCGCTCCCGACCGAAAGGATGATGAACGCCATGGGTGATTTCAAAAAGAACACCACTGGAAAATAATACCACCAACCGTGCGCGGACCACTCACCGAACAGGTAGCCCTCGTGGCCCCACTTGGACTGACAGAGTTTCAGCGCGATCACCTTGAAGAAATCGCGGGGAATCAACAGTACTCGAAACGCCTGGAACCATTTCGGCACGCCGAGGGCCGTCGCCTGCCAATCCGGCAAGGGAAGGGCGGGCGACCAATACGGAAAGTAAGCGACCAACAGCGTTGACCAGAAGGCGGCGATCATAATCAGAAATAGTTTCCACCACCGCATTGATGACTGACTGATATTGCGGCGATAAACGAACGCGAGGACCAGGTAAATTGGCACGAGCAGGGCGGCCGTGTACTTCAGCAAGAGTGCGAGAGCCGTGGCTGCGCCGCAAAGACCGGCGATCCTTCCTGTCGGCTTGTCCAGAAAAAGCGCAAAGGTGTAGAGTGCGCCGACAAAGCCCATCGTCCCGCCGATGTCGGTGGTGATCAGATGACCGTAGGCGAGTGCGTGTGGATTAAATACCCAGAGTGCCAGGCCAAACAAAGCTGGCAACTCGTTGCCGGTAGCGCGCCGCAACCATAAGAAAATCACCAACCCGACCCCGATCGTCAGCAGGATTTGCACAAGCCGCCCACTCAGCATCATCCAATCGCCATCGTTGGTGCCGTCGTACACGAACATCTGACCGAACAACTGGCTCTCGGGCGTAGCCACGAAATACCAATCGTTTCGTCCTTGTGGATACAGCTCCTGAATCGCACGCGGCGGGCCGTACCACGGAACCGCCCACGTATAGGGGCTGCGTTTATCAAGCAGGGCTTGCGCGTTGGGAGAAAGTCTGACGTCCATTGCCAGCAACGGTAGCGCCGGTAGCATTTGGCCGAAGGGCGAGTGGTCCGGCACCAGATAGTACCGGTGTCCTGTCCAGTAAGTGTAACCTGCTCCTAGAAACGTTGTTTCATCCACCGTGGCACTGTCCTGCCGCGCCGGACCAATCATCAATGCGCCCATAACTACGAGCAACACGACGGCAACAATGCAGTAATGTTTCACAGTGAGATCAATCCGCTAGTTTTCTGACGACGCATACCAACGATACGCCGCCGAGAACGAAACCACCAATGGGTGAGTTCCGCGTTGTAGTAGTCCTGATAGTAGTGCTCTTGCATTATGGCTGTGCAAGTGTTTGACGGATGCCCTCCGCAAACGAGATTTGCGTCTTCCATCCAAGCAGGCGCGCCATCTTGTCAGGGTCGCCCACGTATTGCATCAGCTCCTGCGGACGGTAGGGGATTGCCCCTAGGTCGGCGAAATTTGGGTTGCCGGCGCTCTCCCCTATGACCCGGACCGCTTCGGCCAAGGTGATTGCCATGCCCGCGCATGCATTGATGATCTCCCCCCGGCAGACCGAGATCCGCTCAGCTGCGCGGATCAGCGCGTCCGCCGCGTCGTCAACAAAAATGAAATCCCGCGTTTGTTCGCCTTTGGTCATTTGCAAGCGATGGCCGCTCTTGAGCGCCGCGCAGGCGTCGCCAATGAAGGAACCGCGCGGTTGTCCCGGTCCATACGGGACGGAGAAACGAAGCACGACGCTCGGAAGCATCGTTTTCCCCGTGCTGACCAGGAGTAACGAAGCGAGTGATTTGGTGATCCCGTAAGGAGACACAGGGTGCAGGGGCAAATCTTCGCGAAACGGAATGGGATTGTCACCGTACTCCTCAAAACTGCCTACGCCAACAACGGCGGATGGACCAACCATCTGCGCCGCAAGAATCAGGTTCAACGTACCGATGACGTTCGTCTGGAACAACGCGGGCAGAAGGGCGGCATCGCGACTGCGCCGCGTGTCGGCTGCCAGATGGAAAACCCACTTCGGTTTGACCGCTGTCATGACCTTGCACAGGTTGTCAAGATTGCAGATGTCACCTTTGTGCCAGATAATGCCCGGGGTTTCCTCTGGCCGACGGCAAAAAGCATGCACAACCATGCCGATATCGTGAAGCTGACGACAGAGCCGTCGCCCGATAAACGAACTTGCGCCAGTCACGAGCGCGCTGTCGGTGGATGGTTTAGTGGGGACGGTTTGCATTGAAAATTGAGATGGCTACCGCGGCACGGTGCGCCTCCACTGTTCGAGGTACGCACCAAAACGCCAGCGGATCATGTTGATCAAAAACTCCGTCACAGTTTGCGGTCTGATGTGCGACTGTCCCTTATTTCGTCGTCCAAACTCGATGGGGACTTCACTCCAGACGATGCCGAGAGCGGCGGCTTTGATGATAATTTCGGGGTCAATAAACCAGTCATTTGAAATGGGAGCGATTACTGTGAAATCTATTCGGCGTAGGAACTTCGGTTTGGCGTTGGCGTCGCGATGGCTGACATTGAAAAACAACCCGAACAGGAGGTTGTAGCACCAAGATATGACACGACGCAGCCTTCCATCGCTTCGCCAGACACGCACAGCTTTGGCTGCACGTTCGGATTCCATTCGTTCCAAAACCTGCAGCATATTCTCTGGAAGCACCTGCCCATCGCCGTCGATATAGCCCACAATCTCTCCAGTCGTCACCTTGAGTCCCTGCTGGATGCCGTACCCGTAGCCCTTGTTTTCAGGTACTTCGACGACCAGCATGTCAGGATTGGCTGTGGCCAATGAATGTAGAATGGCTCCGGTGCGATCTCGGGAACCGTTCTGGACGCAGACCAATTGAGCCTGCCAGTCGGACTTGCGAAAGACTCCCAGCAAGTCTGTCACGACCCGTTCGACGTTATGTTCCTCGTTGTAGAAAGGCAAAACGAGGCTGACCGTAGTCTTCATCTGCTCAATGATTTCCACTTACCCTTATACGGAAGCAATGATGGACAAGTCGAGGTTTTTCAAACTTGGGAAAGTCGTGTTGAAGCCGTCCTGGATTGTTTAACAAGTCGCCAGCCCGGTGGCTTAGCAGGGCTCGTCCTGCGGATTTGTTCAGATGCTTTGCGTCACGCCCACCGCCTAGTCTGTCTTGACGAAACGTAACCTTGAGGTCAGTTTAGATCCCCATGAACACCGCGCTCATCGGCATCAAGCGCCACGGAAAGATGCCCCTTGGTCCGGTGCTCGCCCTGCAAATCAAGCGGCAAGCTCGTGAACTTGGCTTCGATCTCGTCGGCATCACTACCGCCAACCCGCCGCTGCATGCCGATCAATACCAGCAATGGCTGGCTAATGGGTGTCACGGTGAGATGGATTATCTGGCGCGGAATGTTGACAAGCGCATCGCGCCACAGAAAATCCTGCCTGATGCGCGGTCGATTGTGGTCGTGGGAATGAATTATAATGTTGAGGCCGTTGTCCCCAGCGGCGGTGTTGCCCACTCAGCCGCCGGGACGGCGGCCACTACACCGGCGGGCCGCATCGCGCGCTATGCGCGTGGAACGCGCGACTACCACGATCTGCTCGGTGACAAACTTCAACAACTGTCCGCATCCATCGAGGCGCTCGGTGGCCAGGCGAAATGGTGCGTGGATACAGGGCACGTGCTGGAACGCAGCTTTGCCCAACAGGCAGGCATCGGGTTCATCGGCAAACACACCAATCTGATCAACCGCTCGCTTGGCAACTGGCTGTTCCTCGGCGAGGTGCTGACAAATCTGGAATTGCCGGCCGATCCCCCTGAATGCCTGCACTGCGGCACCTGCCGTCGTTGTCTTGACGCTTGTCCGACCGGCGCTCTTGTCGCGCCATATCAGCTTGATGCACGCCGCTGTGTAAGCTATCTGACAATCGAATTGAAAGGCTCGATTCCGGTGGAACTGAGATCTGTAATCGGTGATCGGGTGTTTGGGTGCGACGATTGCCTCGAAGTTTGTCCTTGGAATCGGTTCGCACGCCAATCGTCCGTGCGCGAGTTTTGTCGGCGTGAATTGCCGCTGTTGGTTGAATTCCTCTCATGGGACGAAACGAAGTTCCACGAGTTCTTCCACGATACGCCGATTCACCGCATCAAACGGCGCGGATTCCTGCGCAATGTCTGTGTCGCACTGGGCAACACCGGTGACGCATCGGCACTACCTGCTTTGGAATCTGCGCGACTCGATCCCGAACCGCTGGTGCGCGAGCACGCCTCATGGGCTGTGGAACAGATTCATAACCGACAGGAGAACCGACCATTGTGCTGATCCTGTTTGCCATCACGATTTTCACCGGAGCCGCGTTGCTCTTTTTAGTGCAACCGATGTTTGCGCAGATGGTGCTGCCGCTGGTCGCGGACCCTGCGACGCAATTCCAGATCAATCAGGCGTTCAGGTGATGGCTTTCTCGGTCTGTGCGTCAAAGAAGTGGCATTTACTCATCTCGAATACCACGTCGAGGTGTTGATTGACGCGGACGCGCTCGTGTCCAGTGGTGCGCGCCATAAAACTGTGGTTGCCAGTGCTCAAACATAGGTAGGTTTCTCCACCCATCGGTTCGACAACTTCGACCATTGCTGAAGCACAGTGGCCGGAATCCGGATCTACGACCTGCCGCCGGTCGTTAATGTCTTCGGGACGCAGGCCGAACACAACGGGTTTACCGGTACAACCGGCGACTTTGCTCGCCTGCGGCTCGTCGATCCGTATTGAGAGCGCCCCATTCCTACTTCCTTCGGTTACATTCTCGACGAACCAGAACGCTTTCTGGCGTTGCTCGATGACGCCATTGATGAAGTTCATAGGTGGCGAGCCAATGAACCCCGCGACGAACAGGTTGTGTGGGTGGTCGTAAAGTTGAATCGGTTCGTCCACCTGCTGGACCCGTCCGTCTTTCATAACGACTATCCTGTCGCCCATTGTCATCGCTTCGATCTGGTCGTGCGTGACGTAGATCATTGTCGAACCCAGGCGATTATGGAGCTTGGAGATTTCCGCGCGCATCTGGACGCGCATCCTGGCATCGAGATTGGATAACGGTTCATCGAACAGAAACACCTTCGGCTTGCGGACGATGGCGCGACCGAGGGCGATGCGTTGGCGTTGTCCGCCGGAAAGTTCCTTGGGTTTGCGCCGGAGTTGTTCGTCGGTGATGTTGAGGATTTCTGCTGCTTCACGGATACGGATGTCGATTTCTGTTTTCGGATACTTGCGGAGCATGAGGCCGAACGCCATGTTCTTGTATGCCGTCATATGCGGGTAAAGCGCATAGTTTTGGAAGACCATCGCGATGTCACGGTCTTGCGGCGGCACATCGTTGACAATGCGACCGTCAATGGAGATGGTTCCGTCGCCAATCTCCTCCAGCCCGGCGATCATGCGCAACGTGGTGGACTTGCCGCAACCCGACGGCCCGACTAGCACGACAAACTCGCCGTCCTTAATATCAAGGTTGACGTTATCGACGGCTTTCACGCCGCTGGGGAAGATCTTGGATATGTTTTCTAAAACAACTTTCGCCACGGTGATACTCCCGTTGAAATCAGTTATCACCGGTTCCTAACAGAGGTCAGCACCCCTGTCAAACCTGACATCGACCTTCGCATCGAACAGGCACGCGCGAGTGCGGTTACTTCGCGAGGCCAAAGGCGTCGTGGATGGCGCTGGCGGCTTTGTCGGCGTCGGCGAGCTTGATGATCACGCTGATCTTGATCTCGCTGGTGGAGATCATGTCGATGTTGACACCCTTGTTGGCAAGTGTCTCAAACATTTTCGCGGCGATACCGGGATGCGAGCGCATGCCGATGCCGACCACCGACAACTTGGCGATTCCTTCGGTGCTGGTGACCTCATGCGCGCCGATCTCTTTGATGAGCGGCTGAAGAACCTTCGCGGCTTTGACGGCCTCGTTGGCTGGCGCAGTAAAGGAAATGTCCGTGGAGCCTTTCGCGCTGACGTTTTGCACGATGACGTCTATGTTGATGTGCGCGTCGGCAACCATGCGAAAAACTCGCGCTGCAATGCCGGGTTTGTCGGGTACGCCGGCAATGGTGACTTTGGCCTGGTTTTTGTCGACCGCGACGCCGCGTATGACAACGTCTTCCATTTTGGTTGTTTCTTCTTTCACAATTGTCCCTAGATTATCGTTGAAACTGCTGCGGACTTCAAACACTACGCCAAACTTCTTGGCGAATTCGACCGAGCGCGCCTGCATGACCTTCGAGCCGAGTGCGGCAAGTTCGAGCATCTCGTCGTAGCTGATTTCACTGAGTTTGCGCGCGTTGGGCACGATGTGCGGGTCGGCCGTGTATACGCCATCCACATCGGTGTAAATCTGGCACACATCGGCTTTTATCGCGGCGGCGATCGCAATGGCGCTGAGATCGCTGCCGCCACGCCCCAGCGTGGTGATGTGACCTTCGGGCGTGATGCCCTGGAACCCCGCGATAATGACAATGTTGCCTTCGTTGAGCAACTCGTGGACGCGCTTTGGCGTAATGTTCGCGATCTTGGCCTTGGTATGAATGCCATCGGTCACAATACCCGCCTGCGCACCAGTCAACGATACGGCCTTTGCGCCCAGCGCATGCAGCGCCATCGCCAGCAACGCAATGGTTGTTTGTTCGCCCGTGGCCAGTAATACGTCCATCTCGCGCTCGTTTGGCTCAGGATGGATTTCCTTGGCGCGTTTGATGAGTGAGTCGGTCTCGCCGCTCATGGCTGAGACGATGACTACAACCTTGTTGCCTCCCTGTTGCGTTGCAAACACCCGGCGCGCGACGTTCTTGATTCGGTCAGGATCGCCGACGGACGTCCCACCATATTTTTGTATGATTAATGACATGACGTAAAAGCCTTTTTTCCAACCACGAATGAACGTTCACCACGTTTCACGTGGCGAAATGTCCCTACTCAAAACTCTCCACGCGGATGACGACGGTCTTATCCTTGACGACGTCAAGGCGATCAATCTCCGCCACCGCATCGCGCACAGCGCGGTCCTTTGCTCCGTGCAACATGAAGATCAGCGGCACGTGATTGCCCGACGGCTGACCCCGCACCGAGCGGGACTGGCCGGGCTTGGGTTCAGGCGCTTCGCGCTGCAATACCGAGGCAATGCTTATGTCGGCATCACCCAGCACTTTGGACGCTTTCGCAATCACACCCGAGCGATCTTCGACTGTCAGCCGCAGATAGTACCGTGACTCGACTTCGTCGATTGTCCGCACCCGCGCGTTAAGCCGATGTGTAACAAATGCCGGCACGCGCCCGATGCTGCCAAACTTCAGGTTCAGCGCCGCATCGGCCAGGTCAGCGATGACCGCGCTGGAAGTCGCGTCTGCGCCAGCGCCGCGCCCGTAGAACATTGTGTCGCCAACCACGTCGCCACGCACGACGATACCGTTGAATGCACCGCCGACACTGGCCAGAACGTGATCGCGTGGGATGAGCGTCGGATGCACGCGGACTTCAACAGGGGCTGAGTCGGAATTGTCGGCGGCCTTTATGATCGCCAACAACTTGACTACGTAACCAAGTTCGCGAGCGATCTCGATATCATGCAGGGTGACGTGGCGAATGCCTTCGACGTAGGTATTATCAAGCCCAGTCCAGAAGCCGTGCGCCAGCGATGCGAGAATGGTTGCCTTGTGGGCCGCATCTCCGCCATCCACGTCCAGCGACGGATCGGCTTCGGCGTAACCGAGTTTCTGGGCTTCGGCGAGCACTTCGTCGAAATCCTTTCCTTCGGCAGTCATGCGCGAAAGGATGTAATTGCAGGTGCCGTTGACAATGCCGTAAATGAGCGGGAACCGGTTGGCAACGAAACCCTCGCGCAGGGCCTTGATGATCGGGATACCGCCGCAAACGCTGGCTTCATAGAAAACGTTGGTGGAATTCTTTGCCGCTGCGGCGAAGATTTCCTCGCCATGGTGCGCAAGGAGCGCCTTGTTGGCAGTCACGACGACCTTACCGTGCGCGAGCGCATCGAGAATGAGAGTGCGCGCAAAACCAGTCCCACCTACCAATTCGACAACCACATGGACTTCGGGATCGGTCAAGACGGCTTGGGCATCGTGGGTCAGTATTTTCTTGGGAACAGACAGACCTTTCAAGCGCGCAGCGTCCTTGTCACAAACCCATTTCAGATTCAGACGTATGCCGAGCCGTTCGGCGACAAGGTCGGCGTTGCGGGTGAGGTTCTTCACCACGCCTCCGCCGACGACCCCGACGCCGATCAAGCCAATGTTCAGTTGTGACACTTTTCTCATCTAGAAAACCTCAAAACCAAGGCATCCAGTCTAACGGCACTTGGAAACTTTGTCCAGACCATCGCTTTGTGCTATGGTCAGCGAGGGTGGGGCGCGGCAGTTCGCCGTGCATATCTTACCCAACAATAGAGGAGGCCGTCATGAGGCAGATTGGTATAGTGGCAGGATTGATTGGAACCATGTTGGCAACGGGTTGCGCCACACATGTGTCGGTGCTGGAGTTGCATCGCGAAGACTTGAGCGCGCAATCCAAAGTACTAGCCATTGAGGCGCGGAACCTTGAGGAGATGGTCTTGCGGCAGCGCACAGACGCGTCGCAGGAAGAGGGCGCACGCGCGTTGGCGGTATTTCGAAACGAGGCGGAGGAATTTGCACGGACCGCAGCGCAATGGTTATCCGACGACGATGTGAACACGCGTTACGAACGATTGATAGAAGCATGGGTGAAGGTAAAGAAGACCTTCCCGAACATGAAAGCCGACAGTCTGGCGCAAGACGTTTATCAACGAGTAGCCCACGAATGGGAACGCCTTGCACGCGTCTCGGGCTACGCGGGTAGTGCATACCAGCGGAAAATAGAGCAGGGAAGCTGATCGGCAGAAGTCCGCACGACGCAGTTCCATAGGATGAGCTTTGCTGACGGTCGATGCTCGCGCTACAAGTGGATTCTCAGCCGCGACGGACGAAGCGCGCAATCCGTTCCACCGCTTGCTCCAACTCGGGCATCCCTGTGCAAAAACTGGCGCGGACGTGGCCCTCGCCGCCGGGGCCGAACGCGTTGCCTGGTACCAGCGCGACGCGCTCACGTTCCAAGAGCTGAACGGCAAACTCGCGTGAACTCAATCCCGTACCGCGCACTGATGGGAAGGCGTAGAACGCGCCTTCAGCCATGTGACAAGTCAGGCCGATTTCGTTGAAGGATTTTACGATAAAGTTGCGGCGCAACCGATACTGCTCACGCATCGCCACCACATCGTCCATCCCGTGCATAAGCGCCTCAATGGCCGCTTCCTGAGCGATGATTGACGCGCAGAGCATCGAGTACTGGTGCACGCGCAGCATGCCTTCGATCAAGCTGGCTGGCGCACAGGCGTAGCCGATACGGAAGCCCGTCATCGCAAACGCCTTCGAGAACCCATGCAGGAAAATCGCCCGCTCCTGCATCCCCGGCAAGGCCGCAATTGAGCGATGCTGCGCGCCATAAGTCAACTCGCTGTAAATCTCGTCGGTGATGACAAGAAGGTCATGATTGATGCAGACCTCCGCGATCTTATCCAACTCATCGCCGTCCAACGTCGCGCCGGTCGGGTTGGTGGGGAAATTCAGGATCAGCACCTTCGTGCGCTCTGTAATCGCCGCCTCAATGTCAGACGCCCGCAACGAAAACTTCATCGCGGCATCGGTTCGAACTGCTTTACCGACGCCATGCACGAGTTGAATGCTAGGGTGATACGAAACGTAGCACGGCTCGTGATAGAGAACTTCGTCGCCCGGATTGATCACAGATCGCAGCGCAATATCCAGCGCCTCGCTGACTCCCACCGTCACGAGTATTTCCGTCTCCGGCTTGTAGTCGATGTGAAAAACGTCGTGGACGTAGCGGCTTATTGCACGACGCAGTTTCAGCAGACCGAAGTTTGACGTGTACCCCGTCTTGCCTTGTTCGAGCGCGTAAATGGCGGCCTCGCGAATATGCCAAGGCGTGACGAAGCCCGGCTCGCCGATGCCCAACGAGATCACGTTGTCCATAGACTGCACAATGTCGAAAAAGTCACGAATGCCCGAGCGCGGAATCCCGCGCACGTGCTCTGCGACAAAATCGCGTTTCGTTGTCCGTTCCTGGGGCATAACTGCGTATCCTAACAGGCAAGAGAGGAAAAGCAAGGACGTCCAAAGACGTACGCAGACACGGAGAATACCGCTCGTAGCCAGATCAAAGATGCGTCAAACGCATATTTATGCTACGGACTCACCTTCAGCCGCTCGAACTCTTCGCCGCCGTCCACGAGTACGCCTTGTTCCTTGTAGGTCTTGAGCATGAAGTGGGTCGCGGTGGATGTGACGCCTTCGAGGGTGGCGAGTTTTTCGGCAACGAATTGGGCAACATTGCGCAGGGAGCGACCTTCGACAAAAATCAGCAGATCGTAGCCTCCCGACATAAGGAACAGCGAGGTCACTTCGTCGAACTTGGCGATGCGTTTGGCAATGCGGTCGAAACCGCCTTCGCGTTCCGGTTGAATCCGGACCTCGATGACGGCTTTGACAAGGTCGGTGTCGAGCTTGTCATCGTTGATGATGGCTTTGTAACCGAGAATGACCTTGTCATCCTCGTACTGTTTGATGCGGCGCTTAACTTCCACGGGCGAACAGTTGAGCATCTTCCCGAGTTGGTCAGGCGTGCGCAGGGCGTGCTCTTCAAGTAGTTTCAGGAGTGGATCATCCATAGCAATGCCAGTTTAGCGGCGCCGACGCGCGGTGCAAAGGCTAAAGTTATATTGCTGCACGGGTTGGAATTGTGTTAGCGTGTGGTGGTGCGGGACGTAGCGCAGTCTGGTAGCGCACTTGCATGGGGTGCAAGGGGTCGCGAGTTCAAATCTCGCCGTCCCGACCATTTCTTACCTCCGTCACAAGCTGCTGTTTCCCAGCTACTATTTCGATTTTGACTGCTTCGGCTTCGACGATTGCGGAGTCGTTGCAGTTCCGTGCTTTTCTTGCGTGGCACATGGAGTGGGGATACTGCCCCAGATAAGTATGGTCTCTTCGCGCAAACCGGGGTCAAGACGATTTGCTTCGACGGCATGCTTACGGCCGGGGCAATCGAGGTTGAATTGCTTGCAGAAAACCATGAGTTGAAAGTGGCGCTTGGCTTGTATTCCTGCCGGCTCCGATGGATTAACATGATCGGCATAGAACTCTCCAGCTTTGACCAGCGACTCGGGCCGCAGATCAGCCCACGGTGTGCCCAGGTCGCCGTATTGCGTGCCGACAAGCAGCTCCCTATCAGTGGCGTTGTTAACCCAGCCTGACAGGGGTGCGTTGTTGCGTGTAACAAGGTTCACCGCGTTGTAGGGCTGGCGCTGGAAATCGGCAATTAACTGCGCTTTAAAATCGGCGAGATGCCTGGCGATCGCCAGATGGACCCGGATCGCTTGCTTCCCTTGGGGTGTGGTAAGTTGCTGATTAAGATCGTTGCATCTGGCGAGCGCCGTTGGAAAATCGTATGCGAGCCAGAGGTCGGCGAGCGAAGCAACAACAGTCTGGACCGATTTCTCCTCATCGGCGCTGCTCCGCACAACATTTGTGCTTGTTACGGATGACGTCGTGTTGGTGCGCGCCGCCGTGGCCGCTGCACCCGGGACGGTATTCGTGGCCGCAGTACTTGAGGCGTGACTACTCTTGACCACAGCCGGTCGAACAGCGGCTATCGACGCGACTTCGTCGTCAGCGATGGCGCGGTTGAACACCTTCACCTCATTGATCAGGCCGTCCCAATAATTTGATCTCTTATCGTCCGATAAGCCCGCACCCACAATCATCGGTCCCCCAGCAGAGTAGATCGTGGGCACCGTGTCAGCCCTCACCAGCGTACCGTCAACATACAACTTGATTTTATTTCCGGTAAAGACCCCAACTACATGATACCAAGTGTTAGCCAGTAGAGCGGTGGGCGATTCCACCTTGCTTACTTGGAGAGTGGCTCGCTTCAATGCGAAGGTGAAACCCTTGGTTTCGCCCTTGCCCAGATAGAATGCGCTGGATTCCGGTGCATCCTGACTTATGAACATTGGGGAGTTGGAAGAACCCCCATTCCAAGTCACCCATGCCGTCACCGAGAACGGCTTACTGATGTCCACCACCTTTTCTTTTGTCTGCGCATACTGGCCGACGCCGTTCAATGACAACGCCAAGCCGGCGTGACCCTGCACGAAAGTCGGATTGCCGACAAATGACAACGTGTGTCCATTGCCGGAGACGTCGTCCCCTCTCCCGTTAAGCAGCCAGCAAGCCTCTACGGCCGGGCGGGTTGGCGTCACCGGCCGTTTGGGCGGTGGTGGTGGCGGCGGTGGTGGTGGCGGCTTATGCACCGGTGGTGGCTGTACGATCGGTGGGTTCTGAGTTGCGTGGCCATGCCACAGCACAAAGCCTACTGCTACAATGATGGCAACTGCGGCGACCGTAACGCCAATGATGATCGGCAGATTTTGAGGCAACGGTGGAGAGGGAGGCCTTACGGGAACAGTCGGTGGCAAATGTTCCATTGCATGCAGGTCAACCCCAAGTCGCTGGGCGGTCGCTTCTGTTTTAGCCTCATGCAGGTCTTTCAATAACGCATCGTAATCGAGGTATCGCATCATGATGCTTTTGTTAAGCATCTTGTTTACGACCTGCTCGGTCTTGGCTGTGATCTTCGGGTTAAGATCGCACAACAGTGGCGGTTTTTCGTTAAGACGCTTGAGGGCTAGTTGGGCGGGGTCTTCGGCGTCGAACGGCGGCCGGCCCGTGAGAGCATGGAAAAGGCTGGCGCCGAGGCTGTAAACGTCACTGCGGAAATCCTCCGCCTTTTGGCCAACGCGCTCGGGCGAGATGTAATACGGCGACCCCCAAATGCCACTCTCGCTGGGGGGCACGTCGACATTGGCCAGTTTCGCCAGACCGAAGTCGAGCACCTTCGCGCCCTGGTCTTCTGTGATGAAAATGTTGGCGGGCTTGATATCGCCGTGGATCATCTTCTGCGTATATGCAGCACGGAGTGCGTCGGCCACCTCAATGGCGATATCAAGTGCGCGTTCCTCATCGAGCTGCCCGTCCTTGTCAAGAATCTCGCGGAGCGAACGGCCCCGTAGCAGTTCCATGACGATGTAGTACTGACCGCCATAATCGCCAACAAGATGCACCTGAACGATGTGTGGATGGCTAATCGCTGCCGCGTTGCGCGCTTCTTGAAGGAAATCCGCCACAAACTTCGGGTCGCGGGCTATCTCGTCGCGCAACACCTTGATGGCCACCTCGCGGTTAAGAGTCGGATCCAATGCACGCCAAACCGACCCCATCCCACCACGGCCAATTTCCTCTTGCAGCTTGAAGTAACTTAATTGAGGCGGCACTGACATTTCTATCATTTTAGGGCTTCCACGTGAAACGCGCAAGCACGATAACTTGCGGACATGGGAACCGGTGGGCACATTGTGACGCCGCTTAACCATGTAGCGGGGAAAGTATTCGCCGTGAATTGAGCCCGGATTAGACGCTTGCCAACCGGTTCCCACCCGAACGAACTTTAGCTCTTGACTTTTGAATGAATTGCCGGATATTTTCTCTGGCAGAGAAGCGGGAGGTGTACGCCAATGTGCGTGCGCCAAACTGTGTAAACGTTTGAACATAAATCAAATGGAAAATGGGAGATTAAAAATGAAATCCAATCAGAAACACAAGAAACGGAATCGTAGTTTCACGTTGATTGAGTTGTTGGTTGTAATTGCCATCATCGCCATACTGGCGGCGTTGCTGTTGCCCGTGCTGAACCAGGCGCGGTCGAAAGCTTATACAGCCGCGTGTGCCAGTCTTCTGAAACAATGGGGACTGGCCATAATCGCGTATGCCGATGATTACAATGGTACGTACTACATTAATGTCGAGAACACAGCCGGTGGTGGCGCTTGGGATGACGCCGGTTCAAGTGAAGCCCTGCCGTACAGAGACTATCTGATGCATACTTCTACGGATCCCAATGACAAGATGCGCAGTCATAGAGCGCGCGTGATGAGGATATGCCCGGCCATCGCGGCCAAGATGGGAGTAGGGAGCAAGAGTTCAGACATTGGTTGCACTACGCTCCACCTTTACTCCATGTCTATACCCAGGGCCATATGGGGTGCCAATATGACGTATGCAGATATCGATTCAGCAGTTAATCCGTACCATAGCGGCGGCAGCCCCACCCCATTGGGAAATACTTTTCCCGTGTTAAAATCGGTGCCCTACCCGGCTAAATACCTGCTGATGATTGACGCATATAATGGTCAAGTTGCAAGATACAGCTACATGGTTACCGCGGTGACGAGCATACCGGCGCCGCCGGCAGGTGGCTTTGAACCTGTTGATGCTGCCGGCTTGAAGCCCGCGATCGATCGGCACGGCGGTGGTGTGAATGCGCTTTTTGGAGATGGCCATGTATCTTTTTACATGCTTTCCGCCATGCAGGCGCAGGACGGACCAGTCCCAGCCAGCGGCATTTCCACCCAATCGTGGTTCCAGTTGAATTAGCGATTCGTGGCAGCCGGTGACACCTCAGTCCCGGCGTCATAAACCATCTCCCGGCCCCGCAATCGCGGGGCCGGGTGGATGTGCGTACTGTAACGGAAGCGGATGATCCCAGACAGGATCTGCCCTGAATCCAATTCGGCGCCAATCAGGTGCTTGTTTACCCTATCCCTACATCGTCCGGGCTTTAGCAGGCTGCTAAAAACCCATGATTTCAGCCCTTTTCGTTGCAGGCCAAGTTGATTACAGCCAAGTCGCCTCCGTAGATTCCTTGCGGAGGTTGGTTTGGGGCCACCGAAGCGCAAGATGGTCATGCTCGCGCCATGACCCTTTGTTCGCCACTTGATACGCTCGACCGGTGGCCGTATTGCTTACGACCCCGGCGCGGTCAGCGCCGCACTCTCATGGAACGGCCGACCGGTTTGGTACAATTTCAGCCGTCCTTTAATCTGCTGAGCCAATTCGCGTTGTCCCTCAGCCATCGCCAGATCTAGAGCCTTTTGCGCGGCCTGAACCGCATCTTTGAACCGCCCGGCCTCGGCGTAGGCGGCGGCCAACACGTCCAAGGTTTTCGTTTGCTGCCCGCCCGTGGAGGCGTTAAGCCGCTCTGCCAACTGAACAGCCTCACTAGAGTTACGCAAGTTCGGGTCCCGATTAGTCGCCAGAATCCAAGCCAGCTTGTTGAGGGCCGGTGGGAAGTCGGGCCTCAACCGCAAGGCTTCCCGGCACTGGGTGATCGCTTCCGGCACCTTGCCGAGTCGGAGCAGAGCATTCCCCAAGTTGTAATGCGCACCGGGATGATCCGGCTTAAGCCGCAGCGCCTGCTCGTACTGCTCGACCGCCTCAGTCACCTTCCCTAATTCGAGCAGACTGTTTCCTAAATTATTGTATGCCGGGATGTAATCGGGGTTGATCTGCAATGCCGCATCAAACTCAGCGGCCGCCTCCGCGAACTTGCCCTGATTGGCCAGCTCAAATCCCAGGTTATAGTGGGCAATCCAAGCATCTGGATTCTTGGCCAAAGTATCCCGCCAAAGCATTTGTTTGGACTGAAATACGCCCCCGCGCCTCCATGTTGACAGCCCCAATATTGCGAGCACTGCGATGGCTGCGATTGGCCCGATATAACGGCCCCGTTCGCCAATTCTATGGCAAAACGTCGCGCCCGCGCTCACCGCCAAGGCGATGACTCCGATTATCGAATAGTATTGCCAGTGATCGGCTACCAGCGAATACACGTAAAACCCTTGATCGAAGAACCCCAACACGGGAAAGAGCATTACCACAAAATATCCAAGCCCAAAGAGCAGGGGCCGTCCCCAACTCTTGCGCTTCCACCAGAAAAGGAGCATACAACCCATGAGGATGATTCCGGGCAAATAGGAAATGATCCGGGAACCATCAATGTTCCATCTCGGATAAATCATACTCAGGTTGAATGGTACGAGGGCCTTGTAGAGGTAGAACCAGGGAATCCAACCGGCGACCGCCAGATCCGACAGAAAACTGGTCCTTGGGATTGTGTATCCCCCCAAGGCTCGGTTGTACTGAAACCAAACCGTTACCAGTCCCAAGACCAGTGAGAGGACAATAAACGGGCAACTATACAGCAAGTCTTTCCTCGTGATCCTGCCCCGTCGCCACCACACACAGCCTAACAAGACAAATGGCAGCATAACAACCGCCGTCTTGCTGAGCAAAGCCAACAGAAACGCCACCAATGAAAACCCATACCAGTGCCATCCGCCCTCTTCATCGAACCTCAAATACAGAAGGATCGTTACCGTGTAGAAGAGCATCGAGAACGTACTCTTTTGCTCGCTAATCCAGGCCGCTGTGGCTGTGTTAACCGGGTGAAGTGCAAAGATAAGCGCGGCCAGCCATGCCCCGCGAATTCTGAGGCGCTTGAGGATTACCCACACCAGCGTAGCGTTGATGGCATGCAACAGCACGTTGACCGTGTGGTATCCCACAGCGCTGTTGCCCCATAATCGCCATTCCAGCCATGACAAGGTCCAAGTCAACGGATAGTAATCGCTAGGTTCCGTTGTAAACCAAAACCGATAAAGCCCATCCTTGGCCTTGACCAATGGATTGTTAACAAGAAGGGCGTCATCCCAGATAAACCCGCCGCGCATGGCCGGCAGATACACCACTAGCGTCAGCAACACGATGAGAGCGCCCCCCAACCGCACTGACTTCCAGGTGTTATTCATCACAGTACTGAGATCGTAATCAATCGACCCTGACCCTTCGTTCGCTCCCGATCCGCCCAACTGGTAGCTGCATCATTCACTACTCTGGCGCGGTCAGCGCCGCACCCTCGTGGAACGGCTGGCCGGCTTGGTACAACTTTAATCGTTCTTGAATCTGCCAGGCCAGCCCCGAATACCCATTCGGGGCCAGTTCATGTTGTCCCCCGGCCATCGCCAAGTCCAGGGCTTTTTGCGCAGCCTGAACCGCGTCGTTGAACCGACCGGCCTCGGCATAGGCAGCAGCTAACACGTCAAATGTATCGGCTTGCTGGTCGCCCGTGATGGCGTGAAGCCGCTCTGCCAACTGAACTGCCTCACTAGAGTTGCGCAAGCTCGAGTCCCGATTAGTCACCAGAATCCATGCCAGCCTGTTGAGAGCCGGCGGCAAATCAGGCCTCAACCGCAAGCTTTCCCGATACTGGGCAATCGCCTCGACAATCCTGCCCTGGCTGGCCAGGGCAACTCCCAAGTTGTAGTGCACCCCGGCATTATCGGGCTTGATCCGTAATGCCTCCGTAAACTCGCCGATCGCCTCAGGTGCCCTGCCCAGTCGGAGCAGAGCGCTTCCCAAGTTATTATGCGCCGAGGCATCATCGGGCCTGATCCACAGTGCCTGCTCGTACTGTCCGATCGCCTCCTTAATCTTCCCCTGGCTGGCCAGGGCAACTCCCAAGTTGAGATGTGCAACGTAGTTGTCTGTTGTCACGTTAAGAGCATGACGGAACAATGTCTCACTGTTCTTCCAGTGCCGAACCTGAAACCTGGATATCACCGCACACGTCACCAGTATCGCCACGACCATTACGGCAACAACTACTCTTCGAAATCGCTGTTCAACCACGCCCCACTGCACACCCCATG
>Ga0187885_10002354_pt1 | contig 18630 bp, 14 predicted proteins | sample June2016WEW_20_1_3_FD_132970 | JGI IMG/M metagenome (GOLD analysis project Ga0187885, IMG submission 132970) | Peatland microbial communities from SPRUCE experiment site at the Marcell Experimental Forest, Minnesota, USA - June2016WEW_20_100 | ecosystem: Environmental > Terrestrial > Soil >... | reverse complement strand
GCCGTCGGCGTTCTTAATGTTTTTCAGCCATGCGACGGCGCGGCGGACGTATGGCAGACGCATATCTTCGCCGATGCAGCTCAGACCGCGCAATGCCTGCCATGTGCCGTAAATGTAGTTGCTGCCCCAACGACCGTACCACGAACCATCGGCACATTGGTCGCGCTTGAGAAACCCAATGGCCCGCTGCACGCATTTGTCTTCGGTCGTGAAACCAAAGTGGCTGAGACATTCCAGCACCCGGCCGGTGATGTCGGAAGTGGACGGATCAATCATCGCGTTGTGGTCGGCGAACGGCACTTGCGTGAACAGCCATTTGTCGTTGTCGCGATCGAACGCCGCCCAGCCGCCGTCGCGGCATTGCATGCCGATCACCCAGCGTATCGCGCGACGGAGCGCCGCCGATTTCTCGCGGTCAAACGGCGTTTGTGTGCGGTTCAACGCCATCATCACCATGATAGTGTCGTCCACGTCGGGGTGAAATTCGTTGTTATACTCGAAGAACCAGCCGCCAATCGGTTTGTTAGGTTCGGTGTAGCGATGGCTCTCGGCGTGTTTAATGCGCCAGCCACCGGGCCTACGGACTTCCTTGTCCAACAACCAGCGTGTCGCCATCAGCAGGGAAGAATGATCAGGCGCCAGACCGGATTCATGGAGCGCATTGACCGTGATCGCTGTGTCCCACACCGGCGAGAAGCATGGCTGCAAATGCAATGTATCGCCTCCCTCAATTCGCAGGAGGTTCATCTCGCGGATACCATGCGCGACGAGATAGCTGTCGCTGGCGTATCTGAGCACCCGCAACGACATCACAAAATTGGCAATCGCGGGGAAAATCGCGCCCAGACCGCCCGGCACACGCCCGTGTTCGATGACCCACCGCTCCGCCTGCCGCAACGCCCATTTCCGAATGAGCCGGATCCCCTGGCGGTCGTAGAACTTCAGGAACGTGTCCACAGTGAGGAAGAAGTTCCGCCACGTGAACGTCCGCGCATCGCGCCGCAACCGGTAGTTCGCCTTGCCGCGCCCGCCCGACCACAATTCGTCGATTTGCCATTTGGCTGGCATCGGTTTGATGGGCTGACAGGTGCGGATGATCGAGAGCGGCACCAACATCGCGCGCGACCAGGACGACATGTTGTACATGCTGAAGCTAAACCACTTCGGCAATAAAACGATCTCGGGGGGGATCGCCGGGCAACCGTCCCACGGATACAGCCCGACCATCGCCAGATAAATCTTCGTAAACGTGTTGCACCGGGTCACGCCGCCTGCCGCGAGAATCGCCTTACGCGTCTTGACCATGTGCGGCGCGTCCATAGAGTCGCCCGCCATCTTCAGCGCCAAATACCCCTTCACCGAAGCGCTGATTTCCATCGGACCGCCGGGATAGATGTTCCAGCCACCTGCGTCCAAAACCTTGGAGCGAATGTAATTACCTGCCTTGCGGAGAGTTACGTCATCAAGTTCGTCTATGAAATTGAGGTAGATCAGGTACTCTGATTCGAGAATCGTGTCCCCCTCAAGCTCGGCACACCAATGCCCATCGGCAGCCTGCCGCTCAAGCAACCAATCTTGCGCCGCCCCGATGGCCGACAGCAAACGCCCAACATCCTGTATGGCATAATCTTGCTTTGTTTGAATCATGAATTTCGAACCTTTGACCTCCTCGAACGAGGAGAAGAGTATACCCATTCCGGGCACCATGTAAAGCCGATTCAAGCTGTGCGCATTACGTTGGGCGGAAACGGCGTGACAAGGCCATCAGGTCGGCTATGATGATTTGCGGCAGTTAGCGCGGATTCTCAACCGACGTGTTATATCACAAATCCGCTGCCAAAAGGTTTTAGGCAGAAACTATATAAGACGTAGTTCGATGAAAGGAGAAAGCATGAAACGAGTAATGACGGCGTTGGTGTGTTCGGTGTTGCTGGCGGCGGGGCTCGCGTGGGGCCAGGGCGCCTCAGTGAAATCCATGCCTCCGTCTGTGGTCAAGACTGTTCCAAATTCTGGCGACACGAGTGTGGATGCGGCGGTGACAAAACAAATCACTGTCACATTTAGCAAAGAGATGATGGACGGCAGTTGGTCTTGGTCACAGATGTCGAAGGAGACATTTCCGGAAATGGTTGGGAAACCGAAATACCTGGATGACAAGAAGACATGCGTTGTGGACGTAAAGCTTGAGCCGAAGAAGACGTATGTGCTCTGGCTCAATAGTCAAAAGTTCGGAAACTTCAGGGACGCTGACGGGAATTCGGCAGTCCCATACCTCTTGGTCTTCCAAACCAAGTAAGAACGAGTAGGCGACCGGGGTTTAGGCAGAAGCGGACAGCCTGCCTTTGCCGGTATACTGACTGTCCATTTATTGTCAGGCCACTAATATGCCTGTACCACCTGAAAAAAGAGTCCGTTTTTTTGTTTACATCATCGAAACCCCATCTGCGGTTGACCTCTATCAGGGACGCCACGAGGGAACAATGCTTGAGCAATCCCTGCGATTGAACCAGATACCGTGCGCAGCTCATCTAGCGATCAGTAGTGAAGCATTTGGAGCAGCCGTCAAGATCGGTTTGCCAGAGGCGATGAAAGCGTTTCCGAATCTTGTGCCCATCATTCACATTAGTGCGCATGGCGACTCGAAGGGGTTGGTTCTTTCGGATAGTTCTCGAGTGGATTGGCATGAGCTAAAGACCTTGCTACAGCCCGTCAACAAGGCGCTTAACAGGTCATTGATTGTGTGCATGTCCTGCTGCGAGGGCTATTCAGGTGTTCAGATGGCGATGACGCTCGACCAAGAGGACTATCCATTCTTTGCACTCGTGGGAAATCATAAGTCCCCAACGTGGGCTGAGACATCAGTGGCCTTTTCCACTTTCTACCATCTCCTTAACAAAGGCCACTACGTGACGGAAGCAGTGAGTGCCATGAACAGCGCAGCTGGAGTGTCGAGCTTCTGTGTCGAGCGCGCCGAGGACTCCCGTAAATACTACATTGAATACTGCAACAAGCATGTATTACAGACCGCTCAGGAGTCGCTGGAGCAGTCCGCGAGTTCTGAGCCAAAACCGGAGACAGCAAAGTATGCACAGGGGTCCGGAAGCTAACCAGACGCTAAACCGAATGCCGAGGAGCACGGTCAGCCACATGTTATCCTTAGAAGACATGTCACCAGTTCAATCTTACGCAAAACGCACGATCGAGTATCTTGAGCAGGACTTGGTCTCATACGAAGCCGTGCTCAAAGATGGAAGTCTTCATGGTAAGCTCGGCGTTGGTATGATCACTAACGCCACCGCAGCGCTCGATTTGTTCGGATGGCTGCTATATCAAACTTTAGACCAGAAGATCTCGAACCGCGATGTGTTCAAAAAGCTGATTGGCGATGTCCGTTTCTTTGCGGCTGACGATTTCATAAATGAGAGGATCTTTTATGGCATCGTAAGGTGCGGTGTTGTTCACCAGTTTTATCCGAAAGACATCGCCATTGTTGCCTTGGATAGAGACGATCCCTTCGTACAGAGCGGCGGAAAGGCAGCTGTCAATGCTATAGGTCTTTACCGGAGGACGGTCAGAGGGCTCAAGAAGGTTTGCGAACACATACTTACGCTCTCCGGAAAAGATCTTGACGAGATGGACTTCAAGCTGGAGCTTAGGCGCCGCTTGGATGAGGAAGAACTCGATGGGGCGAAATTGAACATCCACACGCTACCACAAGCTTGATGGAGGGATAACTACCCGCTTCAGGGAACATCCGCTACATGAGTTTTGACAGCCATCGCCGCTAACCATACAGTAATTGACCATGGCGCTGATTAATTGTCCAGAATGTGGACGGGAAGTGTCCCGCGAAGCGACCGCTTGTCCGCAGTGCGGTTACCCGGTCGCTGAACGCCTCGCCGCCGCCACCCCGACATCCGATGTCGGGGCGTTGCTGGAGGTCCGGCCGTCATGGTGGAACTTTTTCTGGTATCTCGTGTTCTTTTGGCTGATCGTTCCGTTGGTGGTCGCGGTCTGGAAACGTAACTCGCTGGTGTTGCGCGTTTACCACGACCGCGTGAAGCTGGAGCGCGGCCTGCTCAGCAAGGAATACCGTGAACTGTTCATCGGCGACATCCGCTCGATTGACGTCGACCAAGGCGTGCTCGGCCGGTTGTGCGGATTTGGCGATCTGACCATTTCGACGGCGGCAACGGTGGACCCAGAGGAAATCATGCCCGGTCTGCCGCACCCGTTGCGCATCAAAGACCTCATCATCGCCCAGCGTCAGAAGACGTAGGAAAGCAGACGGCCACGAGATTCCTCGTTCTCGCCGTCTATAATAGATTCTTATGCGGAAACCATAAAGACGTAGTTCGACGGAGAGAAATGAAGAAGAGAACATTACTGAGTTGGAGTAGCGGTAAGGACAGCGCGTGGGCGCTTCACCTCCTCCAACATAACCCGAGGATTGAGCCACTCGGCCTGTTTACCGTCATGAACCAGAAATACAACCGCGTGTCCATGCACGGCACACGACTAGAAATGCTTGAGCGGCAGGCCGACGCTGTAGGGCTGCCGCTCCAGACGATCAGTCTCCCTGATCCATGCACAAACGAGCAGTACGCCGCGATCATGCTGCAATTTGTGATGGAGTCCGCCGCCAGGGGGATTGAATGCATGGCGTTTGGAGACTTGTTCCTTGAGGACGTCCGCAAGTATCGGGAGAACCAACTGAAAGGAACTGGGATTGAACCCGTTTTCCCTTTGTGGGCAATCCCCACGAGAGAACTGGCGGAGCAAATGCTGTCGGCAGGGCTCGATGCATATGTCAGTAGTGTTGACCTCAAGAAACTGCCGTCGCGTTTTGCCGGAAGGAAATGGTCAAGGGAGTTGATTGCGGAACTCCCACAGGATTGCGACCCATGCGGAGAGAATGGAGAAATCCACACGGTCATCGTGGGTGGTCCGATGTTTCCAAAAACCGTCACGGTCACAGTCGGCGAAATTGTTGAGCGGAATGGGTTTGCTTACGCTGACATCATTCCAATGAACTGAAAGGACTGTCGAACCAGAGGGTGCAGGCGACGCGGTGCCCGCACGCCTCACCTTGAGCGTTCGCTACATGAGTTTTGACAGCCATCGCCACTAACCATACAGTGACCCTCGAACAGAAGTCAGGAGTCAGCATGAGACAACAACTTTTTGCCATTTTTTATATTCTGGCTTCTGGCTTCTGGCTCCTGCCCGCCCCAAAGACGTTGGCGGGTAAACCCACCCTAAAAGCATTGGCGGGTAAATCTTCTGTACTCTGTCTTCTGTTTTCGGTCTTCGGTCTTCTGCCTTCTGCCTCCGCCTCTCCGCTTCCCACCTTCAACGATTTCGGTCGCGTGGATCGGGAACGGCGCGCATCGGGTCAGTTGCAGACCGCCGAGTCGCTCGGTCTCATGCGCGTTGATCCCGCTCTGATTCTCCGCATCGCCGAGCAATACAGCGACGACCCGCAAATTCAGTGGGGCGCGGCGGAGTTGCTCACCGATTGGACGCAGAAACAGGCGCAGTTTGAAACAGCGCTGGCCGTGAGCGGCACCAATACCGACATTGCATTGCGGTTTGGGTTCGCTGCGATGAACAGTAAGCAGCCCGATCTTGCGCTGGATTGGATTTGTTATTGTCAGGAGCAAGACCCGACCAACGTGCTGCCGTGGATCGGTGAGTTGTGGATCCTGCATCAGAAAGGCGGAGCGATTGACGCGTATCAACCGCCCGCCACGGCCACGCAGTATCATGACTACGGGGTGGGGGCGGCCCGGGCGCGCATTCGTCTGCTTGAAGCGGCAGGTTACTCGCCGTACGCGGCGCGCCGGATCGGGTTTGTGCCGGACATGTCCGCATTACAGGTGATGCAGCAACTGTTTCGATTGAAATTGCCGGGGTCAATTTCACCGTTGTTGATGGCGACGGCGCAATCCATGCAACATGGAAAGTACCTGATCACCGAACTCGTCGGGCAAAGTTTGGAAAAGGCGTTATTGACCGCGCAAACCGATGCATCCACCAATACCGAAGTGACCACGGCGCGGCTCGAACAGTTGGTGGCGCGCCGCACCCAGATGAAACAACTCGTCACCGATCTGGGACGTACCATCGTGGATAATGCCACCGAGCCCGAGATGGTGCAGTACTACGATGACGCGCTTAATTTCGGCGAGGAAGAAGGCATGAAACGCCTCGCCATGACCGTGCGGAAAAGGCCCGCCTTCGTCCCGTAGGCGCGGGACTTCCTCCATCGCTGACTCTCCTTCGCCCGCCGAAGCGGCGGAGCTACACAGAGCGGGAGCTACGGCGGACAGGCCTGCTATCAACGTGGTTTTGGTTTGATCGTGCCTTTGATGGCGAGGTTGAGCGCGTCGGCAATGGTTCGTACGAAGCGGAACTTCAACTTGTGCCGAATCTCGGCCGGTACACCGATGAGATCTTTCCGGTTCTGTTCGGGCAACAGCACGGTTTTCACGCCCGACCGCGCTGCGGCGAGCACTTTCTCCTTGATGCCGCCGACGGGCAGCACCTTGCCACGCAACGTGATCTCCCCGGTCATCGCCACCGCGGGACGAATGGGCCGGCGCGTGACCAACGACGCCAATGCCACGGCAATTGTCACTCCCGCCGATGGCCCGTCCTTCGGGATGGCGCCCGCGGGCACGTGGATATGAATGTCGTTTCGGCCAAACGCCTTCGACTCAACGCCGAGTTGCTCGGCGTGCGAGCGGACGTAACTCATCGCTGCCATGGCGCTTTCGCGCATCACATCGCCGAGCGAGCCGGTGAGTACGAGGTTGCCTTTGCCCGGCATCGCCGTCGCTTCGATGAACAATATGTCGCCACCGGCGCTCGTCCACGCCAGCCCGAGCGCCACACCCGGCTCCGTCGTCCGTTCCGCCATGTCCTGAATGAATTCCTGCTGACCCAGAAAATCTTTCAGGTTCTTTGCGGTCACAGTCACGCACTGTGCGTTGCCCTCGACAATGCGTCGCGCCGTGCGCCGGCAAATCGTGGCGATTCTCCGTTCAAGGTTGCGGACACCAGCCTCGCGGGTGTAGTACCGGATGATCCCCGTCAAGGCGTTGTCGTGCACCGTCAACTGTTTTCCGGTCAACCCATGCTCAGCGAGCTGACGCGACACAAGATACTTCCGCGCAATGTGCAGTTTTTCCTGCTCCGTGTAGCCGGGTAATTCGATGACCTCCATGCGGTCGCGCAATGCTGGCGGAACCGTATCTAGCAGGTTTGCCGTGGTGATGAACATGACCCGCGACAGGTCGAACGGCACTTCCAGATAATGATCGGAGAAACTGTTGTTCTGCTGCGCATCGAGCACCTCCAGCAACGCCGCGCTCGGATCGCCGCGGAAATCCGCGCCGACCTTGTCGATCTCGTCGAGCATGAACACGGGGTTATTGCTCTCGGCGCGGCGAAGACCTTGGAGGATCCGTCCCGGCAATGCGCCGATGTACGTGCGGCGATGACCTCGGATTTCCGCCTCGTCTCGCACGCCTCCAAGCGAGATGCGGTGAAACTTGCGGCCCAGAGCGCGCGCAATGCTCATGCCGAGTGATGTCTTGCCGACGCCGGGCGGGCCAACGAAACAGAGGATTGGCGCTTTGCCGACTGCCGCGCCGTCGTTGGAATTGCTCCTGAGTTTGAGGACGCTAAGGTATTCCAGGATGCGTTTCTTGACCTGATCGAGGTCGTAGTGGTCTTCGTTCAGGATGCGCCGCGCGCGCCCGATGTCCATTTTATCTTCGGTGCACTTGCTCCACGGCACCGTAATCAACCAGTCGAGGTACGTGCGTGCCACGGTGTACTCCGCCGATGCCGCCGGAATTGTCGCCAAACGGTCGAGTTCCTTCGTGGCAACCTTTTTCGCCTCGGGCGGCATCTGCGCCGCCTCGATTTTTTCCCTCAACTCGGCAATCTCTGTGCCACCCTCGCCGCCCTCGCCGAGTTCCTTTTGAATCGCCTTGAGTTCTTCGCGCAGAAAGAAGTCGCGCTGGGTCTTGCTCAATACCTTGCCGACTTTGTCCTGTATCTCGCTGCCAATCGCCAGCACCTCGCGCTCGCGGCTGATTGCGGTTGTCAGTATCTCCAGCCGCTTCTTGACGTTCGCGGTTTCGAGCAGCCGCTGTTTCTCAAGCAGAGGAATATTAAGCGCGCTCCCAATCAGGTCAGACAGCCGCGCCGGGTCCTCCGTGTTGCTGGCGACCGCCTTCAACTCGTCAGGCAGCGAGGGCGAGAGACCTACAATTTCATGAAACTGATTGCCGGCGTTGCGGGCGAGTGCGGTCAGTTCGATGCTGTCCTCGATCTCGTCCTCGATCGGCGCAATGCGCCCCACCAGATACGGCTCCTGCGATTCGATCTGCAAAATCCGCGTTCGTTTTTGGCCCTGTATCAGCACCCGCACGCTTTCGTCGGGGAATTTCAACATCCGCATGATGCGCGCAATGCACCCAACCTCTTGGAGTTGGTCGGCGCGCGGATGTTCTACATTAGGGTCTTTTTGAAGCGTCACGACCAGCAGCCGGTTGCCAGCCACAGCGTCGTCGATCAATTTCGTAGAATGGCTGCTCGTGACCAGCAACGGTACCGTCATGTGCGGGAACACCACCACGTCGCCCATAGGCAAGACCGGCAGACGCGACGGAATCTCCATCGCAGACGGCCGCATGGCGCCTTCCGCCGTCGTTCTTTGCTCCCCATCAGTTGATTTATTGGCCTCAGCCATGTCGAGTTGGTCCCCGTTACTAGACGTCGCTCCTCCTGATTCCAAGCCTCCTCACTGCTTCGCAACCGCAAGGGCGTTAGTCGACGCCCTCAATGACCACTGTCACCATCGTATGCGTGGTCTGGGTCGCCTTTGGCAAATCGATGTGCAGAAACCCGTTATCAAACACGGCTCGCGCACGCTTACCGTCCACCACGCTGGGGATGATGATCCGCTTCTCGAAAAATCCATAGTCAATCTCCATCTGTCGAAATTGACATCGGCACGTGCGACACGGATCGCGCCGATATCCGCGCACCACCAGCAAGCGTTCGTTCAACGCAATCTCAATACTGTCCCGCTCCACACCGGCGACTTCCAGCCGCACCACCAACCAATCCGCAGTCTCATACACGTCGGTATTGGGCGTCCATGCCCCATGCGCCGACGGCAAACCCAAATGCGTGACCGAGTCATGCATCGATTGGTGTGATAGTATTGCCATGGGTTTAGTCCACTATTTGACTAGAATAAGCGCCCCCACCCAAAAACGCAAGCCAACCTGTTCGAGCCAATAGACTAATCATGGCTAAACCGCCGCGGGTTTTGGGTTGCTCCGCCACTTGGCGAGGCTTAGAGTTTGGGCCGCGATGAAACTGGCTATCGCCCAGATCAATACTACGGTCGGCGACCTGCATGGCAATTGCGCCAAGCTGCTGGAGTTTTATCGTCGTGGTGTCGAAGCCGGCGCAACGTTGGTTCTGACCCCCGAAATGGCGATCACCGGTTATCCGCCGCGCGATCTGCTGGCGAAACGCCGTTTCGTTGCAGATAATCTGCAGGCACTTAACGAATTGGCCGGACAGATCGGAACGACGGCGCTGCTGGTCGGTTACGTCGAACTCAATCCGCATCGGCCCGGCAAGGATTATCTCAACGCAGTGGCCTTGATCCAGGACGGCCAGATCGTGGCCAGACGCTTCAAAACCTTGTTGCCGACCTACGACGTGTTTGATGAAGGCCGATATTTTCAGCCAGCCGAATCCAATGAGCCAGTCTCCTTCAATGGACAGAGAATCGGTTTGACCATATGCGAGGATATTTGGACGCAGGATTACCTGCCTGCGCGGCTCTACCAGCGCAACCCTGTACAGGATCTCCTGCGAGGGGAGGGGGTGCAACTCATCTGCAATGTCTCTGCGTCTCCCTACCATCTCGGCAAGGAGAACATTCGTTTCCACATGCTGCAGGCGGCAGCGAAGAAATGCCGGGTCCCGCTGGTGTACTGCAACCTCATCGGCGGAAACGACGAACTGATTTTCGACGGTAACAGCATGGCATTTGACGCCGCAGGTGAACTTGTTGCGAAAGGCGCCGATTTCCGCGAAGACCTCGTCATCGTCGACCTCGACGCTCCAGCTTCCAGCGATCAGTTGCCAGTTACTCGTTCCGATGCGTCAGAGCGAGGAGCCAGCGAGCGGGTACCAGTTAACAGTTACCGGTCGCGAATGACCGATCACGAATCGCCGATCACCGATTTGCATTCCGCACTCGTGCTCGGCCTGCGCGACTACACCGTCAAATGCGGATTCAAATCCGTCGTGCTAGGTTTGAGCGGCGGAATCGATTCTGCGGTCACCGCCTGTCTCGCCGTTGACGCACTCGGCAAAGAAAACGTTATGGGCGTTTCGATGCCATCGCAGTTTTCATCGCAGGGCAGCATCGACGACGCACGCGAGTTGGCGAAGAACCTCGGGATCCGCTGGGAATTGATTCCCATTCAGGATGTGTTTCAGGTGTACAAGACGGCATTCAAGGAAGTGTTCAAGGGACTGCCTGAAGATACCACCGAAGAAAATCTCCAGGCGCGCGTTCGCGGCACGATGCTTATGGCGCTCTCCAACAAGCTAGGCCACCTGCTGCTGACCACTGGCAACAAGTCGGAGTTGGCGGTGGGCTATTGCACGCTCTACGGCGACATGGCGGGTGGTCTCGCCGTGATTGCCGATGTGCCGAAGACAATGGTTTATCAATTGGCCCGCTACATCAATCGAACTCAAGGTGCGACTGACGGTCAGCACCCGGTCATTCCCGCAGCGTCGCTCGCCAAACCGCCGTCCGCCGAGTTGCGCCCGAATCAGACCGACCAGGACACGCTCCCACCGTATGAAAAGCTCGACGCGATTCTCAAACTTTACATCGAGGAATCAAAGTCCGCCGCCGAGATCGCCATGGAGACGAAGTTCGACGAAAATTTGGTCCGCAACATCGTCCGTAAGATCGACCTCAACGAATACAAACGCAAACAAGCGCCACCGTGCCTGCGTGTGACAACAAAGGCATTTGGGATCGGAAGACGAGTGCCGATCGCGCAGCGGTACGTGGAACGGTAGCGTTACTGCGTTCCCAGTTTCGCGAGCAGGCCCTTTCGGCGCGCCACGTCGAATATCCGACTGAAAATCAGCGCACCCGCCGCGAGATAGAGCAGATTCAATCCAAACGCAGCCCAGAGATGTCCGACTGGCATGCCTTTGTTCTCCAAGACATCTCGCATGCCTTCGAAGACGTGTGTGGCGGGGATGGCCAGCGAGATGGGTTGAAGCCATTTCGGCAGGATGTTGAGCGGATAAAACACCGCGCACACCGGCTGGATCAGGAATGGAATACCCCATGCCAGCGCTTCGGCGGATTGTCCCAAACGCATGATCAGGGCAGTGGTCATCATGCCGATCGCCCAGCCCATCAGCAATAGATTGACGAAGAGCGGGATCAAGCTGATGCCCATGACAAAGAGATTGAACGAGTAGAGGCTTGAGGCCAGCACGGTCAGCAGCGCGACTATCACCATGATCTTGACGAAGCCAACCACGTATGTTGCCACGATGAATTCGCTGACGCGAATTGGCGCCACGAACACATTCAACAGGTTGCGCGCCCAAACGTCTTCCAGAAACGAAATCGTTATTGCCTGCTGGGAACGATAGAGGATGTCCCAGAAAATCATCGCGCCGATGAGGAAGGTGAAGTAGCTCGGCACCGCTTTCCCACCTTTAAGCAGGTACATGGTGACAAATCCCCAGACCAGCAGGTCCATCACCGGCCAGAAGAACATCTCCAGAATTCGCGGCATGCTGCGCGTGTACAGAAATGTGTATCGCAGAATCAATGCGCCTACTCGTCGCCAGTTCATTCTGCCACCTCTCCCAATAAATCGCCGCCGCGCGCCACGCGGATGAATACTTCTTCCAGCGTATTCTGTTGGAACTTTTCAATGACCTGACGCGGCGTGCCTTCGGCGATGATCCGTCCCTTGTGCATGAATAGCACCCGGTCGCAAACCTCCTCGACGTCGCGCATGTTGTGCGAGGTGTAAATCATCGTGATACCCTTCTCGCGCTGGACTCGACGCAACAGTTTGCGGACCTTGTCGGCAATGTCGGGATCAAGGCTCGCCGTTGGCTCGTCCAACAGTAGCAGTTCGGGATCGTTCAACAATGCCTTGCATAGATTGACACGGGTCGATTCACCGGATGACAAATGCCCGGTGATTTTTCCCCGCAGATGGGCAATCTCAAATAATTCCAGCAACTCATCGACTTTCTTTCGATGGTTCTTAACCCCATAAATCAACGAAAACACCAACAGGTTCTCCCATACCTTGAGGTTGGAGGGGAGGCCCGTGTACGCCGACGAAAAATTGCAGCGTTGGAGAATATCAACCCGGTTCTTCTCCAAATCCTGCCCGAACACCCGGATCGTCCCTGCTGTGGGCGTTGTCAGCCCGATCAGAACCTGGATGGTCGTCGACTTGCCGGCACCGTTTGGCCCAAGCACGCCGACGATCTCACCGCGTCGAACCTCGAACGACACGTCGGCCACGGCCACCGTGCCGTCGAACTCCTTCCGCAGATGCTCAACTTGAACAATCGCTTCGGTCATATGCGACGGAAACATAACATAAACTGCCGTGTTCGGCGCAAGCGTTGTAGCCGCGAAAAGGTTTCGTGGCTACAACAGATAATGGTAGAAGTATCGGTGTCGTGCGGAAACACGAAAAATAGAATACACGGTGCCAACTAACGCTTAATGCGCGCTGTGCCGCCTTTGGCTACGTCCATCACTTCATCGAGCGTGACCTGACTGGTGTCGCCACGGGTGGTGTGCATCATCGCGCCGTGCGCGGCAGCGAAATTGACGATGTCCTGCGGGTCCATGCCGGTCAGAAAACCGTATGCGATGCCACCGCTGAAACCGTCTCCACCGCCGACGCGGTCTTCGATCTCCAAATTCTCGAACTTGCGGCTCTCGTAGAATTTGCCTTCGTGCCAGAGAATGCCGGACCAATCGTTGATCAACCCGCTCTTCACAACGCGCAACGTGGTGCACACTGCCTGGATCTGCGGATAGGCCTTCACGACCCGCTCAACCATCGCCTTGTAGTTCTCGACGGGCAGCTTCTGCATCTTTTCATCCACGCCCTCGACCTTGAATCCGAGCACTTTCGTGAAATCCTCTTCATTGCCGATAAGGACTTTGACGTGTTGGATGAGGCCCTTGGTAGTGGCGATGGCTTTCTCGCCCGACCAGAGTTTGCTGCGGAAGTTGAGGTCGTAACTGGTGATCGTGCCGGCTTTGTCGGCGGCTTCGAGCGCGGCTTTTACCGTGGCGGCGGTATCGTCGGACAACGATGTCATAATGCCGCCGGTATGCAGCCAGCGCGCGCCGTCCTTACCGAAAATCGTGTTGAAGTCGAGGTCGGTCGGCTTCATCTGGCTCGCGGAAGAATGGCCGCGATCGTACATTGCGACGCTAGCGCGCGGCCCGGTGCCGACTTCGGTGAAATTCAGCCCGACCCGGCTTTTGCGTCCAACACCATCGTATTTCTCCATGATGACGTGCGACATATCGAGGCCGACGGCGCGTCCGTGATTTACAACAATACGTGCGACGTAGTTATTGGGAAGCTTGCTTAGAAAGCCGCCACGCAAGCCGAGCCGCGCGCACGCGTAAGCGACGTTGAATTCGCCACCGCCGACGTCCACCTCCAGCGTTTTGGCGAATTCGATCCGCCCATGTCCAGGTGGCGACAGCCGCACCATGCACTCGCCGAGGGCGAGCACGTCATACCTGCATTGTTTCGCATCACGAATCTTCAGTGACATTGCCATGCTCCTGATAGTTAAGTTTTATTCGCTAATCACGAAACGTAAAAATCCAGTTGTGATTTTAGCAGGACGCGTTGAAGACGGCAAAACTTATCTTACTTTTCGTCCGGCTGCTGTAAAGAGGGGTTTGCCGTGCCCAGCCAGCGCGATACGACCGTTGTTCATACGGTGCGTTTGACAAAGCATCGCAACACAGGTAGCATGCGAGCCGGTTGACTTCCCCTAGTGGGGACGTAGCTCAGCTGGGAGAGCGCCTGAATGGCATTCAGGAGGTCGTGGGTTCAACTCCCATCGTCTCCACCAAGTTTTAAGATCGCTAACATGAAACAGATATCAGTCCAATGCAGCACCAGCCGACTGCGCCGCACACGGCGCCGACGGTGAGGTGTATCGCGGGGGCTGAACTGTTGGCGCTAACTGACGTTCCCGTCCTCGCAGGGTTTTCCATGACCATTAAAATCCGCAACATAGGCATCATTGCCCACGTCGACCACGGCAAGACCACACTGGTGGATAAACTGCTTCGCGAAGGCGGCATGTACCGCGTCGGCCAGGCGGTGGAAGAACGGGCGATGGACTCGATGGATCTCGAGAAAGAGAAAGGCATCACCATCAAGGCCAAGAACGCCTCCGTCCACTGGGGCGGTTACACAATCAACATCGTGGACACGCCCGGCCATGCCGACTTCGGTGGCGAAGTCGAACGCATCCTGAAGATGGTGGACGGCGTTCTTCTGCTTGTGGACGCTTTCGACGGCCCACAGGCGCAGACGCGGTTCGTCTTGAAGAAGGCGCTGCTGCACGGTTTGAAGGTTGTGGTCGTCATCAACAAGATCGACCGCGAACATGCCGACCCGCACGGCGTTCACGACAAGGTTCTGGAACTGCTTTTGGAACTCAATGCCAGCGAAGACCAGTTCAACGCGCCGTTCATCTATGCCAGTGCCCGCGATGGCTACGCGCTCAAGAACCTCGACGACCCGCACAACGGCATGACGCCGCTGTTCGAAACCATCATCAAGCATATTCCCGCGCCACAGGCCGACACGACAGCGCCATTCCAAATGCTCGTGAGCAATCTCGACTGGAGCGATTACGTTGGCCGCATCGGCATCGGCAAAGTCCTTGGCGGCACGGTCAAGATCGGCGATTCCATCGTCCGCATCGCGAAGGACGGTCATCGTGAACGGATAACGATAACCAAGGTGTTCGAATTCAGCGGCATGAAATCCTCGGAATCCGTCGTCGCAGGCGAGGCGGGCAACATCATCGGAGTGTCCGGCTTCGAGGACCTCGCCATCGGCGATACGCTGTGCGACAATGAAGAGTGCAAGCCTATCCCGTTTGTGGAACTCGATCCGCCCACCATCCAGATGCAGTTTGCCGTCAACGACGGTCCGCTGGCCGGACGCGAAGGCAAGTTCGTTACCGCCCGGCACATTCGCGAGCGGCTCTATAAAGAGATTCGCACCAACATTTCATTGCAAGTCCAGGATACCGAGGCGGCGTATATTTTCCTCGTAAGCGCGCGCGGCGAAATGCAGATCGCCATCCTTGTCGAGCAAATGCGGCGCGAAGGTTACGAAGTCCTCGTCTCACGGCCCGAAGTCATTCTCCGCAACGAAGGCGGCAAGACATTGGAACCTTACGAATCGCTCTGGGTGGAAGTGCCGCAGGAATCTCTCGGAGACGTGCTCCAGAATCTTGCTGGTCGCAAGGCCGAGATCATCAACATGCTGCACCATCCGCACAGCGTCGGCCTCGAATGCACCATCCCAACCCGTGGTCTAATCGGTTTCGAGACCGATCTGGTCAATGTCACCAACGGCCGCGGTGTGATGTCGCACATGTTCAAGGAATACGGCCCGGTCCTTGGCGAAATTATGACGCGCACCACGGGCACGCTCGTCTCGATGGAAACCGGCATCGCCACCTCCTGGGCGCTCAATAATATTCAGGAACGCGGCCGACTGTTCATCGGCCCGCAGGAACAAGTTTACGAAGGCATGATCATAGGCGAGAACCCGCGCTCAGAAGATATGCCCGTCAACCCGACCAAGACCAAGCATCTCACCAACATGCGCAGCGTGGGCGATGGGAAGGGGATTCAACTCGAACCACCGCTGAAAATGTCGCTTGAACGCGCGTTGGAGTACATCGCTACCGACGAATACGTCGAAGCGACGCCGGAAAACCTACGGCTGCGGAAGAAAATTCTGAATGCAACCGCCCGCAAGCGGGCCGCCATCGCCCGTGAGAACAGAGCCGAAGCGAAATCGTGATGCCGCGCTGAAATGAAACCGGCGGCAAACCCTAGTCGCATTTCGCGACGCCGTAGGCGGGTAAACCCTGGTCGCCTTTGGCGCCGCCGTAGGCGGGTAAACCTTCGCGATTACTATCAGCGGTTGCGCGCACATTTCGGACATCAACACTGGTGGCCGGGTGATACGCCGTTCGAGATCTGCCTAGGCGCGATTCTCACCCAGAACACCGCATGGTCGAACGTCGAGAAAGCCATCGTAAATCTCAAACGTGCCCGTGCGTTGTCACCACGCGCCCTGCACCGGCTCAGCGAACGTCAGATCGCCACGCTGATTCGCCCATCCGGTTACTTCAACATCAAAGCGCGCCGACTAAAGGCATTCATCGAGTTCCTGTTTGCCGAGTACGGCGGCAGCATGACGCGGATGCGGCGCGACCAATTGACATCGTTGCGCGAGAAGCTGCTCTCCGTGAATGGCATCGGTCCGGAGACTGCCGACTCGATTCTGCTGTACGCGCTCGGCAAACCAATCTTCGTCGTGGATGCTTACACCCGGCGCGTTCTCGTCCGACACCGCCTCATCAAGCCGTCAGCAACCTACGACGAGATCCAAGCGTTGTTCCATTCTTCGCTCCACCTTCCACGCTCCACGTTCTTTAACGATTTCCACGCCCAATTCGTCGCCGTCGGCAAAACCTACTGCAAATCGCGCGTTGCTTTGTGTGGCCGGTGTCCGCTCAAGCCGCTCCTGAGTTTACCAAGTGGTAAAAAGAAGCGCATTTGCAACAAGCAAATCATTGACTTTTTGATGATGGGTGATTATATTGCGGCAGCCAAGCTGCAGACTCTCCGATCACGCGTCTGATTTGCTACACCGGAGCGCATACATCTTGACCAGGGGATTCGTGTAGAGACATAGCGTATGAAGAAAAAAGTGCTATTGACCAGCGTTTGCCGTCCTTTGGGGCCACAATATGGCGATGCCACATCTGTCGGCTATGAGCTGTTATATCGTCAGGTGCTGCGCGCTCAGGGAATTTTCAGTCCGCGGACGGTGAACATTCAGTATTCGCTCGAGTACATCGCCGAGAACCTCGATACGCCCACGGTGGTGCTGCAATACCCATCGAAGAGCGAATTGATCCGCGAACTCAAGAAGGGCTACGATTACGTGGGCATTTCCTTCCTGATGGCGATCTTCCATAAGGTGAAGGACATGGTGGCGTTGATCCGCAAGTACGCGCCCAACACCAAGATCATCCTCGGCGGTTACGGCACAATCCTGTCCGACGAGGAACTCAAACCTTATTCGGACTTCATCTGTCGCGAGGAAGGTGTCACGTTCATGCGCCGGCTGTTGGGTGAACCTGAAATCCCGATGCCGTACAAGCAGCCGTTGATCGTGAGCGATCTGAAGGTATTTGGATGGAGAGTGTCCGGCACTGGAAAGATCTTCGCCGGGCTAGGTTGCCCCAATGGCTGTGACTTCTGTTGCACGTCGCACTTCTTCAAGCGTAAACACATCAAGCTGCTACCCACTGGCAAAGACATTTACGATGTCGTGAAGCGTTACCTAGACCTGGATCCCAACCTGGTTTTTCTCATCATCGACGAAGATTTTCTGCTCAACAAAAAACGGGCGATGGAGTTCCGCGACTGCGTAATGAAAGGCGGCAAAACCCTGTCGATCTTCGCATTCTCAAGCATCAAGGCGATCAGCCAGTACACCGTCGAAGAAATTCTTGAAATGGGGATCGACGGTTTCTGGATCGGCTACGAAGGAACGCGCTCGGGTTATGCCAAGCAGCAAGGGCGGCCCGTCGAAGATATCCTTACGGAGTTTCGCGAGCATGGCATCACCATCCTGGCTTCGATGATCCTCGGATTCGATTATCAAAACCGCGAGGTCCTGGCGCAGGAACTGGACGGATTGATGAAGCTCAAGCCCGCGCTGGCGCAGTTTTTGATTTACGGTCCCGTGCCCGGTACGCCGTTCAATGCGCGGGTCATGAAGGAAGGGCTGCTGCTCGACAAATTCATCCAGAATCCGGAATTATTGTACCGCCGGGCGGACGGTTTCACCACCGCCATGAAACATCCGACGCTTTCACCTGAACAGATCGAGGAATTACAGCGCTGGTGTTTCGAAGAGGATTTTCAACGGCTCGGTCCGAGTATCTTCCGCACACTCGAAGGACGGTTCCTCGGCTATCAGAAACTTAAGAATTCGCCGAACCCACTCCTGCGCCAGAAGGCCGAGGTCTATGCCGGGGATTTGCGATGCGCGTACCCTGTGTTCCTTGCGGGACGACTGTTCGGTCCCAACGCCGCGGTGCGGCGGTGGATTGGCGATATGGAGCGGCAAATCCACGCGGAACTGGGACAGCCCACACTGGTGCAACGACTCAAATCCATTGCGGCTATCGGGGCCGCGGTGTGGACGGCGATAACGTTGAAGT
>Ga0187885_10002325_pt1 | contig 18837 bp, 13 predicted proteins | sample June2016WEW_20_1_3_FD_132970 | JGI IMG/M metagenome (GOLD analysis project Ga0187885, IMG submission 132970) | Peatland microbial communities from SPRUCE experiment site at the Marcell Experimental Forest, Minnesota, USA - June2016WEW_20_100 | ecosystem: Environmental > Terrestrial > Soil >... | reverse complement strand
GAGCCGATTCGGGGAGCAGGCGTGACCGACCAGACCGCCGCCGCGGTCCCGGCGTCCGTCATCGCGGCTCCACGGGGTCGCGGTGCCGGATCGTGGATCCCGACGTGGGACCTCATTCGGACGAAGCGGCTCGAGATGCGCAAGCGCCGGGGCCTCATGGTGGTCACGGTGCTTCTCACCCTCGGCCTGCCGGTCCTCGTCCTCGGCCTCCGGCTGTTGTTCCACGCGGTCGACCCGAACAGCTACGGCCCGGCGGGAAGCCCGAGCGTCTTCTCGGCCCTCTCGAACGCGATGGCCGATTTCGGGTTCATCGCCGCGGCGACGCTCGGCGCCTCGGCGGGGACGACCGACCTCGTCGACGGGGTTTTCCGTCACCTCGTGATCACCGGCCGGTCGCGGCTTTCACTGTTCGTCGCGCGCATCCCGGCCGGCCTTTCCATCCTGTTGCCGCTGATCGCCGTGGCGTTCGCGATGGTCTGCCTGGTGACCGCCTACGAGGGCTCCCCCCAGGCGACCTCGATCAACGACAACGGCATGACCATCCCGGTCCACCTCAGCGAAACCCAACTCAAGACCTGGCTCCTCGATCACCCGCAGCAGGTCGAGATCGCCCTCGGGAAGGGCCCCGTTTCCGCCGCCCAGGCGAAGAGCCTCGTTGACCACGGAATGCCGGCGATCTACGAGGGCTATCTCAGTATCGAGCCCACGATCCTCAATCCGCCCATGAACGAGATGGTGAAGATCGGGTTGTGGTTCACGCTCGACGTGGTGATCGGTTTCCTGGTCGGCCTGGGCCTCGGCGCGCTCACCGGCCAGCGAACGCTTTCCACCGTCCTCATGATCGTGCTCGAGATCATCATCACGCCGATCCTCGCGTCCACGGAGATCCCGTATTTCCTCAACGGCCAGCGCCTCATCGTCGGCGTGGCGATGGACCAGCTCCGACCCGCCGGTCTGCCCGGCAACGTCGCCGGTCGCGGCCCGGTGTCCATGCCGCCTTCGGCGGCCGGGCGGTGCTCGGGATACCAGCCATGCCGACGTGGGCGATGATCGCCGTCATCGTCGGCTGGATCGTCGTCTGGTCGGTCCTCGGCGCCTGGCGCATGATGACCCGCGACGCGTGAGTGATCGTCGGGGATCGGCGCGCGCCGCGGCGCCGCGAGCTCCCCGAGCGTCCGCGCCCGGCCCGGGACGGAGCGCCACCTCAGACCCGGTCGCTCGTCGCGAGTCCCTCACCCGGCAGGTCCCCGAGGGCGCCGCGCCGTCGCGTCAGGACCCCGACGAGTAGAGGGTCGGGCCATCGACTCCGGTCCGTCTGCGGGGTAGCCCCCGGTTGGAACCGCTACCCCGGAGGTGGTACCTAACCGGAGCAGCTAAGGGACCACTTCACCTTCGGCGTCCGGTGTCCGTGCGCGTCGGTGAGCCACACGTACCACGTCCCGTAGCTGCTGCCTGCATTCCCCGTGCACCAGGCCGCCTGTTTCCAGACGAGCGCGTGCGTCCCGGTCGTGAAGGTGTCCGTCTCGGAGGCGCAGTTGCCGCATCCCGGCACCGGTGCGTAATGGGCGGTGATCGGGAACGTCGCGGCGCCCGCCCAGTCGATCGTGATCGGGCCGCGCGGCCCGTTGCGGGTGACGTGGCTCACGGCGGGAACGACCTTCGTGATGTGGAACGATGACGAAGTCGAAGCGCCGGTCGCTGTGGCGAACGTCACGGCCCCGCCAAGGCTGATCGTCCCGACGAGAACCAACTTCGCCAGCGGGTGACGCCTGCGATCACGAGTTGACTTGCCCATCATCTCCTCCGTCTCCCCGCTGCTGGTGGGATTTCGTCCAGCAAAGACCTCACAGCGCGAGAGAGTCGTTCGAGCCGAGTAGGTGATCTTGGACTATTCAGACGCCGTCACGACCGGTCCTCCACGGGTCCGGCGGGCGTCCCTAGAGTTGACGGCGGTGCCGGCCTTTCTCGAACCCCTGAGAAGCCGCTCCTTCCGCTGGCTCGAGGGCACCGGGATGTTCTCCAACGTCGGCGTCTGGATGGTCGCCCTCCTCGGCGGCTTCATCATGGAGCGCCTGACGCGCTCGCCGGTGCTCGTCGCGCTCGCCACGGACATGAGCCCGCTCGCTGGCATCCTCGTCGTGATGCTCTCCGGCGCCGCGGCCGACTCCCGCGACCGGCGCGGCGTGCTTTTGGTCTCGAAGATCCTCCTCGTCACCTCGGTCGCCTTCCTCGTCCTCGTCTCCGCCGCCCACCTCCTCAACCCGGCCACGCTGCTCATCGGGGTGGCCGGCATGGGCGTCGCCAACGGGACGTCGTCGCCGTCGTGGTGGGCGACGGTCTCCAACCTGGTGCGGCCCGAGCTCATCCCCGTCGCGATGAGCGTCGACAGCTTCGAGTGGAACATCGGCCAGTTGGTCGGGCCCGTCGTCGGTGGCGTGATCGTCCACGACGCGGGGAGCACGGCGTTCTTCGCGGTGTGCGGCGCGGTCATGCTGCCGCTCGTCGGCTTCCTCTGCGTCTGGCGCGGGAGATCGAACCTCCGACTCTCGACCCCCGGGGGGACGGCGGTCGAGAGCTTCCTCGGTTCGGTTTCGTCGGGGTGGCGGTTCTTCGTCAACACGCCGGGACTGCGGGCCGTGGCGGTCCGCACCGCCCTCTACGTCACGCCGGCGGCGGCGCTCGGGGCGTTGCTCCCGCTGTTCGCCGACCACTACCTGCACACGTCGGCTTTCGGGTACGGGCTCTTCCTCGCTTTGAGCGGCGCGGGCGCGATGGCCGCCGCGGTCGCGCTGCCGAGCCTGCGGGGTTACCTGCACCTCGACGCCCTCGTCGCGGGGGCGGCCCTCGCCAACGGGGTCGCCCTCGCCGTCCTCATCGTCTGGCCGAACCGCTGGGTCACGGGCCCCGTGCTCGTCGTCACGGGGGCGAGCTGGGTCTGGTCGACGACGACGCTGACCATCGCAGCCCGCCAGGCCGTCCCGCAGTGGGTCCAGACCCGCGCCCTGTCGATCTACTACGTCGTGCTGCAGGGACCGTTCGTGCTGGGCGGGATCGCCTTCGGCGTCGTCGCCACCTTCCTGCCCCTGCGCACGACGCTCGCCATCGCGGCGGTCGCCCTGCTGCCCGGGGTCTTGTTGATCCCGCGCTTCGGATTGCCGGTCGTCGAGCGGGGGTCCCTCGAGCTCGTCGCCCACTCGGCGCTCACCGTTGGCGAGCACGTCCACCCCGACGACGGACCGGTCCTCGTCCTCGTCGAGTACCGCATCGACGAGGACGACGTCGACGACTTCCTCGCCGCGATGGCCGACCTGCGCATCGTGCGACGACGGCTCGGCGGGACGCGCTGGGGGGTGTTCGAGGACTCGACCGAGCACGGCAAGTTCCTGGAGACCTTCCTCGTCGCATCGTGGCACGGCTACCTGCTCCAGCGGGCCCACTACACCAAGGGCGACATGGCGATCGAGGACCGGGCTTCCGCCTACCACCGCGGTCCCGGGCAACCCACCTTCACCCGGCTCGTGCACCCCGACAGCGTCGAGGCGGCCCGGACCCGGTCCGCCTGGCGGCGGCAGATGGTCCGCCTCGTGAGCGACCGGCCCGACGGACCGACCGGGCCGCGCGGTACCTGAGCGGCGGCCGGACCGGGCGACGGAGGTCGCGACGTCACGCGACCCCCCGGCGGCGTCGGCGTGCGGATCATCAGGTCGTTCAGCCAGGGCGTGACGAATCGCGTGCATGCGGCGACCGGTCTCGATACGGTGAAAAAGGCGTTCACGCGCGACCCGCCGCGGATCCCGAGGCACCGGGGCAGCCCGGCGGGGGTACCGGGGGACTGATCGCCGTCGGTCAGGTCGAGGCGGCCTGCCAGTGCCGCCCGGCGTCGGTCGTCCGCAGCAGGACGCGGGACCCGCTCGGCGGGTAGCCGATGGCGAGGCCGACGTCGCGGCTCGTGAAGACGAGCCAGCCCGACGGCAGGGGGAGCCTGCCGACGGGCGTGAAGCTCCTCCCGCCGTCGGTCGTGCGGTAGAGCTCGAACGGGTTGACCACGTCCCCCCACAGGTACGTGGCGCGGTTGTAGAGGTAGGCGACCGAAGCCGTCACCGGCGTGAAGTCGCCGCCCCCCGTGCCGTAGAAGACGCCCGGTATCCGCAGGAGTCCGAAGTGCGCGCCCCCGTCGCGCGAACGGGCGAAGCTCACCAGGCTCCCGGTCGGGCACTCGGCCCAGATCTGGTCGGCCGACTCCGCCGTGAGCGAGCAACCGGCGACGCTGCCGAGCGTCTCGTCGCTTTGTAGCGTGAACGTGTTCCCCTCGTCGTGCGAGATGGCGAGGACCTGGCGGGGCGCCTGGAGGGAGATCCAGACTTCACGTCCCCAGACACCGAGACCGCGACCGATCTCGGCAAACCCGTTTTGGGTGATCTGTGTGGCGTCCGGGAACGGCAGCGTCGTCCAGGCGGACGTTCCGGCCCGTGAGACCGCGAGGCTCCACGTGCACGGCGATTGATCCTTTCCCGTGCATGCGGCGAGGACGAAGTAGAAGCGGTGGGCGGTGGCCGCCTCGGCCTCGACGGTCAGCTCGCCGAGGGGTTCCCGGTGCCACGTCCGACCGCCGTCGAAGGTCGCGTACAGCGTCGTCGCTGAGAGGCTCGTGCGCTGTTCGATCGCGTACCCGTCTTGAGCGTTGGCGAACACGAGACCGTCGAGTGAGCCCGGGCCGATGGAGCCGTTGTTCGCGCGCGTGATGGGGGGTGACCCGAGTCTCGTGAAGGTCTTGCCGTCGTTCGCTGTCAGGAGGAGCTCGAGGCAGGGCTCCTTCGCGCACGATCGCGTCCCGACGACGATGACGTCGGACGACGATCCGATCCGCAGGGTGTAGAGCGGATCGAAACCGGACGCGCCACGGTGGCCCGCCGATCCCGCGGCGACCGTGGCGGCACCGACTTGGGTCCCAAACAGGGCCGCAGTAGCCGCCGCGCAGGCGATCGTGACCGTGGCAAGGCGCGTACGCATCGGCCCATTGTCGTCGCGGGGCCGACCCGGCTGGTCGCGGCGGATGCCCGGCCGCGACCAGCCGAGGCACTTCGCGCTCCGCGCCTGGCAGTTACCGCGCGGGATTACGTCAGGCGGTCGTGACGAAGAGCTGACCGCCGAGCGCGGGCCCGATCGCGACGGTGCGCGGCGTGGCCGTGCCGGTGTCGTCGAGCTCCAAGGTGAGGGTGCCGTCGGGGGCGCGACTGCGGATCCGTCCCTTGCGTCCGGGCACGAGCCCGTGGTCGCTCAGATAGACGAGGGCGTCGCGGTCGAACTCGACCAGCTCGGTGATGCGGGCGAGCGTGATCGGCGTCCCCGCGGCGATCTCGGTGAGGGGGTGCTGCGGCACGGGGTCGCGGGCCGTTCCGGGGATCGGGTTGCCGTGCGGGCAGGTCGTCGGGTTGTTGAGAATCGCGACGAAGCGGGCCTCGACCTCGTCGGAGATGACGTGCTCCCAGCGGCCCGCCTCGTGGTGCGCCTCGTACCAGGGCAGCCCGACGACGTCGACGAGGAACCGCTCGGCGATGCGGTGCTTGCGCACGACGCTCTCGGCGCGGCGGTGGCCCTTGTCGGTGAGCTCGAGGCCCCGGCCGGCACGGCCGACGTAGCCCTCGTCGGAGAGCCGGTGGATCATCTCCGAGACCGCCTGCGGGGTGTGGCCGAGCCGCTCGACGAGGCGCGCCTGGATCACCGGGACGTGTTCTTCCTCGAGGGCGTAGATCGTCTCGAGGTACTCCTCGAGCGGAGGGTGGAAACCTTCTGGCACGCCGCTCGATCGTACCGGTCGCCGACCTGGGACGTCCCTCGCCGGCCGCGGCGATATTCCGGCACGACGCCTACCATCGATGTGTGGCGACCTATCTGCTGCTCGACGGGCACAGCCTCGCGTTCCGCGCCTGGTTCGCGCTCCAGGACGCGGGCATGGCGACCTCGTCGGGCCAGGAGACGCAGGCCGTCTACGGATTCGTCGCCATGACGACGAAGATGGTCGCCGACTTCCACCCCGACGGCATGGCGGTCGCCTTCGACCGCCACGAGCCGACGTTCCGCGACGCCCTCGTCGCCGACTACAAGGCGGGCCGCCCGCCGACGCCGGAGCCGCTCATCTCGCAGGTTGAGCTCATCCGGCGCTTCGTGACGGCCCTCGGCGTCCCGGCCGTCGACGCCGTCGGCTACGAGGCGGACGACATCCTGGCGACGCTCGCGACGCAGCTGCGCGACGCGGGGTCCGACGTCGTCATCGTGACGGGGGACCGCGACTCGTTCCAGCTCGTCGAGGACCCGCACGTCCGAGTGCTCTACAACCGGCGCGGCATGTCCGACTACGCCCTCTACGACGAGGCGGGGATCGTGGAGCGCACCGGGGTCAGGCCCGCCGACTACCCTCTCCTCGCCTCGCTGCGCGGCGACCCGTCGGACAATCTGCCCGGCGTTCCCGGGGTCGGCGAGAAGACGGCGGCGAAGCTCGTCACGTCCTACCACGACGTCGACGGGCTCTACGCCCACCTCGACGAGTGCACCCCGAAGCTGCGGGAGTCGCTCGCCGCCAACGAGGCACAGGTGCGGTCGAACCTGCGGATGACGCCGCTTGTGCGCGACGTGCCGTTGGGCCTCGACCTTGCGGCCCTCAGACTCGCCGCCCCCGACCGCGAGGCCCTCGAGCGGCTCTTCAACTTTCTCGAGATGCGCACGCCCCGCGACCGGCTCTTCGCGGTCCTCGACGCCGCCGGTCTCGGCGCCGCGACCGCAATCCCGACCCCCGAGCCCGCGGCCCCGTCGACGCGGAAAGTCACCGCGCCCGACACCTCGACGGCCGCCGCCGAGGCACTCGCGGCAGTCGACGGGGCGGCCCGGGACGAGGGCTGGATCGGCCTGGAGCCGGCCTGGGCGGGGATGCCCGGGAGGGCGGCGGTCGAGGCGCTCGCCTTCTGCCCGCCCGGGGACGGGGACGTCGTCGTCGTGGCGGGCGGTCTTTTCGGCTCGGACGAGCTCGCCGCGCCGCTCGCCGCGGTCCTCGGTGGCCCGGCCGGCGCGGCCCCGCGCCGCCGGCTCGTCGGGCACCGGGTGAAGGAGCTGATGCGGGTGCTGCTGCCGCGGGGGATCGACACGACGGCGCTCGAGCTCGACACCGCGGTCCTCGCCTACGTGCTCGACCCCGCCGACGGGGCCGCGACCCTCGACGAGCTCGCCGAGCGGCGGGGGATGACGGGCGCGCCACCGGCCGGGGCGGGGCAGCTCGGCTTTGACCTCGGGGCCGCCGAGAAGAACGCGACGGGCCTCGTCGAGGCGACGGCCCGGCGGGCCGAGCTCGTCGCGGGCCTCGGGGCGCGGCTCCTCGCCGAGCTCGACGGGATCGGGGGGCGGGCGCTCTACGAGGAGATCGAGCTCCCGCTCATCCGCGTCCTCGCCAGGATGGAGGTCGCGGGGATCGCCGTCGACGTGGCCCGGCTGCGCGGGATCAACGCCGAGCTCACCGAGGAGGCGGCGGAGCTGGAGGCCCAGCTCCACGGGCTCGCCGGCGAGGAGTTCAACGTGAACTCGTCGACGCAGCTGCGCACGATCCTCTACGACAAGCTGAAGCTCACCCCGCAGCGCAAGACGAAGACCGGCTACTCGACCGACGCGGCGACGCTCGAGAAGCTGCGCGACGCCCACCCGATCGTCGCAACCCTGCTGCGCTACCGGGAGGTCGAGAAGCTCCGCTCCACCTACGGCGAGGGGCTGCTCGCCGAGGTCGCCGCCGACGGGCGGATCCACGCCTCGTTCAACCAGACCGTCGCCCGCACCGGGCGGCTCTCCTCGGACCGCCCGAACCTCCACAACATCCCGGTCCGCACCGAGGACGGCCGGAGAATCCGCGAGGCCTTCGTGCCCGCGGCCGGGACCGAGTTCCTGATCGCGGACTACAACCAGATCGAGCTGCGGGTGATCGCCCACCTGACAGGCGACCCCGGCCTCGTCGAGGAGTTCGCCGCCGGCCACGACATCCACGCCGCGACGGCGTCGCGCATCTACGGCGTCGAGCCGGGCGAGGTGACGACCGCCCAGCGGTCGAAGGCGAAGATGGTCTCCTACGGACTCGCCTACGGCATGGAGGCCTACGGGCTCTCCCAGCGGCTCGGCGTCGGGCTCGACGAGGCCGCGGAGATCCTCGGCCAGTACTTCACCGCCTTCCCGGCCGTCCGGGCCTACATGGAGCGCTCCGTCGCCGAGGCCCGGGCCCGGGGCTACACGGTCACCGAGCTCGGGCGGCGCCGCTACATCCCGGAGCTCGTCTCGGACAACCACCGGATCCGTCAGGCCGCCGAGCGCCAGGCGATGAACGCCGGCATCCAGGGGCTCGCCGCCGACATCTTCAAGCTCGCCCTCGTGCGGCTCGACGCGGCGCTCGAGTCCGGCGGCCACGCCTCCCGTCTCGTCCTCCAGGTCCACGACGAGGTGCTCGTCGAGGTCCCCGATTCCGAGCACGACGTCGCCGAGGCGATCGTGCGCGAGTCGATGGAGCACGCCTATCCGCTCCGCGTCCCGCTCGCCGTGCACCTGTCGTGGGGCAAGACCTGGGCCGCAGCGAAATAGTGCCGACATCGATGTGTAACATTGCGAGCACGTGCCGCCCGGCGACTTCACGCCGGGGACACCACCGGTTTCCCGCCCTCCGGCGGGGTGGCCGGCCAACCCATCCACCCACCGCGCCGCCGACGTATGCGTTCCACGCGGCGCCGACGTGACAACCCAAAGGCCAACCAACTGATGTCCGAGACCACCCCCGACGCCACCTCCGAGCCGACCCCGGTCGAGGAGGCCGTCACGACGAGCATCACCCCGCCGCCTCCCGCGCCCACCCCCGCCGCCGAGAACGACGGCTACACCTACAACACGATCACCGAGGACGACCTCGGCTCGCTGTCGTTCGACGACGCCGTCGACCAGACGATGGTCGCTTTCGACGAGGGTGACATCGTGAAGGGCACGATCGTGAAGGTCGACAACGATGAGGTGCTCCTCGACATCGGGTACAAGTCCGAGGGCGTGATCCCGGTGCGCGAGCTCTCGATCCGCCACGACGTCGACGCCCACGAGATCGTCAGCGTCGGCGACGAGGTCGAGGCGCTCGTCCTCCAGAAAGAGGACAAGGAGGGCCGGCTGGTCCTCTCGAAAAAGCGCGCCCAGTACGAGCGGGCGTGGGGCGACATCGAGCGGATCAAGGAGTCCGGCGGCATCGTCGAGGGCCCGGTCATCGAGGTCGTGAAGGGCGGTCTCATCCTCGACATCGGGCTGCGCGGCTTCCTGCCCGCCTCGCTCGTCGAGCTGCGGCGGGTGCGCGACCTCCAGCCGTACATCGGCAAGGTCATCGAGGCCAAGATCATCGAGCTCGACAAGAACCGCAACAACGTCGTGCTCTCGCGGCGAGCCTGGCTCGAGGAGACCCAGAAAGAACAGCGCGGCGAGTTCCTCGTGAACCTGAAGCCCGGCGAGATCCGCAAGGGCGTCGTCTCCTCGGTCGTGAACTTCGGCGCCTTCGTCGACCTCGGTGGCATGGACGGGCTCATCCACGTCTCGGAGCTGTCGTGGAAGCACGTCGACCACCCGTCGTCCGTCGTCCAGGTCGGCGACGAGGTGACGGTCCAGGTGCTCGACGTCGACCTCGACAAGGAGCGGATCTCGCTCTCGCTGAAGGCAACCCAGTCCGACCCGTGGCAGGAGTTCGCGAGCGCGCACCACGTCGGCGAGCTCGTCTACGGCCGGATCACGAAGCTGGTGCCCTTCGGCGCCTTCGTCCAGGTCGGCGATGGCATCGAGGGTCTCGTCCACATCTCGGAGATGGCGGCGCACCACGTCGACCTGCCCGAGCAGGTGGTCACCTCCGGCGAGGAGCTGTGGGTGAAGATCATCGACATCGACCTGCATCGCCGCCGGATCAGCCTGTCGATCAAGCAGGCGGCCGAGGGCGGCGAGGTCGCCGAGGAGTACCGCGAGGCGTTCGGCGAGCACGCTTACGACGCCGAGGGCAACTACATCGGGGGCTTCGAGTACACGCCGGCGCCCTTCACCCCGGAGACCGAGGCGCAGGCCGCCTGGGCCGAGGAGTTCGCGGCCGACATCGCGGCCGAGGCGGCATCCGACGAGGGTTCCGGGGCCGAGCCGACCGCGGAACCCGAGGCCGCCCCGGCCGTCGAGCCGGAGGCACCGGCCGTCGACGAGGTCGTCGACGCGCCCGCCGAAGCCGAAGCCGACGAGTCCTGAGGCCCTCGTCGACGCGGCGCGCGGCGGTGACGGCGGCTTGACCGGTCCCGGGTCGATTCCGTACTAGGGGCTTTCGTGGTCGCGATCGGCTGCACCGGGGGGATCGGGTCGGGCAAGTCGACCGTGGCGGCCCTGCTCGAGCGCCGGGGGGCGCGCATCGTCGACGCCGACGCCATCTCCCACGCGGTCATCGCCCCCGGGACCCCGGGAAGCTCCGCGGTCGTCGAGCGCTTCGGGGCGGGGATCCTCGACCCGGACGGCTCGATCGACCGCCGGGCGCTCGCGGCCCTCGTCTTCGCCGACCAAGCCGCGCTGCGTGACCTCGAAGCGATCGTCCACCCCCTCGTCTCGGTCGCGCTGCGCCAGGAGCTCGCCACGAGCGCGCCGGACGACGTCGTCGTCTGCGTGCTGCCGCTGCTCGCCGAGACCGACGCGCGGATGCGCTATGGCCTCGACGGCGTGCTCGTCGTCGACGCGCCCGAGGACCTGGCTCTCGAGCGGCTCGTGCACGACCGCCAGATGGACGAGGCCGACGCCCGCTCCCGGATCGCCGCCCAGGCCGACCGGTTCGCCCGCATCGCCGTCGCCGACTATGTGATCCTCAACGTCGGAACGCTCGAGGAGCTCGACGAGATGGCGGAGGGGGCGTGGCGCTGGATCGAGCGGCTGGGGCACGGCTCGGCCGCGCCACCGGCGACGAACGGGGAGCGCCGGTAAGGGCAAGGTCGCGGTGCGGAGGGATCTTGCCCGCGGCCGCGACGCCTGGGCGGTTGCTCGCCGACCCGGGGCGGATCGGCGCCGGATCAGGCTCCGGGCGTGGCGTGCCCTTTTCGTGCCGCCGGGGCGAGCGGGAGCGATCGGAGGCGCCGGCGCGTGGCGGCGAAGATCGCGTTGGCGATGGCGGGAGCCACCGCGACGAGCGGGGTCTCGCCCGCGCCGGCAGAGGGGATGTCCGGACGGTCGAGAAGGACGACCTCGAGGCGCGGCACGTCGGAGAAGCGCGGCACCCGGTACGCGGCGAGTGAGGGCTCGGCGATGCGGCCACGTTGCAGGACCATCTCCTCGAACAGCGCGCCACCGAGGGCCATGATCGTGCCGCCCTCGATCTGGTTGATGACGGTGTCGCGGTTCACGACGGCGCCGCACTCGTAGGCGGTGACGATCTCCGCGACGCGGACCGAATGGTCGTCGCCGACGTGCACCCGGGCGAAGGTCGCCAGGCGCCCGCCTTTCTCCAGCCCGACCGCCATGCCCGAGCCCCAGCTGCCGTGCGCCGTCTCGGCGCGGCGCCCCCCCCAGTCGAACCGCTCGGCGGCGGTGGCGAGCACCGCGGCGAGCCGTTCGTCGGCGAGGTTGCGCAAGCGGAATTCGAGCGGGTCGCGGCCCGCCACGGTGGCGAGCTCGTCAACAGCCGACTCCCGGGCGAAGTGGTTGGCGGTCGCGGCGAGCGCCCGGTAGGAGGTCTGGCCGACGGGGGAATCCGCGGGCTGGTAGCGCAGGTGACGGTTGGCGATCGTGTACGGGGGCACGATGCCGGCGGCCCCGGCGTTGATGTCGAGGAAGTCCCACGCCGTGATCGAGCCGCTGGCGTCGGTCCCGGCGCGCACGTCGATCACTGCCATCGGCCGCAGATGGCCCCACTGGAACTCCTCCGCCCTGTTCCAACGGACCTTGACGGCCCGGCCGACGCCTCGGGCGAGGCGGGCCGCCTCGAGGGCGACCTCTTCGTCGTGCTTGCCGCCAAAACCCCCGCCCGTGGGCGGCACGATGACGCGCACGTCGCCCTCTTCGAGGCCGAGCTCGTCGGCGAGCCGGTTGCGCACCCCGTAAGGGACCTGGGTGCCGACCCAGACCGTCAACCGGTCACCGTCCCACTCGGCGATGGCTGATCGTGTCTCGAGGGGCACATGCGCGAGGTAGGCGGTCGTGTAGGTGGCGTCGACCCGTTGCGTCGCCCGGGCGAGCGCGGCATCGACGTCGCCGACGGCCTCGTCCAAGCTCCGTTCCCAACCCTGTTCGGCGACGGGGTGCGCCCGGAGGTGAGCGACGATGTCGCGCGGCCCGGGCGGAGGCACGTCCCACTCGGCGTCGATCGCCGCGACCGCCCGGCGCGCCGTCGCCGGGCCGCCCGCCACCGCGGCGACGAAATCACGCTCCCGGACCACGGTGACCCCGGGCAACCGCTCCGCCGGACCGGGATCGACCGCGCGCAAGGTCGCGCCCGCAACCGGCGGGCGAAGGACCGCCCCGTGCAGCATCCCGGGCCGGTCGAGATCGGAGCCGAACCGCCGGGTGCCGGTCACGACGTCGAAGCGCGCGGCAACGTGCCCAGGACGGCCGGCGACCCGCCAGCTGCCCGGTGGGTGCAGCGCCGGCTCGTCGTTCAGCACCTCGACCCGCCGCATCCCGCTCGGCACGCCGGGGGACCCTTCGGTGGCGAGGGCGGACAGGATCTGTCTCGTCCCCGCGGCTGCCCTGCGGAGCGCCTCGCCGGCGTCGGGAATCGACCGGCTGCCGAAGGTTCCCATGTCGAAAGGACACACGTCGGTGTCGCCGAGGACGATACGGACTGTGGCCGGGTCGACCTCGAGCTCCTCGGCGACGAGGAGCACGAAAGCGGTGCGGTTGTCCTGCCCGACGTCGACCTTGCCGCTGAACGCGGTCACGACGCCCGAGGGCGCGACGTGCAACCAGGCACCGCCCCCCGTCGACCACATCCCGGCCGCCGGTGCTGGCGGCGGCCACACGACGACGAGCCCGTCGCCGAGCACGTCGAACCATTCCCGGTCCCCCGGCTCGGCGAGATCCCACGGAACCCTCGGCCGGGCGAGCTCGGGCTGGTCGAGGAGTGTCGCTGCGGGGAGTGCCCGCGCGCCGGACTCGCGGGCCAGCTCGGCCGCACGGCGCACCGCGCGAACGATTCGCACGTAGCATCCGCAGCGGCAGAGGTTCGGGTCGAGGGCCGCGGCGATGCGTTCGTCGTCCGGGTCGGGGTCGCGCTCCAGGAGCGCGGCGGCGCGCAACGCCATTCCCGGGGTGCAGTAGCCGCACTGCGAGGCGCGTTCTTCGATGAGGGCCCGCTGGACCGGGTGCAGTCCGGCGACGCCCGCCAGCCCCTCGATCGTCGTGACCGACCGGTCGGCGACGTCGGCGAGCGGGGTCTGACAGGCGAGCGCCGGCACACCGTCGACGAGCACCGTGCATGATCCGCACTCGCCCTCACCACAGCCCGGCTTCGTGCCGGTCAGGCCGAGCTCGTCGCACAGATAGGCGATCAGGGTGCGACCTACCGTGGCGCCGAGCTCGCGGGCTTCTCCGTTGATTGTGGCGGTGGTCATCGCGGGGTCACGGTCGTGGCCGCGGTCGAGCGCTCATCGGCGCAATTCTCTTCCAGTTCGCGTGTGGCAGGGAATCATGTCAGCACGAAGGCACCGTATCCGACCACCCTGTCCCGGTTCCCGGCGGTGTCCCCGGAAGAGCGCAGGTCGACCTTCTCGGCGGCGAGGTGGTGACGACGCGCCGCGGTCAATAGACCCCGGACAGCGAAGACCCCGCACGCCCCGTCGGGGCCCACCTCCCCGGGTCGGCAGGCGACGATGGCCGCGGCCGTTTCTGCGTCGAGGACGCTGGCGGTGGCGTGGTCGTAGTAGTGGGACAGGTCGGTGCTCGCCACCACCAGGGTCTCGGGGCCGCCCCACACCGCTTCGAGCGCGTCGGCCACCACCTGCGCCGGCACCTCTCCTACCACGAGCGGCAGGACGAGGACGTCACCGAGGACGACCTGGATGAAGGGGAGATGGACCTCCAGACTGTGCTCTCCAGCGTGGGCGTCGTCGTTCACGGTGACCCCCGGGCAGGAGAGCACCGCCCGGCGGCCGTCGCCGTCGACGGTCAGCTCACCGAGGGGGGTGGCGAAGGTGTCGGCGCTGCTGGCGGCGACGGTGTCGAGCGCCACCCGGTGCGCAGGGCCGATCAGGACCACTTTCTCGATCGTGCCGCGTCCCGGCGCCACCCGCGCGTACGCGGAAGCCGCCACGGACCCGGAGTAGAGGTAGCCGGCGTGCGGGCCGATGATCGCCTTGGGGACCGGTCGCGGCCACCCCTGCCTGGGCGAGTCCCAGGTGGCGGCGGCGACGGCGTCTCGGATCATGGCGCGCAGGCGGTCGGGGCTCGCGGGATAGAAGAGACCGGCCACGGCGGGGTCTCGCACCGTGTGCCGGGTTACGCCGCGCGCGTTGTCCGCGTCGTCACTCACCGGCGGGTCAGCTCCCTTGGTCGGACGCGCCCTTTCCCTGCGAGCTTCATCGCGCGACGACCTCGGGGACGTGCACGGGGCGGAACCGGGGGCCCCACGTACCCGCCGGTCCCTCGAAGACGCCCGGGCAGCGGGTGCCGCAGCTCCGGCAGCGGCCGTCGTCGGTGAGGCGGTAGCGACGGATTTCGTACCAGTCCCGCTCCACGAGGCGGACTCCGCAGCCCGAGCAGGAGGTGCTGGCGCCCTCGGTGCCGTGCACGTTGCCGGTGTAGGCGTGGTGCACCCCGTTCGCGAGGGCGATGCGGCGGGCCCGAGAGAGCGTCCCGGGCGGGGTGCCCGGTCGGTCGGTCATCTTGAAGTCCGGATGGAAGGCGGTGAAGTGCACGGGCACGTCCGGCCCCAGGTGCCCGACCACCCAGGAGGTCAGGGCGTCGATCTTGGCGTCGGAGTCGTTGGCGCCGGGGATCAGCAGGTTCGTGATCTCGAGCCAGACCGCGGTCTCGTGGCGGAGGTACTCCAGCGTCTCGAGCACCGCGCCCAGTTCAGCGCCGCACACGCGCCGGTAGAAGCCCTCGGAGAAGGCCTTCAGGTCGACGTTGGCGGCGTCAATGTGGGCGTACAGCTCGGCCCGGGGTGCGGCGCAGATGTAGCCGGCCGTCACGGCGACGGCCCGCAGGCCGAGTTCGTGGGCCGCGTCCGCGCAGTCGATCGCGAACTCCATGAACGGCACCGGGTCGTTGTAGGTGAAGGCGATGCTGGCGGCCCCCAGCTCCTTGGCGGCCGCGACGATGGCCCGGGGCGAGGCCCGCTCCGAGAGCGTGTCGACCTCCTTGGATTTGGAGATGTTCCAGTTCTGACAGAAGCGGCAGGCGAGGTTGCAGCCGGCCGTGCCGAACGAGAGCACGGCGGAGCCCGGCAGGAAGTGGTGGAGCGGCTTTTTCTCGATCGGGTCGACGCAGAAGCCGCTGGAGCGCCCGTAGCTCGTGAGCACGATCTGGTTTCCGGCGCGGGATCGCACGAAGCACAGGCCCCGCTGGCCGTCCCTCAGCTTGCAGGCCCGCGGGCACAGGTCGCACTGGACACGACCGTCGCTCAGCTCGTGCCAGTAGCGGGTGGCCACGCGCGAGCGGTCCACGGCTCCATGATGGCGCGTGGCGTCGCGCTTCTCGGGGTCGCGCCCCAGACGCGATCGGTCCGAGGCGAGGTTAGAAGGTCGTTTTCAAGGAACTGGGCGCGAGATCACCGAGCCCAGGTTTGACGCCGTTCAGACGGCAAGTGCACCGGCCGCCCGCTCGAAATCGACGGCTGCGACCCAGAGGATCATCCCGAAATGCCCGGACCCGTCACCGAGGCCGGCGGCGGCGGTGACGTTCACCCCCGCGGCGGCGAGCTTCGACGTCGTGGCTTCGACCGCGCCCACGCGGTCGTCGCCCTGCACGAGGAAGGCGTGCTTTGTGCCGCTGAGCGTGTAACCGGCCCGTTCGGCGACGGCGGCGAGCGCGGCCGGGTCCTTCGGCACGAAATCGATCTGTGACCGGCCGTCTCCGGCAGGGAAGGCGAGGAAAGCGAGCATGTCCACGCCGCTTTCTTTCAGCGCCAAAAGTGCCCGCTCGCCCTCTCCCGGTGTGTCTGGGACGGTCAGGTAGTAGTAGTCAACGCGTTGCACCGTGTCAGCCATCGCGGTCCCCCTCTCCGACGTCCGAACCGCGCGCGCACGATACGTCCGACGGGGCCTGTCTGCTGCGGCAGGACCCGTCGCGCGTCGCGACGGCCCTTGCTCGATTCCTACAAGGAACCGACTGAGACCTGGAGCGGAGGCTCCACCGGGAAAGCTGCCTCGTCCGGTGCGCCGAGCTGACTGGAGTCAGACCGGAACGGCCTCCAGACGGAAAAAGACGGGACGCAGTCCGTCGGTGCAGCACGAGACCATGACGGTCGGGTTCCCGGCGTGGAGGCGGTGGATGATCGGGCGCAGGTCCCCCCAGGCCCAAGGGCAGAAGGCAGGCGGCGGGTCCCAGGGGCTGTCCGTCACGAACTCCTGGCCGACCTCGAACCGGCTGCAGGCCGCAGGTTCGCCGTAAGGGTGAGCCCGGTAGAGGTCCTCGTTGAAGTCCTTGCGCAGGACGGTGATCCGGCACTTGAATCTCTCGCCGGGTTCGGACCGGTTCGGATCACTCGTCATGGTGCCCGCATGGTACCGGGCAGTCCTGACGCGAAGCTGGCTCTCGCGACAGGGACCAGCCGCGCCGAACGTGTTGATGGCCTGCAGGTCGGTTGTGACCGCTCCGGCGAAGTCGCCCGAGCGCACGCCGACCGGCAAGCTATTCGAGCGGAACTCCTCTCCGGGGGAAGGTCCGCCCTCCGCGTCCGTCCTGGTCGGGATCTCGCCGAGCACCGCGTCGTTACGATGACGCGATGCCACCCTTCCGGGTCGTCGCCGACTTCGCGCCCGCGGGTGACCAGCCGAAGGCGATCGCCGAGCTCACCGCGAGCATCGAACGGGGCAACCGTTTCCAGACGCTGCTCGGGATCACCGGGAGCGGCAAGAGCGCGACGATGGCCTGGACGATCGAGAAGGTCCAGCGGCCCACCCTCATCCTTGAGACGAACAAGTCTCTTGCCGCCCAGATGGCGGGGGAGTTCCGTGAGTTCTTCCCCGACAACCGCGTCGAGTACTTCGTCTCGTACTACGACTACTACCAGCCCGAGGCGTACATCCCGTCGACGGACACCTACATCGAGAAGGACTCATCGATCAACGACGAGATCGACCGTCTCCGGCACTCGACGACGGCGAGCCTGCTCACCCGACGGGACGTCATCGTCGTTGCCTCGGTTTCGTGCATCTACGGCCTCGGCTCGCCCGAGGAGTACGAGGGCCAGATCCTCGTCCTCCACCCCGGTGAGATCCACGACCAGCGTGCCCTGCTCAAGCGCCTCGTCGACATGCACTACGACCGCAACGACCAGAACCTCGTGCGGGGCAACTTCCGGGTGCGCGGCGACACGATCGAGATCCACCCCGCCTACGAGGAGACCTCGGTGCGCGTGGAGCTAATGGGCGACGAGGTCGAGCGGCTCAGCCGCTTCGACGAGCTCACCGGCGAGCTCCTCGGCGAGCTCGACGAGCTCGTCGTCTTCCCGGCGACCCACTACGTCGCCGGCGACGAGCGGCTGCGGGCGGCGATCGCCTCGATCGAGGCGGAGCTGCGCCAGCGCCTGCCGGAGCTCGAGTCCGCCGGCAAGCTCCTCGAGGCCCAGCGACTCCGGATGCGGACCGAGCACGACCTCGAGATGCTCGGCGAGGTCGGTTACTGCAACGGCGTCGAGAACTACAGCCGCCACCTCGACGGCCGCCAGCCCGGCCAGCCGCCGTACACGCTGCTTGACTACTTCCCCGACGACTGGCTCCTCGTCGTCGACGAGAGCCACGTCTCCGTGCCCCAGCTCCACGGCCAGTACTTCGGGGACCGGTCGCGCAAGGAGATCCTCGTCGAGCACGGCTTCCGGCTCCCGTCGGCCCTCGACAACCGGCCGCTGCGGTTCGAGGAGCTCGAGGCGCGCCTCAAGCAGTGCGTCTTCATGTCGGCGACCCCGTCGCCTTACGAGCTGGAGGTCTCCGACGTCGTCGCCGAGCAGATCGTCCGTCCGACGGGGCTTGTCGACCCCGAGGTCGTCGTGAAACCGACGAAGCGCCAGATCGACGACCTGATCGCCGAGATCGACGCCGTCGTCGCCCGCCACGAGCGCGTCCTCGTCACGACGCTCACGAAGAAGATGGCCGAGGACCTCACGGACTACCTCCTCGAGGCGGGGCTGCGCGTCCGGTACCTGCACTCGAACGTGGAGACGATCGAGCGGATCGAGATCGTGCGCGACCTGCGCCTCGGGGACTTCGACGTGCTCGTCGGCATCAACCTTTTGCGCGAGGGCCTCGACCTGCCGGAGGTGTCGCTCGTCGCCATCCTCGACGCCGACAAGGAGGGGTTCCTGCGCTCGTCGACGTCGCTCATCCAGACGATCGGTCGGGCGGCCCGCAACGTCGCGGGCCGGGTCGTCCTCTACGCCGACGTCATCACCGACTCGATGCGCCACGCCCTCGCCGAGACCGAGCGCCGACGCGAGCTGCAGCGCGCCTACAACCTCGAGCACGGGATCGACCCCCAGACGATCCGCAAGGCGGTCACCGACCTCGTCGCCCAGTTCCGCACCGGCGGTTCGTCGCGCCCCCCCGAGACCTCGCAGCTGCCGGTCGGGGCGACGTCGGAGCGGAGCCGTCGGGCCGGGCGGCGCGCCGTCGAGCGGCT
>Ga0187885_10002311_pt1 | contig 18934 bp, 13 predicted proteins | sample June2016WEW_20_1_3_FD_132970 | JGI IMG/M metagenome (GOLD analysis project Ga0187885, IMG submission 132970) | Peatland microbial communities from SPRUCE experiment site at the Marcell Experimental Forest, Minnesota, USA - June2016WEW_20_100 | ecosystem: Environmental > Terrestrial > Soil >... | reverse complement strand
GAACGCTCCGGACGGGCCAAAAGACACGAACGCAGCGTGATATCCCACTAAGAAAGCTGTTCCTCTCCTGTTTTCCTTCCTGCAACAATCTGGCTAACTCGCTGACACAATGGCACTTGCCTGCTTACAGAAAGAGCGCCTGTTTGGCATGGCGGGTGCTTTTCTAGAGTGTGGTCTACAGGAGCTAACGACGTGGAACCCGCTCTGATGGTGATCGGCCTGAACTACCGTACGGCCCCAGTGGCGGTGCGGGAACGTTTCTGGATCAGCGAGGACCGGCGTTACGAGACACTGTCACAGTTGTCGCGGGCGGAGGGCATCGACGAAGTGCTTGTGCTAGCCACCTGCAATCGGACTGAGTTCCTGCTGTGGGTCAACGACATTACGCTGGCGGCAAATTCGGTAATGCGGTTCCTCGGCTCCGGATATGGACTCATGCTGTGCGAGTGGAAGCATTTCTACCGCTTGCTGGACGAAGCTGCGCTTCTGCACATATTTCGGGTTGCATCCAGCCTGGATTCGATGGTGGTGGGCGAACCGCAGGTCGTCTCCCAGGTGAAGCAGGCTTGGCAGCAGGGGCAGAAGGTTGGGTCTACAGGACGATTCCTGGATGCCGTGATGCAGAAGGCTTTGACGGTCTCCAAGCGCGTGCGCACGGAGACGGCGATTGGTAATGCGGCGGTTTCCATTCCCTATGCGGCAGTGGAACTCACAAGACAGATATTCGGCGGGTTGGAAAATAAGAAAGTGCTCCTGTTAGGCGCGGGAAAGATGAGCGAACTCTCTGCCCGCGGATTACTCGACCAAGGCGCCGCTTCCGTGTGTGTGATCAATCGCACGCTGGAGCATGCCACCGAGCTTGCGGCCAAGTTGGGTGGGTGTGCGATCCCGTTTGAAGAGCGCTGGCAACATATGGCGGAGGCCGACATCATTATTAGTTCGACTGCGTGTCCGCACACAATCCTCAGCCGCGAAGAAGCCGAAACCATGATTCGCGGACGCAAAGACAAACCTCTGGTGATTGTGGACATCGCCATGCCGCGCGATGTTGACGCTGAGGTACGCAAGGTGAAAGGCGTCTTCCTCTATGATCTCGACGATTTGGAGAATGTAGTCGACCACAATGCGGGGGAGCGTGAGGCTGCCGCGACCCAAGCACAAAAAATTCTGCAGACCGAGGCGCAAGGGTTCCGTCGAAAGCTGCTGGCGGAGCGTGTGGTACCGACGATTGTTGCGTTGCGCCAGCGGCTGGACGAAATTTGCCGGCAAGAATTGGATTCCTTCCGCCAAGAGTGCGGGCCGTTTTCCAAGGACCAGGACGAAATGTTGAACGCGGTGATGTCCCGAATGACGCAGAAGATCGCAGGGTCCCTGGCCCGTGAACTCAAGGAACTTCCAGAAAAGATGGAGCAGGAACAGATGGCCGTTGCGTTGCAGCGGCTGTTCCATCTGCAAGCGCCTAAGACGGCGATTGCCGGCACCATTTCATAGGAAAATTGAACTCCGCCAGTGGACAATTCGGCGGAAAAAGACGTAGAGTCTGCCTGTGAGCAGCAGCCTCAGTCGTGTTCCGCTCATCGCTCAGGCCGAGCGGCATGGCGGACGCATCGCGATCGTAGACTCGCAACAGTCTTTCACTTACAACGAGTTGTCGAATGCTTCGTCTCGCGTGGCGAGAGCGATGCTCGCTGGGCGTGGGGATCTTCACGAAGAGCGCGTGGCGTTTCTGATCACGCCGGGATTTCCGTGGGTTGCGGTGCAATGGGGAATATGGCGAGCCGGGGGCGTTGCGGTCCCGTTGCCGGTCAACTCGGCCCGGCCTGAGCTGGAATATTTTGTCGACGATACAAGAGCATCGACTCTGGTGTTCGATGAGCAGGGCGCTTCCCTGCTGGAGCCAATCGCAACAGCGCGTGGAATTCGGCCCTTGTCCTACGATCAACTTCTAACGCGGCAATCCCCGCAGACGTCTAACTCCCCTTCGGATATTGGCGATGAGCGGCGCGCCATGATTCTCTACACCAGTGGAACGACGAACCGGCCGAAGGGCGTCGTCACAACTCACGACAACATTACGGCGCAGATCACGACGCTGGTGAAGGCGTGGGAGTGGTCGGCTGACGATCGCCTTCTGTTGTGTCTGCCGCTGCATCATGTCCACGGAATTATCAACGTGGTTTCGTGTGCGCTGTGGTCGGGCGCGGTCTGCGAGATGCTGCCGCGCTTCGACGCGAATGCGGTTTGGGATCGCATCGCGGGTGGAGATGTAACTTTGTTCATGGCGGTGCCGACGGTTATGTGAGGCTGATCGCCGCATGGGAGGCGGCTTCGGCGGAGCGGCGGGCGAGGTTAAACAGTGCGTGCAGACGGTTACGGCTGATGGTATCCGGCTCAGCCGCGCTACCGGTGAGCACGCTCGAGCGCTGGAAGGAAATCAGCGGCCACATACTGCTGGAGCGCTACGGGATGACGGAGATTGGCATGGCGCTTTCGAATCCCTTGCACGGCGAGCGCGTGCCGGGAAGCGTGGGGACGCCGCTGCCGAACGTTGAGGTTCAGCTGGTGGGAGAAAATGGTGAGCGGGCCAGCTCGGGAGTAGCGGGGGAGATTGAGGTTCGTGGTCCGAGCGTGTTTGCGGAATACTGGGGCCAACCCGATGCTACACGCGATGCGTTCCGCGATGGGTGGTTTCGTACTGGCGATACGGCCGTCGTGGAGGACGGCCGCTATCGCATTCTTGGCCGAACAAATATCGATATCCTGAAGACGGGTGGACATAAAGTATCGGCGCTGGAGATTGAAGAGGCTCTGCGGCAACATACGGCGGTAGCTGAGTGCGCGGTGGTTGGCGTGCCTGACGCAGAGTGGGGCGAGCGTGTGGCCGCGGCGGTGGTGCTGAACAACGGCGGTGCCCTGGAGTTGTCGTCGTTTCGCGCGTGGGCGAAGGAATTGCTGGCGGCGCACAAAGTGCCATCGCGGCTTCTCGTGCTGGATGCGCTTCCGCGCAATGCAATGGGCAAAGTGATGAAGCCGGCATTGGCAGCGCTATTCCGAACTACGAATGGCAGTGACCGCGCGAGCTGACGCCGCCTGACGCTGCTTGACCGACCGTGTTATGCTCCTGCGGACACAAGGACAGAGCCATGGCCCGTGATGCGGTGATCCGTCCATTTCCTGCCATTCATACCAAGCTTTCACGCCAGCAAATCACCGGATTCTGGGGCGCATGGGCCGGGTGGACCCTGGACGGCATGGATTCGGTGATCTACGCGCTGGTTCTCAGCCCTGCGCTTACAGAATTGCTTCCGAAGTCGGGGATCAAAGCCAGTCCTGCCAATGTGGGATTTGCGGGATCGACCCTGTTTGCGTTGTTTCTGGTGGGATGGGGACTGTCACTGATTTGGGGTCCGATTGCCGACAAGTTTGGCCGCAGCCGCGTGCTGGCTGCAACCATTTTTGTTTATGCGATCTTCACTGGCGCTGCCGCTTTGTCGCAGACGGTGTGGCAACTAGGGTTGTTCCGCTTGCTGGCGGGCATTGGAATTGGCGGCGAATGGGCGCTGGCGGGGACATATGTCGCCGAAGCATGGCCGGAAGACCGCCGCAAGATGGGCGCAGGATATTTGCAGACCGGTTACTACGCTGGTTTTTTTCTGGCTTCCGCACTGAACTACACGGTGGCGCCGCACTACGGCTGGCGCGCTATGTTCTGGTGTGGACTGACGCCGGTGGTTGTGGCCTTCATGATTCTGTTCCGCGTGAAGGAACCGGAGCGCTGGCAGCATAAAACCAAAGTTAGGGCGAAGGATGGAATGTCTCCTCTAAGTAGGATTTTCAGTGCGCCTTACTTGCAGCGTACGCTGGTGAACACGGTGCTGTTGGCATCGGCGATCTGCGGGCTGTGGGCAGCTGCCGTGTATGCTCCAACCGCAATCATCAGCCTGGCAAAGCGGGCCGGCATGTTGCAGGCGCAGGCCGTGCGCATGTCATCTTTCGGCATGGGATTGCTGTCGCTGGGGACGATTCTGGGATGCCTGGCGGTTCCTCCGCTGGCCGAGCGTTTTGGGCGCAAGCGGACTCTGACTTTTTATTTCTTCGGGATGGCGGCATGCATCGTGCTCAGCTTTGGCTGGGCGTTCTACCTGACGCAAGGACTTCATCCATTCATCGCGGTGCTGTTTTTCCTGGGCTTCTTTGGCGGCAACTTCGCGGTGTTCAGTCTTTGGCTGCCGGAGCAGTATGGGACTGCGGTGCGCGCCACCGCGTTTGCGTTTACTACTTCGTTTGGACGATTCATCGCCGCCGGAGTCAACTTCGGAGTGGGCGCGCTAGTTAGCCGAATGGGAACGCTCGGAAAGCCGGTTGCTTTTACGGCGATTGCGTTTGGGATTGGACTGCTCGTGATTCCCTTCGCGGTGGAAACGCGGGGAAACGTGCTGCCGGAATAAGAGCTTCCCATGAATTCGAGTAGTACCAGGGAAATCATCTAAGGGCGAAGGCTTATGAAATCGTCACTCTGCGAATTTCGGCTTCGCCAACGTGCAGCCGTCTTACTTGGGGCAGTCTTGCTCAGTCTCGCGTCTGGGTGTCACAAGACTGACGCGTCCGCCACCGAATTTTTTACAGCGACGGGCAACGGCAATTTGGCGAAGGTCGCCTGTTACTCGACCGTAATCCAAACCTTGTATTCCGCAAGAACAGGGACGGCTCCACCGCTCTCCATTCCGCCGCGTTTCATGACTGCTTGGAAATCGCCGAGTTGCTACTAAACAGGAATGCCGATGTGAATGCAAAGAACAGCGAAGGCGTTACTCCGCTGCACTATGCTGCGTCGTATGGCCATAAGGACATTGCGGAACTGCTACTGTCGAACAAGGCCGACGTTAACATCGGAGACGGAATGGGACGCACGCCACTGTATGACGCCGCGGGGAGCGGTCGAATCGAAGAAGTCAGCATACTTCTTGCCGGCAAGGCCGATGTGAACGCAAGAACTCTTGGCGGTTATACCGCGCTATCCACGGCAGCCGCTCGCGGCCGTGAGGATGTTGTCCATTTGCTGATCGAGAACGGGGCCAACGTTAACGCAGCAGACCTCGACGGTTCTACTCCGCTACACTGGGCGCGAGTAAGTGGCTACGAGCGCATCGAGGACTTATTGCGCCAGCACGGTGCCTTTGAACTGCCTCGTGCGAAGTCAGAGTGGCCCTACCCTTGATCTTCGATTTACGACGGCAAATTCAGTTGGCGAAAACAAGCGATTACACTCACGATACCGGCGGGTTGCACGGCTAGAGTGATCTCTACTGATCCTCGGTCGCGACAGCCTGGGAGCCTTCATCGTCTCCGCGGATCAAGCCGAATTTCTTCAGCTTGTAGCGGAGGGCGTCGCGGCTAATGTCGAGGAGCTTGGCGGCGTGGGTCTGGTTTCCATTCGCCTGACGCATGGCCAACTCAACCATGGCGTGCTCCACTTCCTCGAGCGACGTACCGCCATCCGGGATGTAAAGACGCGGGAGCGTGCGACCGTTTGGCAGCGTCTGTCCGCCGTCGGCGGGAGAGGTTCGTTCGAAGACGGTACGGCCGCCGGACTCGCCGACCGAGAACGGCAGATAGAGCGGGCGCAGGAGCGGTTCGTCCTCCAGAATCATGCCACGCTCGATGGTGTTCTTCAGCTCGCGAACGTTGCCGGGCCAGTTGTGAGCAAGAATCAGGCGGCGAGTCTCTTCAGAAATACCGCGCACCGACTTCTTGAATCGACGGTTATAGCGATCGATGAAGAAATCCACCAACGGCAAGATATCTTCTTTGCGGTCGCGCAGCGGCGGAATGAAGATGGCGATGATGGCGAGCCGGTAGTAGAGATCCTGACGGAATTGGGCTTCGCGCACGGCTTTTTCCAGATCGCGGTTGGAGGCCGCGATCACACGGACATCGACCTGCATATCGCGGATACCGCCGACGCGACGGATGACCTGGTCCTCCAGCACGCGAAGGAGTTTGGCTTGCAGCAAGGGAGAAAGTTCGCCGATTTCGTCGAGGAATAAGGTGCCACCATCGGCCGCCTCGAACAGGCCCTTCTTCATCTGCTTGGCATCGGTGAAGGCGCCTTTTTCATGGCCAAAGAGTTCGGCTTCCATCAAGGTCTCAGGAATCGCGGAGCAGTTGATGGCGATGAAAGGCTTCTCCTGGCGGGAGCTTTCGTAATGAATGGCTTTCGCAATGAGATCTTTGCCGGTGCCGCTTTCGCCTTGAATCAGAATGGTGGTGGCCTCGCTGGCGGCAACCTTCTTGACGAAGTTCATCAGCTCGGTCATCTTCGAGGAAACACCGACCACGTTGCTATAGCCGGAAGTGCGGCGCACCTCCCCACGCAAGGTTTGTACTTCGGTGCGGAGGCTGGTGGCTTCGAGAGCATTCTTGATGGTGACGTGGAGTTCGTCGAAATCCACCGGCTTGCCGACGAAGTCGTAGGCTCCAAGCTTGAGCGCGGCCTTGACGTCGTCCAATTGCGGGTCGGCGGTGATCATGATGACCGCGCGGGCGTCGCCATTTTTCTTGAGTTGATCGAGCACTTCGATGCCGGTGAGGTCTGGCATGCGGACGTCAAGCAGGACCAGATCGGGCGACTCGTTCTGGGCGAGCTTGAGCGCAGGCTCCCCGGAATCGGCCTCGATTACACGATAGCCCCACTCTTCGCACTTCTGGCGCAGAGACCAGCGCACCAGGCGCTCGTCGTCCACCACCATGATTTTCTCGGCAGGCATGCGTGTTTAATTTACTACGAAACGACGGCAGCTTGCTTTGGCGAGCTCGTTGGGATGGCCAGATGAAGGAGTTCTAGGAAGCGGTAGTCGGAGCGGAGATCTGAGCGGTCGGCGAGTGGAATGGCAGCAGCACCGTGAACTCACTTCCCTTCCCGACAACGCTAGCGACTTCGATGCGGCCATGATGCTCTTCCACAATGCGGCGGGCCAGAGAAAGGCCGAGGCCGGTGCCGTTTCCTTTGGTCGTATAAAAAGGACGGAAGATGTTGGAGAGATGCAGAGGGGAGATTCCACGGCCGGTGTCGCGGACTACGACGCTGGCAAAGCCATCTTGTGCTTGTGGATCGATCTCGACATTCACTGTGCCAGCTCCCGTCACCGCTTGCACTGCGTTAAGTAGCAAGTTCAGCAGCACCTGGTGAATCTGATCGCTGTCGTGTTCAACCTCAGGCAGATCTGGAGCTTTCTGTAATTCTATTTTGATCGGCTTGGAGAGGACTTGCTGGCGCGCCAGCATCACGGCGTGTTCCACCGTTGTGTTGAGATTACTCAGGCGAATCTGTGGCGGGTGTGGCCGGGCGGTCTCGAGGAGATCAGTCACAATGCGATTAATCTGCGCGATTTCCAGACGAACGTCTTTGATGACGGCGCGCGCGGGACTGGTGGAAGGCAGATCGCGGCCGACGATTTCGATGACTCCCGCGATGCCGGCCAGAGGATTGCGGATCTCGTGGGCCAAGCCGGTGGCCAGCTCGCCGAGAGTTGCCAGATGTTCGGCGCGAGACATTTGCGTGCGATGCAGGCGCTCGATTTCCTCACGGCTTTCGCGCAACTGCTGCATCATGTGATTGAATTGGCGGCCGAGGTCTCCGATTTCGTCGTTGCGACGAGAGAAGCTGACTCGAACGTCGAGGTTGCCGTCACTCACCTGCCCGATCTTCTCCTGCAATTCCACCATGGGTCGCTGAATTAAGTAAGCGAGCATCAACATGGAGACGGCACAGATGGCGACGGCTCCCGCTCCCGCGACGATCAGAACGGCGTGACGATCGGGATCGCGCAACGATACGGTTGCAAGAGTGAAGAGAATCAGTCCTGCCAGGAGCACGAAGCCTACCGGCAAAATTGCCTTGAGCTGCCAATTCATGCGCACGGAACCTGACTTGCAGTCCTCACCCTGCGATGAACGTGCCGACACAGTAGGCTTGCCACCGTCCAACCGACCAAGAGCATGGCCAGACACCGCAGTCGTCTGCTCTGTCTCGGTGATTGACTTGGTCGTGGATTGCGGTTCGCTAAGCATACGAGTGAAGTCCCGGGAGCAGATAAGTAACGCCGAAGAAGGTGAACATCACCACGATGAAGCCCAGAATCGCGAAGTACGCGGCGCGACGGCCACGCCATCCGCGAGTGATGCGCATGTGAAGATAGCCTGCGTACACAAGCCACGTGATCGCCGCCCAGGTTTCTTTCGGATCCCAGCTCCAATAGGAGCCCCAGGTTTGGTTCGCCCAGTACGCTCCCGAAGCGATCATCAGAGTTAACAGGGGGAAGGCAAGAGAGATGGTTTTGTAAGTGATGCGGTCCAGGTTGTCGGAACTGGGCAACAAGCGCTCCAGATCCGGACGCCGCCAAAGTAGCAGCAGATAAAGTAAGGAGATAAATACTCCACCGACCAGGCCGGAAAGGATGAATGGACTCGCAGCAAGACTGGTGGGAAATAAACCGTCGGCATCGAGTGATGCGTAGCGGCCATCATGAGCGCGCATCAGAAACATGGCCAGCGCCATCACCTGGAGCAGAATGCTTAGGAAGACGGCACGATTCGCGAGTGTCAGAAAGCTGTCGTGTTTCTTCCAGCGCGCGAGCCCGTAAAGGACTAATGGAGACACGACTACCAGAAGCGCAAGGGTCATAAGCCAGCCAAGATCCGGAACATCGACAAACAACCGCACACCCTTGGAGAGAAATACCTCTGACTTCGATTCCGGATTCCATGCCACCAGGCTCAGACCGCCCCACTTCTCGAAGCGGGTAAGAACAATAGCTGCGTAAATAGCGACCGTGCTGGAACTGGTTACTGCGAGAAAAGTCTCGGTCTTCATCTTGTCCTGGATCAGGAACATCGTAGCCAGAGCAAAGCTCAGCGCACACGTGGCATAAGCGAGCATGGCGAGCGTGACATGCACGTGCAGCCAGGTGGACTGGAGGGCGGGAACCAGCGGGTGCACTTCAGTTCGCAACAGTTGCATTAGAACCACGCCCACAATGGCTACCGGCAGGGTGACTGTGCCAATGACTTTAACGCCGTACTTTTTTTCCACCACCAGCGTGAGCACCGCCAAGGTCCAAACGAAGCTGAGCAGCATTTCATAGACGCTGGAAAACGGTGGATGCCCGGCTTCATACCAGCGATGGGCGATGGCGGCCGTATTCGCAATCAATCCCGCCGAAGTAGCGAGCGAGGCAAACTTTACGTAGGACTCGGTGCCGGTAACGCCGAATCCCAGGTACAAGGCTCCCGCGCCGGCATAGAAAATCAGAGCGGCAAACAATAAATTGGTTTCGTTCAATACATTGCCGCTTTTAACCACATTCAGAAATGCCATGGACAGCAGGAACACAATCGCCAGTCCGACCATCACAATCAGGGTCATGCCGGTTGTCGTTTGCTGCGCCTCTGCTTTTGCTCGTGCCATTTACCTTCCTCCGATGAGCCGGCTCAGTTGCCGGCGACCACAGCGACCTTCTCGCTCCGAGAGACCCTGGGGATGGTTGTCAGTTCTTCCGTTACCTTTGCGACGAGAACGTCGAAGCGCTCCTCAAAAGCATCGCGGTTGCGGTTCGCACTGCCCCCCATCCACAGCGAGTGCTTGCCGGTTTGGAGATCGAGAACCGGTACCACCCAAATTCGCACATGGACTACGTAGAAAACGAACGCGAGTCCGACGACCATCAGGACGACTCCCGCCCAAACACCCCACTGTCCGGGTTCGTGCGACACCTGCAGGCCGGTAAAGTGGCCCATCTTCAGATCGGTGGCCTCCAATAGATAAGGCGCCTTGGAGTTGTCGGCGATTCCTTCGATCTCAGGGAACCAGACGTCGAAGTCTTCTCCGGAGCTCTTCGAGGTCACCACCAGGTGGGCTGCCGGATTTTCCAAATCGTTTGACTTCCGGTAAACGCGGCCGTCTTGAACCGCATAGTCGGGGAAAAATTCGGCGAAACGAACCGTGGTGTCGGCATCGAGCGGAACAGTCTCATTCACGGCCAGTCCGAGTTCCCGCTTTTCGCCGGAGCCTTTGCTCGGAGTGGCGACGAACAGGAGCTTCTCTACTTTTCCGTTCTGGCCGTAACTCGACTGATAGAAGCGCACACCACTGTAGAAAAGCGGGTCGTTCACGACGATTTCTTTCGTCTGCACATCTTGCCCTTCCCGGACGACGGCGAGCTTGGACCACCACTTTTTCGGACTACCATCTTTATAGTTTTCCTGGCCAGCGGCATCGCAGCGGATAGAAAACGGGAGCGTGCGCGTGGTGCCATCGCGCAATTCGACAGTGTTGGAGCTCTGCCCCTCATTCAGATTGAGCGTGCCTCCCCAGCCCCAAATGCCGTCCACCACCGTGCCGAAGAAAATAAACAGGAGGCTGGCGTGGACGATGTAAACAGCCAGCTCTGAGATCCGGCTGCGCTCGGCAAAAATAGAGAAGTGATCCTTGTGGACCACGCGTTCTGGTTTGTATCCAAGTGAATGGAGAGCGCGTTCGGCGGCCACTAATCCTGATTCCTCGTCTGCAACGGCCAGCAATTTCTGGGGATGGGAAGCGCGACGGAAGCCTTCATCGGGATACTTGTACGGACGCGAGAAGTAGCGCCACGAGTTGGGGAAACGATCGATCGAAGCGGCTACGATGCTGATGCTGACCAGCAGAACCAACCCGAGAAACCACCAGGAGTGAAAGACGTCTGTCAATCCGACCTTGTCGAGGATTCTGAGAGCCTGCGGCGAGTAGGCGCGCTGCATCTCGTCCGGCTCAGTGACCGGCCGTTGCAACACGATGGTTCCCACTGCGGCAAAGATCACGACAAGGATCAAGAGCACCACCCCAGTCTGGATGGAAGCCACGGTGCGCCACACTCGATGCGGGATTGTGCGGGAATCTCCTGCCATATTCCTCCCCTTCATCGCTTAAGAAAGCACGTCTCCCACCATAGGTTGCGGATTGGGCGAAGTGCCTGAAACGGCGGAGGATGCGGGATTAAGGAGAGGATTAATACAAGCGAAATGTGAGGCATATCACACAACAGATTTAAAGTTCTGCGGGAATTTCGCGCAGAATCGAGAGGCGCGACCCAGAAAAGCCCGTGGTTGCACATCACGATTACTTGCGTCATTTGACCATCGGAGTGTGGGAGAATCCGCGATGGTGATGAGTTTCTCAACGCATCGCTTCTTTTAATATTGGAGGCCACGCGGCCATCCTATTTATTTTCAGGTCTTTACAAAGACCTTTAGCAATCCACAGGGGCGGAGTATAAAGGCGAGACTCGTGCAAAAGCTCTGTTACGGAGGTAGGCGGGAGTGGCACTGGAATCTCTCAAATCGATGGCAAACTTGCGTTGCACGCTCAATGCGCTGGGATGTTTCCTTCTCGTCCTCCTATTTGCTGGCCGGGTCTCGGCCGTTCAACATCCGGTCACGCTTGATCCGAAAGCCGATCCCTCTACTTGCCTCGCGTGCCACGAAGACAAAACCAAGGGCAAGTCAGTACATTCAGCGATCGCCATGGGTTGTACCAGTTGCCATGAAATCCGCACAGTCAAAGACGTAACACACGTCAAGCTGATCACGACCACTCCGTATGCACTGTGTTTTACTTGCCACGCAGATAAAAATGCCGCTGACATAAAAGGTAAAGTTCATCCCCCGGCAGTGCGAGACTGTCTCAAGTGCCACGACCCTCACGTCTCCGATAATAAGAATCAGTTGCTGAAGCCCGAGTCTGGCGATCAGAAAGAGAACCTCTGCCTGAGCTGCCACAACACGGGATTGAATGTCCCGGCAAAAGGTAGCCGACACGCCGCCCTGGACATGGGTTGTGACACCTGCCACATCACGCACAAGACCGGAGAGATTGGAAAGGCCGAGTTTGATTTCCACCTGACGAAGGCGGCGCCGGCGCTCTGTTTGGACTGTCACGATGCCAAGGGCGCGGACCTGCAGAAGGCCCATCAGAATCAACCGTTCGAAAAAGCCGATTGCCTGACCTGCCACGATCCGCACCAGTCAGACGCGCCCAAGCTGATGGCGAAGTTCATGCACCCGCCCTTCGCCGACAAGCAGTGCGACGTTTGCCACGCTCCGGCCAAGGACGGAAAAGTGGTGCTCACCCAGCCCGACGCGAAATCTTTGTGCGTAACCTGCCACTCGGATAAAGCGGAACTCATCGAGAAGGCAAAGGTGCAGCATCCGGGAGCGGCCGGTGATTGCACCGACTGCCACAGCCCACATGCCAGCCGGCAGCCAGGGCTTCCCAAGACGAACGCGGTGGATATCTGCCTGGGTTGTCACAGCGATCAGGCCGAACAGTCCAAGAAGCATGTGCTCCATCAGCCCGCCTTTGGCCAGGGCTGCGCGACCTGTCACGAGCCGCACGGCGGCGAGAATGACCACCTGTTACGGGCCAAGGGAAATCCGCTTTGCCTGGAGTGCCACGGCCCCGACTCGGAGCCACAGAAGCTTGAGGCCGAGCATTTGCTGACAATCTTCAACGGAAAAGTGAAGTTGCCCGAAGACTACTACCAGAAAAACAAGGTCGCGATCCTACCGCTTCGATATGGGCTGGGTCATCCGGTGCAGGGTCATCCCGTGGGAGATGTGATGGATCCGTCGGATATAACCAAGGTCAAGACTCACTTGACTTGCCTATCCTGCCACCAGCCGCACTCTTCGGCGCAGGCTGATTTGCTGGTGAAGGATCAGCAGAACAATATGGCCTTCTGTGATAGCTGCCACAAGAATCGAACGAATATGCGAGATACAACGGTGCCGGGAAATTAGAGACAGGAGAATAGAAAATGCTCGCCCTTCCTTATAAACCGAATTGCAGCGTCAAGGTGCTGGTGGCGCTCGTACTCCTGCTAGCGCTGTGCCTGGCTTCGCCGGTTTCTATGTTTGCCAGCGACAAGAAAAAGAAGAAGGCCGACGCACCTCAGCCGACCGAAGCTCCCAAGCTGGATATTGATACGTCGAAGCTGGTTTGGCCGAACCCGCCCAACATCGCGCGCGTCCGCTGGCTGAGCTACTACGCCGGCATGAAGATCGACCGCACTCCGCCCGCCGCCACGAAGAAAAAGCAGAGCTGGATGGACCGTGTGGCCGGCGCCAAGCAGGAAGATAACGTCGACAAACTCAAGACTTTTCCCTGGCAGTTGCTGGGACCGTACGGCATCGCCATTGACTCCAAGGGCCAGGTATATGTGGCTGATCAAAAAGTCGGAGCGGTCTTTATCTTCAACACGGAGACGCACGACGCCACCCTTATTAAAAACGGCACGGATGCTCACTTTGGCTGGATCAACGGCCTGGCCATCGACGATGGCGACCGCCTTTTTGTCTCCGATGGAAAGATGCATCGAATCCTGATCTTCGGTCCTAGTCATGACGTCCAGGGCCAGATCGTGGAGGGGTTGGTGGATCCGGTGGGACTGGCGATCGACAAAGAAAATCGGCTTCTCTATGCCGTCGACGAGCAACTGGACCAGGTCTTCGTGTATGACGCGGACAGCCTGAAACTGCTGCGCAGAATCGGGAGCGCGGTGACTGCAGCGAAGAAACATTCTCTGACGACGCCGGGAGACTTCGCTGCGCCGACCAATGTTGCGCTCGACAATGACGGCAACGTATACGTCACCGACACTCTGAACAGCCGCGTCGAGATATTCGATGCGGACGGGCATTTCATCAGCACGTTCGGCAAAGCCGGCGACGGTCCAGGATACTTGTTCCGGCCAAAGGGCATTGCGATCGATTCTGACGGGCACATATGGGTGGCCGATCAATATCAGGACCGGGTGCAGGTGTTCAACCGCGACGGGCAGTTGCTCACCTACATTGGCGACACCCACGCCAACGGACCGGGGCAGTTCAAAGCGCTGGTCGGAATTGCCATTGACAAACAAAATCGTGTCTTTACCACCGAACAATATCCCGGCCGCATGCAGATGTTCCGCTACATTACCGACGCTGAGGCGGATGCCGAGCGGACGCGACGGCAAGCGGAGCTGACAAAAACGGCAGACGCGCGAAAGCAGTCGACCGACAGCACGCAGAAACCGGCGGAAGCATCAACCCAGAAACCGGCGGAAGCGCCTGCAGTGAAACCAGAAACTGCAACACCAGCGCAGAAACCTAATTAAAGGATGCGTGGTATTTAGCCCCACGCTTCGGAAGCCCATGCCGAGGCGGTTGCGCGATAGCACTCACTGGCACTCTTGCCGCATCGCCTGAAAGGTGACATCCGTCACGAGCAGGGGTGAGAGGCGTCCTAGAAAGCATCATCTCAAAAATGTCTAATGGCCTCCGGAGAGGAGAGTCCACGTGACGTGTTGCATTTTTTTGCTGTTGAAAAACGCCACAGCGAGCGACCACGCGACGTGGGGCATTTCCCCAATCCCACTGCGGAAGAAGACCCAACAAAGTAACTTATCTGGTGTTACCAAAGTGGGATCAGTTCCCGAAACGGGTTCTAAGTGCAACTGTGGCAATTACTTACATATCCACGTTAAGAATGGCTTCAGCCAAGCTCTTCGGTGGTTCTCGTGCAATCGTCCATACGGGAGGGTTTACAGAACCTCCGCAATCTTATGAACCTCGAGAGTTCCAAGAGTGCAGCAGTAGAAGTAAGCGGTAGATGTGAACGTGTTGCAACACTTCATAAAGGAGCTAATATGAAAAAGAGCTTTTTAGTTCTGTTAATGATTCTGGCCGTAGCCGCGTTTGCTGCTGCTCAGATTCAAGCGCCGACGTCTGACGTCCTCGGCGCCCACCTCAATTACGGCCGTGGCTGCGCAGCTTGCCACGCACCACACAGCGGCGCATGGGGCAACGGCGCCAACAAGTCTGGCGACGTCACTTCCGGCCAGTCGATCCTCTGGGGCCAGGATACGGGCAATTTGTATGGTAGGACCATCATCACCGCGGGCAACACCGTCGAGGTTTTGCCGGCCAGCATGGCTCTTACTACTCCCGATGTGAATGGCCTGATCACCTGCCTTAGCTGCCATGACGGCAACTACGCCCAGGGTGCCATGATGAAGAACCAGGTCTATGAGACGCTGCCGACGACCTACGGAACCTTTAACAAGATTCCTACCTTGCTGGGCAATGACGGCGACGGCGCGGGCAACTACCTCGCCAACCATCCGGTGGGCTTGAACGCCACCGTTGCCTGCGGCGGACAGTGGAATTGGGACTGCACCGAGACCAACGGCACGATCTCGATGAATGGCCCGAATTCCTCCCAGTTCGTGAAAAACTACGGCTTCTTCGTGTCCCTCAGCGCCTACAACAGCACCGCTGTGGTTACCTGCACGAGCTGCCACAACCAGCACTTGATGAACGTGGTCAGCGTCAAGAACGGCCTCGGAAGTTACGGCTCCGGTTCCTCGGGCTTGCCGACTGGCGCGTATGCGACCATGTTCTTCGTGCGCGGTCCCTACAACCCGGCGAGCGGCACAGGGGGATCGAACCAGACCGCGCAGTTCTGCCGCGAGTGCCATGGTGGAGAAGCGAACGAGTCGAACGGAAGCTACACCATCCCGACGACTTTCTAAGTTGTCGGCTGTACACACGGGGGAGAGCAAAAACTCTCCCCTATTTTTTCGACCAAATTCTGTGTCAGGATGGAATTATGAAACGCCAACCAACCATAAGAACCCGCATTCTCGCGGCCCTTACGCCAATCGCTTTGACCATGGCGATGACGGTGACGGCGCCGGCGCAACAGCTCGCCGTCTCCCACACCTCTACCGCCGTGGCGTCGCAGCCCGACGCCGGGATGCAAGTGACGGGCAAGCCAGTGGCGCGAGTCAACGGAAGCGTATTGACCGATCGTGACCTGCAGCGCGAGATGTTTGCCTTGTTTCCCTACGCGGCGCAGCACAATGGGCAAGTGCCTCCGGAGATGGAACCGCAGCTCCGCAAGGGCGCCTTGCAGATGATTGTGTTTGAGGAGCTGGTGTACCAGGAAGCGCTGCGCCGCCAGATGACGATACCACCAGCCAAATTGAAAACGGCAGAACATGACTTTCGCGGCCAATTCAACACCTCGGCTGAATATCATCAATTTCTGATTTCAGAATTTAAAGGGTCGGAGAAGGCTTTGGACGAGAAGATTAAACGGTCGTTGCTGATTGATGCCCTGCTCAAGGCCGAAGTCGATGCCAAGTCGACAGTCTCGTTGACGGAGGCGCGGGTTTACTATGACAAAAACCCGGCCCGTTTTGAGTATCCGGAAGGCTTTGCCATTCAGACTATTTCCTTCCTGCCTCCGGAGAAGCCCACGCCTGACAGCTTGAAGGAAGAGCGTAAGCGTGCCGAGGATGCTCTGAAGCAGGCCAAAGCGACGACGAGCTACGAGCAGTTCGGGATGCTGGCGGAAAAAATCTCCGAAGACGACTACCGGGTGATGATGGGCGACCACAAAAGAGTGGACCGCGCAAAACTGGCGCCGCAAGTGGTGGACGCGCTTCTCTCCGTTAAGGAAGGCGAAATCACCGGCATCATCCAGATCGAGCAGGCCCTTACGATCGTCCGGCTGAACCAGCATACCCCCGCGGGGAAAGTGAAGTTTGCCGATGTGAAGGATAAGCTGCAGAAAGAGCTGCAACAGCAGAAACTGAATGCTGTGCGCGCGGCCCTGGACAAGAGGCTGCGGAAGACCTCGAAAGTCGAAGAGATGTAAGCCGTCCCCCTATGCAAAAGACCTGCGCCAGAGCGCAGGTCTTTTCTTTTCCTCTTTTTTCGCAATTGGCTTCGTACCCGTGGGGAATGCAATGGTTTTGGGCTTCAGCCCCTGTCACTGCAGGGGCTAAAGCCCGCGAGATTTTAGGTCGCTAACGCGGCCCTGAAGGGCCGCTCTTCCACGGGATTCCATGGGTCGGTGGCGCGATGAGGGCCGTTGCATGGATTCTTCGCGAAAGCATGCCCCTGAGCATGACGAGGTTTCAAGTGCGGTGACAGGGGCTAACGCCCGCGAGATTTTAGGTCGCTAACGCGGCCCTGAAGGGCCGCTCTTCCACGGGATCCCATGGGTCCGTGGCGCAATGAGGCCCGTTGCATGGATCCTTCGCGAAAGCATGCCCCTCAGCATGACAAGGTCTCAAGTGCAGTGACAGGGGCTAAAGCCCGCGAAATTTTAGGTCGCTAACGCGGCCCTGAAGGGCCGCTCTTCCACGGGATCCTATGGGTCCGTGGCGCGCTAGTTGCACAGATCCTTCGTGGGGACAGGATGCCCCGCGCAGGTCTTCTCTTCTCGCAACGTATTGCTGCGCAAACTACGGCGGGATCACCTGTCAGCTCGGGCGGCTGCGTGGGCGCTGGAGATCCCCTTCGGCAAGCTCAGGGCAGGCCCTCGTCCTGCTGGTGAAAACGCGGGACTTCGGGATGACGCCATGGGGGTGTTTCTCGTGCTGCTGCGCATGCGCCAAATGCCTTGTCCTCTTGAGCTTAGCTGGGTTATATGCCCCAGAACCCACGCTCTAATTTTCCTCCAAATTCCTTAGCTCGTTGCTGGGCAATGGTTTAGCCAAGTGCCACTTCTGGCGGGGAACGTGCTTTTGTTCCATTAGAGGAAAGCGATGCCGGTTGCCCTCCATTTGGGAGACGCCACACCCACCTTGAAGCAGCCGGATATGGGAACGGAACCGCAGTTGCGCCGCTGTGGGGAAGCCAGGACAACGCAGATGCAAAACCGGTCTGGAGACTGGAAGAAGTTGGTGAGTGTGAGGGGTGCTTTCCTCAATATCGCTTTGACTTTGGCAGGAGCTCTCCTGCCGGTACTGCCGGCTCAGGCGCAGCTGAAGCTGGGGGAAAGCAGCAATAACCTGAACGGCACTCTCTCCGGCGGATACAACGCGGACTACGGAAATCTGGTCCCTTCCGACCACAGCTTGGCTTTCGGAGGAACTGGTACGCTGTCCGGTTTTTACTACAATCCTAACTTCCTCTCTTACACTATTTCCCCGTACGTGAACCAGGCGCGAGACAACTCAGGTTTTCAATCCATCTCCGACGCGAGCGGGGTAAGTATCAACACCTCGATTTTCGGGGGCAGCAAGTTTCCCGGCTCCGTCAGCTATTCCAAGGCCGACAACAGCGAAGGCAACTACGCGGTCCCCGGGTTGGCCAACTATGCGACGCATGGCAATAGCGACACCTTCGGGATCAACTGGTCCGAGATCGTGCCGGACTGGCCCAGCCTCTCTGCCACCTTCCAGACCGGAAGCAACCAATATTCAATCTATGGCTCGAACGACAACGGGAGCAGCAATTCGCGTTCTTTCAGCTTGCGCTCGTCCTACTTGTTAAGCGGCTTCAATATGAGCGCGTACTTTACAGATGGAGATTCACACTCGAACATTCCGCAAGTTCTTGAGGGCTCGTCGCAGCCGGAGTCGGCGACGTCCGACAACCGTGGCTATGGATTCGCCGTTGGCCACCAACTTCCGCTTCACGGCGGATTCTCGGCAAACGTCAACCGTTCCGATGTCGATTCCAACTTTCTCGGCTACAGCTACAACGGAACCATCGATACTTACACCGGGACGGCAGCCTTTCAGCCGACCCAAAAATTCCATTTTTCGGTTAGCACCGATTACTCCGACAATCTTTCGGGCAGCTTGTACCAGGCGATCACCTCGACGGGAGGAATTGTTACGCCCCCGGCGCAAGGGGAGTCATCGCACGCTTTCGATCTGCTCGGCTATGCCAGCTATGCGGTGATGTCGAACTTGCAGGCGCTGGCCTCGGCGGATCATCGTCAACAATTCTTCGAGGGCAAAAGCTACGGAGCCGACTCTTACGGCGGCGGCCTCACCTATGGCCGGGTTGTGCTTGGCGGAAATCTCAACACTGCCTTTACCCTCACGGAAAACAGAGTCAG